>Ga0247806_10000303_pt1 | contig 33265 bp, 28 predicted proteins | sample UWRJL059202B1_FD_179935 | JGI IMG/M metagenome (GOLD analysis project Ga0247806, IMG submission 179935) | Plant litter microbial communities from Arlington Agricultural Research Station in Wisconsin, United States - UWRJ-L059-202B-1 | ecosystem: Environmental > Terrestrial > Plant litter >... | reverse complement strand
GCCGACCGCGCCCTCAACGATACCCGCGGTTGGGCCGCCCTGTCGCTCACCGCCGAGGAAAAGCACTCGACCGAAGACGCTGCCGAAATGGAGCGCCTCGCCGCCCAACTCCCCATCGAGCGCATCGCCAAGCGCTGGATCGTCTCGAGCGACCCCGAGGAACACGTCGCAGCGATCAAAACCTACATCGACTATGGCTTCGATCACCTGGTGTTCCACGCTCCGGGCGATGACCAAAGCCGCTTCCTCGCCCTTTACGCCGAACACATTCTGCCCCGGCTGCATGCCATCGCAGCCGAACGCCAGGGCTGAGGCACACCGACATGGCCATCCCGCGCTTTTCCGTCTGGGGCATTCTGGGCATGCCCGAAGTGGCAGCGCACGATGACCTCGTTGCGCTGATCGGCGACGCCATAGCCACGCAGGCGCAGCACGATCCTGACAGCGCCCTGCTCGACGGTGACATTCTGGTCGTCACCAGCAAGATCGTCTCCAAGGCCGAAGGCCGCCAGTTTCCCGCCGCCGACCGCGAAAAAGCCATCGCCGAAGACACCGTCCGCATCGTTGCCGAGCGCATCCACCCCGGCGGCGTTACGCAAATCGTCGAAACCCGCCACGGCCTCATCATGGCCGCAGCGGGCATCGACACATCCAACGTTCCGGACGGCATAGCCCTGCGCCTCCCCGAAGACCCCGACCTGTCCGCGCGCCTGCTCTGCACCGGCCTGCGCGACCGCTTCGGCGTCAATCTGGGCATCATCATCACCGATACGCTGGGCCGGCCATGGCGCGTCGGCCAAACCGATGTGGCCATCGGCGCCGCCGGCATCATGGTCACTGACGATCTGCGCGGCGGCGTCGACGCCAACGGCAAGCCGCTACAGGTCACCATCACCGTCCTGGCCGACGAACTGGCCGGCGCCGCCGACCTCGTCAAAGGCAAGGCAAGCGGCATTCCCGTCGCGGTCGTGCGTGGCCTCGCTCGCCTCGTGACCGCAGTCGAGGCCCCCGGCGCCCATACGCTGGTGCGCTCGGTGGACGAAGATATGTTCCGCTTCGGCTCGGCCGAGGCCTATCGATTGGGCTATGACGCCGCGCTCGCTGAACTGCGCGACGGCGGCCAGACCGCGCCCACCAAACAAAAACAGCATCAGGACTGACCCATGCGTTCTTTTCCTCATCTGCTCGGCCTCGCCCTTATAGCCCTCTCCGCGATCCCCGCGTTTGCCCAGACAACCTACCCCCTGGCCATCGACAATTGCGGTGTCACCGTCGACTTTGCAGCCGCCCCGCAGCGCGTGGTCACAATCAAATCCACCGCCACCGAAATGCTGCTGGCACTCGGCCTTGCCGACAAGATCGTTGGCGTCGGCTTCCAGGATGGTCCCGTGCCCACCCAATGGGCGGCCGAACTGCCGGTCCTTGCCGACAAGCTCCCCTCCCAGGAAGTCGTTCTCGAAACCGAGCCAGACCTTGTCTATGGCGGCTGGGAAAGCAATTTTGCCGCTGACGGCGCCGGCGAACGCGCCACTCTTAGGGATCTCGGGGTCAACAGCTACGTCTCCCCCGCCGCCTGCCGCAGCGTAAAACCCGCCAAGCTGACCTTCGACGGCGTGTTCTCAGAAATCGCCGAAGTCGGCGAAATCTTCGACGCCACCCCCGCCGCCGACGCCCTGATCGCCGAACAGAAAACCGAGCTGGCCAGCGTCACCCCCGACACTCGTGGCCTCACCGCTGCCTGGTACTCCTCGGGCACCAAGGCCCCTTATGTCGGCGCCGGCAGCAACGCCCCCGCCATGATCATGGAAGCGCTCGGCCTCGACAACATCTTTGCCGGGCAGGACGAAGGCTGGATTTCGGCCAGTTGGGAAGCCATCGTCGATGCCAATCCCGACGTGATCGTGCTGGTTGATTCAAGCTGGAACTCAGCCGACCAGAAGAAAAAGCTGCTTGCCGAAAACCCCATCACCAGCAAGCTCGACGCTGTGACCAACCAGCGCTATCTGGTCATCCCCTTCCCCGCGTCCGAAGCCGGCGTACGAAATGTCGGCGCTGTGGCAGACATGTCAGCGCAATTGGCCGGATTGAGCTTCACTCCGTGAGCCGAAGAGACACTAGGCGCTTGCCCCTGCAAACCGCCACCATCGGTCCGGCGCAACCTTGGTAATCTCAACCACACAATCCCGCAAATTCGATCGGCACCTCCCCCTTGAAGGGGGAGGCTGGGAGGGGGTAGCGAGAGCCCCAATTCACCCGTGACCCGCCAAAAAATCCCAATCTACGCAAGTCTGCTAGTCCTATTGTTGGCCAGCCTCGTCTTCGCCGTCACCCTCGGCCCCGCCAATATCGCACCCATCGAAGTCTGGCAGGCCATCGGCCACCATCTTGGCATGGTCGAAACCAGCCCGGTGTCTCGCCTGCGAGATGCGATCATCTGGGAACTCCGCCTGCCCCGCGTCCTCGTCGCTGCCGGTGTCGGCGCGGGCCTAGCCCTCTGCGGCGCCGTCATGCAGGCACTGACGCGCAATCCCCTCGCCGATCCCTACCTGCTCGGCCTGTCCTCCGGCGCATCCCTCGGCGCGGTCATCTTTCTTCTTTCCGGCGCAGCCCTACTCATGCCCCTCGGCGCTTTCATCGGCGCAGCCAGCGCCATGACGCTGACCCTGCTGGTTGCCCGGGCTCTCGGCGGCGCCACGCCAACCCGCGCCATCCTGGCCGGCATCTGCATTTCCTCGCTTGCCGCCGCCGCCACATCATTCCTGATTTTCTGGTCCGCCACTGGCGATTCCTACCGTGAAATCCTGAGCTGGTTGATGGGCTCGCTGAGCGGCGTGGTCTGGAACGACGCCATCACCGTGCTTGTCGCCGTCTTGGCCATCGGTTTGCCCGTGCTGCTGTCTGGCCGCTCGCTCGATGCCTTTGCCTTTGGCGACAGCGCAGCCGCCAGCCTTGGCGTCGATGTCTCTCGCCTGCGCTGGCTACTGCTCGGCGCCACCGCACTGCTCACCGGCGTCCTGGTGTCCATCGGGGGCGCCATCGGCTTTGTCGGCCTCATCATCCCCCATGTCGTCCGCCTCGCCACCGGCTCACGCCATCGCGTGCTTCTGCCCGTATCAATGCTACTTGGCGCCAGCTTCATGATCTGGACCGACACCGCCGCCCGCAGCCTGTTCGCCCCACGCGAACTGCCGGTCGGCATCATCACCGCCCTGTTGGGTGCGCCAATATTTCTGCTCGTTCTCCTGCGCTATAGGCGCATGACATGACCGGCCTGATTGTCTCCGGCGCCACCGTCCACGCTGGCGGCAAAACCATTCTCGACTCAGTCAGCCTTACCGCCATGCCCGGCCAGTTGACCGGCCTCATCGGCCCAAACGGCGCCGGCAAGTCGACCCTGATGCACGCCGCCCTCGGTTTGACGCCCCTTGCATCCGGCACCATCAATTTTGACGGCCAACACCTGCCCGCCATGCCCCGCCGCCAACGCGCCCAATGCGCAGCCTTCGTCGAGCAATCGGGCAGCACCGAAAGTCATCTCGCCGCCCGCGACGTCGTCATGCTCGGCCGCATTCCGTTCCAGTCCATCTGGCAGTCCGAACCCAGCCCCGACGACCACGCAATCGTCGCTCAATCCATGCACATCGTCGGCATGGCTGGGCTGACGGATCGTCTCTACCGCACGCTGTCCGGCGGCGAACAGCAACGCCTGCAAATTGCCCGAGCCCTGGCTCAGGAACCGCGCCTGCTGATCCTTGATGAGCCGACCAACCACCTCGACGTCCACGCGCAACTCTCAGTGCTCCACATGCTGCAAACCCGCGCCAAGGCTGGCTGCACCATTCTCCTCGCCCTGCACGATCTCAACCTCGCCGCCAGCTTTTGCGACTCTCTTGTCGTCCTGCATCAGGGCGCAGTTGTCGCCCAGGGCGCCCCCGAACAGGTTCTCACCCCTGCCCTGTTGCGTCAGGTTTATCAGGTCGACGCGAGCCTCCTCGCCGACCCGATCACCGGGCGCCCACTCGTCGCCTTCCACGGCCCGCTCTAATCCCGTTCCATCCGCGCAATAGCGATTGACATTCCTCCGGCGCCAAACCAAAATTTTGATCGACTGGTCAAATTTTGCGTCGGAGGGCATCATGGAATTCGGCATCACCTTCAAGGGCTTCATCGAACACGAGCGCGCGCGCTATCTCGTCCGTGCCGCCGAATATGCCGGGTTCAGCTATTGCTGGTTCTACGATAGCCATATCCTCTGGCGCGACTGTTACTCCGCCATCGCCATGTGCATGGAACATACCGAAACCATGCGTTTCGGCCCGCTGGTCACCAATCCGGACGTCCGCGACTGGTCCGTAGCCGCATCGATCTTTGGATCCCTCTCCAAACAGTCCGGTGGCCGCTTCGACCTCGCCGTTGGCCGTGGCGACAGCTCCATGCGCGTCATGGGCAAAAAGCCCGCGACTCTGGCCCGCGTTGCCGAATTCATCGCCAAGACCAAAGCCATGGTGCGCGGCGAGGAAGTCTCCTACGGCGAAATCCCCGCCCCCGTGAAATTCCCCTGGGCCGTCGGCCACGACCTTCCCAGCTGGATTGCCGCCTACGGCCCCCTGGCCCTCAAGACAGCCGGTGAACACGCCGATGGCGTGGTGCTGCAACTGGCCGATCCCGGCCTCTGCAAATGGTTCACCGACCAGTGCCTCGATGCCGGTAAAGCTGCTGGCCGCGACATGTCGAAATTCCGCTCCATGGCCGCCGCCCCAGCCTATTTCGGCGACAAGGCCCGCGCGATCGAAGCCACCAAATGGTTCCCGGCCATGGTGGGCAACCACGTCGCCGACATCGTTGAAAAATACGGCGCCGACAGCGACAAAGTCCCAGCAAGCCTTACCAGCTACATCGAAAAGCGTCGCGGCTATGACTACGCCAAGCACGGCCAGGCCGATAACCCGTTCCTCGATTTCATCACGCCTGACGTGGTGGAAAACTTCTGCGTGCTAGGCGAACCCGAAGAGCACATCGCCAAGATCCACACCCTCAAGGACGCCGGCGTCACCCAGTTCAACATCTATCTCGATAGCGGCGACGAGGAAGAAATTATCGCCGGCTACGGCCGCCACGTGATCCCGGCATTCCGCTAGCGGTTGAGGATTTTACCGCTGATAACGTCGATCTGCATGCCATCGAACGCCGGAGTTACATGCTCCGGCGTTTCCGCTTCGGTGCGGGCATAATCCAGATCGATATGCATGTCGCTCAGCACAGCTTGTTTTGGCGAGAAGCGAGCAATCCAGTCCAGCGTCTCTGGCAGGCTGAGATGGCTGGGGTGCGGCGTGGGGCGCAGGGCGTCGATCACCCAAGTGTCGAGGTTGCTGATCGCATCGAATGAGCTTGGTGGAAAGCTTGATAAATCAACGCTGTAGGCGAAGTTTTTTACCCTGAAGCCGAGCGATGAAATCGTTCCGTGCTCCTGTTCGAAAGCCAAGACTTCGATTGATCCACCGGGGCCGTCCACAACCAGGGTTTGACCGGCGACGATTTCGTGGGCGTCGAGGATCGGCGGGTAGTCGCTACCGGGTGGGGTCACGAAGCAATAGCTGAAGGCTTCATAGAGCCGGGCGCCGGTTTCTGCGGTGAAGTAGACGTCGACGCGGCGGCGGTTGTGGAGGGCCAGCACGCGGAGATCGTCGATGCCGTGGATGTGGTCGGCGTGGGCGTGGGTGTAGAGCACGGCGTCGATGCGATCGACGTTAGCGTCCAGCAATTGCTCACGAATATCGGGGCCGGTGTCGACCAGGATACGGGTCGGGCCAGCACCAGTTTCGGTCCAGCCTTCTATCAACAGAGCGCAGCGGCGGCGATTGTTGCGGGGGTCGGTCGGGTCACAAACGCCCCAATCATTGCCGATGCGGGGGACGCCGCCGGAGGAGCCGCAGCCCAGGATGGTGGCGATGATCCGTTGGGCTGCCGGCATGGGTCAGGCAAGCCCGGTTTTGGAGAACAGGCGGGCGAAGTTGGCACTGGTCTCGCGGCCGAGCTGTTCGAGGCTTATGCCTCTGATTTCAGACAGTTTTTCGGCGGTGTGGCGGACGAAACTAGGCTCGTTCGACTGGCCACGATGCGGGATGGGCGCCAGATATGGAGAGTCCGTCTCGATCAGGTAGCGATCGGCCGGGACGAAGCGCGCAACGTCTTGAATCTCAACGGCATTTTTGAAGGTGATGATACCGGAAAACGAGATGTAGCCGCCCAGGGCCAAGGCGCGGCGGGCAAGCTCCGGACCGGCGGTAAAGCAATGCAGTAGGAACGGAAAAACGCCCAGTTTGTGCTGGTCTTCGAGGATTTTGGCCATGTCGTCGTCGGCCTGGCGGCTGTGGATAACCAGTGGAAGACCGGTGATGCGAGCGGCGGCGATATGACGGTGCAGGCCGGTGGCCTGGGCCTCCCGGGGGGCGTTGTCGTAGAAGTAATCGAGGCCTGCTTCGCCGATAGCAACGCAACGGGGATGGGCACTTAGCCGGACAAGATCATCCGTTTGTATATGCAATTCTTCGTCGGCATGATGTGGATGCGTGCCGACCGAGCACCAGACGTTCTCGTAGCGTTCTGCGATGGCGGCGTATGTGGAGAACTTTTCCACATGTGTGGAAATCGTTAGCATATGGTTAACATTGACGGCCGCAGCACGTGAAATAACGCCATCCAGATCGGCGGCCAGGGCCTCGAAATCGAGATGGCAATGGCTGTCGATCAACATGCTATTCGGCCTTGCGTTCGATGCGGGCGAAAACACCCTGCGGCACTTGCAATTCGGTGCCTGGCTGCAAACCTGCTGGGGCCATGCTGGCAGACAGCGTGCGGTTTTCTGGTGCGATGGACAACTGGTCGAGAAGGCGGGCGGCTGACTCGGGCACGAAGGCCAACATCGGGATGGTCAGGCGACGCACGGTGTCTGCTGTAACGTAGAGTACGGTCGCCATCCGATCGGGATCGGTCTTTTTGAGTGCCCAGGGAGCTTGGCCGGCGAAGTAGTTGTTCGCGGAACTCAGAGCCGCGACGATGGCTCCGGTCGCATCGTGGACCAGTTGCTCGTCCATGGCTTTTTGAGCGGCGTCGAGGGCTTCGCTCACCTCGGCGATCAGCGCCTCGTCTTCGGCGGTCAGCGCACCGGGCGTGGGGATTTTGGCGTCGCAGTTCTTGTTGATCATCGAGAGCGAACGCTGGGCGAGGTTACCCAGATTGTTGGCCAGATCGGCGTTGACGCGGTTGGTCAGTTTTTCGTTGCTGTAGTCGCCATCGTTGCCGAAGGAGACTTCGCGGAGAAAAAAGTAACGGATGGCGTCGGGGCCGAACTCGTCGACCAGTGCGAAGGGGTCGATGACGTTGCCGAGCGACTTGCTCATCTTCTGGCCGTCGACGGTCAGGAAGCCGTGCGCGAAAACGCGGTGCTGCACTTCGATTCCCGCGCTCATCAGGAAGGCGGGCCAATAGACGGTATGGAAGCGGATGATGTCCTTGCCGACGACATGCAGGTCAGCCGGCCAGAACTTGCGGAACAGCGCGCTTGCTTCGTCGGGATAGCCGATGCCGGTGAGGTAATTGGTCAGCGCGTCGACCCAGACGTACATGACGTGGCCCGGAGCATCTGGAACCGGCACGCCCCAATCGAAGGTGGTGCGGGAGATCGACAGATCCTTGAGACCGCCTTTGACGAAGGAGATGATTTCGTTGCGGCGCTCCCTGGGAGCGATGAAATCGGGATTGGCTTCGTAGAGGTCGAGCAGCTTTTGCTGGTAGGCCGAGAGGCGAAAGAAATAGGTCGGCTCTTCGACCCAGTTGACCTCGGCACCAGTGGGGGCAAACTTCTTGCCGTCCTTTTCGGTGAGCTCTTCCTCATCGAAATAGGCTTCGTCGCGCACCGAGTACCAGCCTTTATAGGTGGACTGGAAAATGTCGCCGTCATCGCGATCGGCCATTTTTTTCCAGATCGCCTGGCTCGCCTCGTGATGGCGCGCCTCGGTGGTGCGGATAAAATCGTCGTTGGAGATGTTGAGCACATCGGCCAGCTTACGGAACTCGGCCGAGTTCTGGTCGGCCAGTTCGCGTGGGGTGATCCCCTGCCCTGCGGCTGTCTGCACCATCTTGATGCCGTGCTCATCGGTGCCGGTCAGGAAATAGACCTCGCGGCCTTCAAGGCGCTTCCAGCGGGCGATGGCGTCCGTCGCGATCATCTCATAGGCGTGGCCGATGTGGGGGGCGCCATTGGGATAAGAAATCGCGGTCGTGACGTAGAAGGGCTTGGTCATTGGTACTCGGCGGGAGATGAGGTGGTCAGGGCCGCATGTTTGCGGACCGCGTCGAAGATGGACACGAGCGTCTGCTTCATGTCCAGATTGATGTCGTCGGCGTCCTTGAACAGGGCGTGAGCCTTGTCCCATAGCTCGTTTGCCGAGGCAAGCCGCATCCGGTTTGCCGGCTGAAAGGCAGCATTGCGCGCTTCGTCGGCCATCCAGTCATCGAGCATTTCGCGGGCGAAGGAGAGTTCGGTGCTCTGGCTGTTGCCGCCCAGCGTGTCGGCCAGCTGCAGCATCATGGAGGTGGGATGCTGGCCGGGATCGCGCAGCCAGGCCTGGAAGACGCCAAGGGCCGACTCCGGTTGCAGCGCCAGCGTCTCGAAAGCGCGGCGGGGACGTCCGCCGGACAGGGCGACAGCGCGATCGAGCTCGGCGCTGCCAATGGATGCGTCGTGCTCAAGCAGCAGCGCACGCACGTGCTGATCCGCGATGGGGCGTAAGGCGAGGTTCTGGCAGCGGGACTTGATGGTTGGCAGGAGCCGGCCCGGGCGATGCGAGACCAGAAGGAAAGTCGTGTCGGGTGGCGGCTCCTCGAGCGTCTTGAGCAGCGCATTGGCAGCCGATGGATTGCAGTCGTCGATGCTGTCGATGACCGCGACGCGGTGACCGGCCCTGCCCCGCGTGTGATGCAGGCTATCGCGGACATCGCGAATGTCCTCGACGCGGATCACGGTGTAATAGCCCTTGGCGTCCTTGAGACGGCGGCGCAGCACGAACAGATTGGGATGGGAGATGGCGGCCACCTGCTCGGCAACCCGATGCGCGTCTTCGTCGCCGGTCGCGGTCAGGATGGCGGCAGCCTGCTCGAACGCGAAGGTGGCCTTGCCGATGCCCTGGGGGCCGTGCAGCAGGATGGCGCCCGGCAGGCGGCGCTCGGCAATTTGGTTGGCAATGGCCTGGCGCTGGGCGTCATGGCCCAGCGCACGCTGGCGTTGCTCGGGTGCCGGCAAATTGGGGAGCGCATCGGGATCGCTCACTGGCTGGCCTTGGGGGTCAGTTCGGGGAAGCGCTCGGTCACCACCGACCAGATGGCGGTTTCGAGATCGTCTTCGGCCTGATCGGCGGCGATCAGCACGCAGCGGTCGGCGTTGGCCTTTACGATATCGAGGAAGGCACCGCGCAAGCGCTGGTGCCAGTCGATCTGCTCTTTTTCGAAGCGATCGCCAGTCTGGACCAGATCATCCTCGACCTGGCGAGCGGCAACGCGCTTGAAGGCGGCTTCCGGGTCCATGTCGAGGACGATGGTCAAATCGGGGGTATTGCCATTGAGCGCCAGGGTTTCGAGGCCCGTGATAAGCTTGTCGTCGACGCCGCCGGTCAGGCCCTGATAGGCGCGGGTCGAGTCATGGAAGCGGTCGCAGATAACCCAGTTCCCCTTGCGCAAATTCGGGGCGATCAGATTGTTGACATGGTCGAGCCGGGCCGCTGCAAACAGCACCGCTTCGCTGCCGGGGCCCCAGGTTTCGGAGCGGCCCTGGAGCAGGAAGGAACGGATGGCTTCGGCCTTGGGCGTACCGCCGGGCTCGCGGGTTCGGACGGCTGCGATTCCCTCGGTTTCAAGGCGGGCCTGGAGGCGCTTGACCTGGGTCGACTTGCCGACGCCTTCGCCACCCTCAAAGGTGACGAAGCGAGCGTTTTTGGATTTTTTCGCTTCTGGCATGGGCAGGGTTGGGATCCGGGTTCGTCATGGCAGATGTAAAAGATGCAGTCTGGTTTGGCTAGCTTGTGGCGGGGGATTGTTGGGGGATTGGTTTCCTCAGCAGGCGCAGCGGGCCTACCGCTCCTTCGGAGAGAAAGCTGGATGCTGGCGCAAAACACTGTCTTTTTTGGCTCGACAAGGCACCCCCTCACCGACCCGGCTTCGCCGAGCCACCTCTCCCCGATGGGGAGAGGAACGAGGAAGGACGTTGGTGGACCGAAGGCCAGAAACGGGGGTCGGTAAGGACGGCGTTTTGTTAGAGAAAAGCTACAGCCAGCCCAGCGCCAGTTGCTTGAGTGCATCGGTTGCCTTGCGGACCAGATCGCCTTCCTCGACGGAATCATTGGCAAACAGAGGCGCGGTCTGGACGAGGTCGTCGTCGCAGAAGACTTTGAGTTCGGCCACCTGTGCACCCTGTTCGATGGGGGGCATGAGGGGGCCGGTATAGATGACTTCGGCGTTCAGGCAGCGGCGCGAGCCGCGCGGCAGATAGAGCGCGATTTCGCCGTTCCCGACCAGGCCGACGCTGCCGGAGGTGCCGCCGTAAACATTGGCATAGGCGACGACGGCGCCGTCGGGATAGGCGGAAACGCGCTCAAAGGCGCGGGCGCCCCAGGTGATGAGCTTGCGGCCTTCTTCCGTGCGTTCGGCCATCGAGGTGAGGCCATGGACGACCGCGACCAGGCGCCGACCACCTTCGGCGGTGGAGATGACCGAGCCGTAGCCGGCAGATTCGGTGTGGCCGGTCTTGAGGCCGTCGACGCCGATGCCGAGTTCGACTAGGGAATTACGGTTCGGCTGATTTATGCCGTTCCACTCCATCTCGGGCTCGGAGAAGTAGTGATAATATTGCGGGTATTCGCTGATGAGATAGCGCGCAAGATCGGCGAGGTCGCGCGCCGTGACGTGCATGTCAGGGTCCGGCAGGCCGGTCGGATTGGTGAAGTGCGAATCCTCCAGGCCAATTTCGGCTGCAAGCTCGTTCATCATGCTGGCGAAGCTGCCTTCCGAGCCGGCGATGCCTTCGGCAAGGATTATCGCGGCGTCGTTGCCGGACTGGATGATGACGGAGCGCACAAGGTCTTCGACGGGGATCTGGGAATTGAGCTCGGCGAACATGGTCGAGCCGCCCGAAGAGGCGCCGCCGGTACGCCAGGCGTGTTCGGAGACGAAGAACTGGTCGGTAAAGCTCAGGCGCCCGGCTTCGATCTCATGGAAGACCACGGCGATGGTCATGAGCTTGGCCATGCTGGCCGGCTCCATCGGCAGGTCGGCGTCTTTCTGGAAGATCACCGTGCCGGATTGCTCGTCCATCAGCACGGCAAAGCGCGCCTTGGTGGCAAAATCGGCCTGCGCCCAGGCGGGCGAGGACAGCGTCAGGACGGCAGCGACGATAGGCCAGATCCGCAGCATGTCGGCATCCTCTCAAGCTGCCGGAAGCAGCCCGGGCAGACGGCTTTATTGATAGACGACTATGTTGTCTAGGCCAAGTTCCTGCGCCATGACCTTCACGTCATCCTGGGACACGCCGGCCTTGAGATGGGTCAGCGTCAGGCGCGTTGCGGGACGGCCTGAAAGCTTGACCTGTTCCTCATCGACGGCGCCGAGGATGGCAAAGCGTTCGGCGATATCGATGGCGTTGGCCTGGTCGGTGAAGACACCGATCCCTAGCTTGACGGTGCGGGCGTCGATATCGACGGACTTCACCCAGGCGTCGAGGGAAGTGGTCTGGGACCCCACAGCGTTGACGGCGGCAAAAGCGGTGCCGATGGCGGCATCCTGCTCCTGCGGCGTCGTGTCGGCATAGGCAAACAGGCCGCCGAAGAAATTGCCGGCCATGTCGGTCAGGCTGTTGGTACCGTCGGCATAGCGGGTGCCGCCCTGAATCGGTGGGCCATTATAGCTGGCGACCAGCGCGCGGGTGTCGTCGCCTTCGAGCGGCGCGCGGCCGACGAATTCGGCCTTGATCTGCGCATGGCCATTGTTGACATAGCCGAGCATTTCGGCGGCACGATGGGACAAATCCATGATGCGGCCAGGCATGTAGGGGCCACGATCATTGACGCGGACGATGACCGAGCGGCCGTTTTCCTCGTTGGTGACGCGCACGTAGGAGGGCAATGGCAGGGTCGGATGGGCACCGGTCAGGGCGTTGGCCGAGAAGATCTCGCCATTTGCGGTGCGCCGGCCATGGAAATCGGAGCCATACCAGGAGGCGTCGCCGGTAGCGACGTAATTGGGCTGATCGGCTGGCACGTAGAGCTTGCCGCGGACGGTATAGGGCTTGCCGAGCTGGTCGCGGCCGCCGCCCTTGGGGGGATTGGGATTGTTGGTGACGCGCGGCGAAACCTTGACGCCGTATTCGGATGAGGTGAACGCACCGCGTTTGACGGTAGCGCCGAGCCCGCCCATGCCGCAGGCGGCGATCATGGGGGCAACCAGGGCGGACAAGGCCATGAGACGAAGGGCGTGGCGCCAGGATGGGGTCAAGGTGTGCAATCTCTACGCGGTACTGGATCCGAGGGCACGTTAAAACAAATTGCCCCGGTTGGCCTGCATGGAACGCATTTTGGGTTTATGGGAGGTTAAGCGGTGGACAGACGTGATGGCTGGTGGCAGCAAAAGCCACGGCGGCCTTGCGGATGATGAGATATAAAGATATCTTTATGTGGCGGGTTTGCCCGGTGATTTGACTGAACTGGCAGGATGGCGATGAGCATCTCTGGAAATTTCGTGCCGAACACGCCCCATATTCCGGACTGGACCGAGGTGCGAAGCGCCCTCGCCCAGGCAGCGCGCGAGCGTATCCTGATCCTGGACGGGGCGATGGGCACCATGATCCAGCGGCTCAAGCTGACCGAGGAGAACTTTCGCGGGGAGCGGTTCAAGGATTGGACGCTGCCGCTGCAGGGCAACAACGATTTGCTGGTGCTGACCGAGCCGGAGCGGATCGAGGAAATCCACTACGAGTATTTCATGGCCGGTGCCGACATTGCCGAGAGCAATACGTTTTCGGCGACATCGGTGGCGCAGGCCGATTATGGCTGCGAGAGCGCGGTCTACGATATCAACTATCATGGCGTTGTGGTGGCGCGGCGGGCGGCGGTGCGGGCCGAGGCTGAGGATGGGCGGCGGCGGTTCGTAGCGGGGGCGCTGGGGCCGACCAACAAGACGTCGTCGATGTCGACGGACGTCAATAGTCCGGGGCACCGGGCGATCACGTTCGACGAGCTGGTGGTGGCCTATGGCGAAGCGATCCGCGGGCTGGTCGATGCGGGCGCCGATCTGCTGCTGTTCGAGACGATCACCGATACGCTGAACACCAAGGCGGGCATTTTCGCGGCGCAGCGGCTGTTCGAAGAGCGCGGCATCGACGTGCCGATCATGATTTCGGGGACGATCACCGATCTGTCCGGGCGCACGCTGTCGGGGCAGACGCCGACCGCGTTCTGGTATTCGTTGCGCCACGCCAAGCCGCTGACCATCGGGCTCAATTGTGCACTGGGGGCCAACGCCATGCGGGCGCATCTGGGCGAGTTGTCGGATGTGGCGGATACGCTGATCTGCGCCTATCCCAATGCCGGATTGCCCAATGCCTTCGGGCAGTATGACGAGAGCCCCGAGTTCATGGCGGAGCAGATCGCCGGCTTTGCCGAGGCGGGCTATGTCAACATCGTCGGCGGGTGCTGTGGCTCGACGCCCGATCATATCCGGGCCATCGCGGAGGCGGTCAGCAAGCACCAGCCGCGCGTGGTGCCGGAGGTGGAGAAGCTGCTGCGGCTATCGGGGCTGGAGCCGTTTACGCTGACCAAGGACATTCCGTTCGTCAACGTCGGCGAGCGCACCAACGTCACGGGTTCGGCGCGGTTTCGCAAGCTGATCACGGCGGGCGATTATACGGCAGCGCTCGACGTGGCGCGCGACCAGGTCGCCAACGGCGCGCAGGTCATCGACATCAACATGGACGAGGGCCTGATCGACAGCCAGCAGGTGATGATCGAGTATCTCAACCTGCTCGCGGCCGAGCCGGACATCGCCAAGGTACCGCTGATGATCGACAGCTCCAAATGGGAGGTGATCGAGGCAGGCCTGAAGTGCGTGCAGGGCAAGGCGCTGGTCAACTCGATCTCGATGAAAGAGGGCGAGGAGCAGTTCCTCAAATATGCGCGGCTGGTGCGGGCTTATGGCGCCGCCGTCGTCGTGATGGCGTTCGACGAGCAGGGCCAGGCCAACACGCTGGAGCGCAAGGTCGCGATCTGCACGCGGGCCTACAAGCTTTTGACCGAAGAGGTTGGATTTCCGCCCGAGGATATCGTGTTCGATCCCAATGTGTTCGCGGTGGCGACGGGCATCGAGGAGCACAATGGCTATGGGGTGGCGTTCCTCGAAGCCACCAAGATCATCACCGACACCCTGCCCCATGTGCATATTTCGGGTGGTATTTCGAACCTGAGCTTCTCGTTCCGCGGCAATGAGCCGGTGCGCGAGGCGATGCATGCGGTGTTTTTGTACTATGCCATCCAAAATGGCATGGACATGGGCATCGTCAATGCCGGGCAGCTGGCGGTGTATGAGAGCATCGATCCAGAGCTGCGCGATGCGTGCGAGGATGTGATCCTCAACCGGCGCGACGATGGCACCGACCGCCTGCTGGTCTTGGCCGAGCGCTATCGCGGCACGGCTGGCAAGGAAGTCGCGGCCAAGGATTTGAGCTGGCGGGAGAAGCCGGTCGAGGACAGGATCGCGCACGCGCTGGTCAACGGCATCACCGAATATATCGACGCCGATACCGACGAAGCGCGGCTGAAGTCGGCGCGGCCGCTGCATGTCATCGAGGGGCCGCTGATGGCCGGCATGAGCATTGTCGGCGACCTGTTCGGGTCGGGCAAGATGTTCCTGCCCCAGGTGGTCAAATCGGCGCGGGTGATGAAGCAGGCCGTGGCGCTGCTGCTGCCCTATATGGAGGCCGAGAAGAACGCCGACGGCAATGCCACCGGGCGCCAGAGCGCCGGCAAGGTGCTGATGGCGACGGTCAAGGGCGACGTGCACGATATCGGCAAGAACATCGTAGGCGTGGTGCTGAGCTGCAATAATTACGAGATCATTGACCTCGGCGTCATGGTGCCGACGGCCAAGATCCTGCAGATCGCCAGGGACGAAAAGGTCGACATTATCGGGCTCTCGGGGCTGATCACGCCATCGCTCGACGAGATGGTGCATGTGGCGGCTGAAATGGAGCGCGAGGGGTTTGATATTCCGCTGCTGATCGGCGGGGCGACGACGAGCCGCGTGCATACGGCGGTCAAGATCCATCCGCGCTACGAGCGGGGCCAGGCTGTTCATGTCAACGACGCCAGCCGCGCGGTGGGTGTGGTAGGTAATCTCTTGGGCAAGGACACCAAGGTCGGCTTCATCGCCGACGTGCGGGCGGAGTATGCCAAGGCAGCGGCAGCGCATGAGCGGGCGGAAAGCAACAAGCAGCGGCTGCCGCTGGTCAAGGCGCGGGCCAATGCGTTCAAGCCGGACTGGACGGGCTACACGCCACCCAAGCCGAACTTTTTGGGCACCAGAGTGTTCGAGGATTTCGATCTGGCGGAACTGGCCGACTACATCGACTGGACGCCGTTTTTCCAGACCTGGGAGCTCAAGGGTCGCTATCCGGCGATCCTGCAGGACGAGCGCCAGGGCGAGGCGGCGCGCTCGCTGTTTGCCGATGCGCAGAAGATGCTGCAGCAGATCATCGCCGAAAAGTGGTTCAAGCCGCGTGCGGTGGTCGGGTTCTGGCCGGCCAATGCCGTGGGTGACGATATCCGGCTGTTTACCGACGAGGCGCACTCCGAGGAACTGGCGACGCTGTTCACGCTGCGCCAGCAGTTGAGCAAGCGGGACGGCAAGCCCAACATGGCGCTGAGCGACTTCGTGGCGCCGCTCGACAGCGGCAAGCCCGACTACATGGGCGGGTTCGTGGTGACGGCCGGAATCGAGGAAGTGGCGATCGCCGAGCGGTTCGAGAAGCAGAACGACGATTACTCGTCGATTTTGGTCAAGGCACTGGCCGATCGGTATGCCGAGGCCATGGCGGAATACATGCACCAGTGGGTTCGCAAGGAATTCTGGGGCTATGCGGCGGACGAGACCTTGAGCGCTGAAGAACTGCTCGGTGAAATCTACCGCGGCATTCGTCCAGCCCCGGGGTATCCGGCGCAGCCCGACCATACTGAGAAGACAACGCTGTTCCGGCTGCTCGATGCGGAGAAAAACGCCGGCGTGACGCTGACCGAGAGCTATGCCATGTGGCCCGGCTCATCCGTGTCGGGAGTGTATTTCAGCCATCCCGACGCCTATTATTTCGGAGTAGCCAAGGTCGAGCGCGATCAGGTGATGGATTATGCCCAGCGCAAGGGCATGGCTGTCGCCGAGGTCGAGCGGTGGCTTGGGCCGGTGCTGAATTATATTCCGGGCCCGGCTATCGTGGCCGCAGAATGATCACCCGGTCCGCGCCTGCGCCAATAGCTGTAACGGTTGTGACCGAGCCGCGACTGATTGCGCTGGACGCGGAGACCGCCCTGTTGCGGCTGCCGGCCAACTCGGGGCATGGGCATGAAGACGGGGCGCAGTGCATCGCCTGCGCCATGCGGACCGACATCCGGGCCCTGCTGTTCGATCTGCTGGAGAGCGCCAAGCAGGGGTTGCGGCCGGCGTTCAGCAAAGTCGTGGTGGACGCCAGTGCCGTCAAGGATGTGTCGGTGGTGATTGCTGCGCTGACAGGAAAACTGCCAGCGCAAGCGTTACGGGATCATACGGTGGCCCGGCAGTTTTATCTGGCTGGGTAATTCAGAACGACCAGCGAATCCCGACGGTGTTGGCGTTGGCGCCTTCGCCCATGTTGCCCAAGGTGTCCCAGCCGCCAGAGCGATGCTGCAGGCGCCAGAAATACTCCACGTTCGGATTGTCTACCAGCGATACGGACAGCTCCGGAGCCATGTAGAACAGGAAAGTGCTATCGCCGTTACGGCTGATCTCCCGGGCGACTTCGACGTCGAGCGGGTTGGTGATCAAGGATAACCCGCCGGTGATGCTGGCCGACAGCTTCATGGTGTCGTTCCGGAGCAAGCCGTCCGAGCGCAGGACGATACCAGCCCAGGCTTCGCCGGAAACATCAGTACCTTTGCGGATGGCAACGCCACCTTCGAGGCCGGCACGGAAGCCATTTTCCTCGCCCAGGAAAAACTGCTGATATCCGCCGCCCAGCATATAGGCATCCTGATAATCGGTGCCGAAGACATTGAAGGTCTCTCCGACCGATTCGCTGGAATAGACGCCACCAAAAAGGAAGAGGTTTTGGTCGGACGTCGTCGCTGGAAGCATGTCAGCCGTCTGAGCCATCGCGGGCATTGCGACTGAGGCGAAGGCAAGAACTGCACGGGATGTGAATGTGACTAAACGCAGCAAGAGAGCGGTAACCTCGGACTATAGGGTTGGCGTTGCTAGAATAGTTGCAACGCGCCAAGCCCCATAAAGGCACCCACTAGGGTAAAAATTTGATCAACGGCGTATCTTTGCCCAAATAAAGCGGATGCTTTGGCGATCCATCGGCGTTGGTACCGAAACACCACAGATCGATCCCGTCGGCGCGCAAAGTGGAAACCATTCGCTGCCCGGCGGGCTGCAAAGCCTTGTTGAGTTTGCCATGACAGAGCACAACCCTCGTCGCACCTGATGCGGCCTGACGGATGGTCGGCAGATTGGCGTCCGATACAGCAATCACGCCAGGCGCCAGCAGCATTTTTGGATCGGTGGCGCGATAGTCGCCAACATTGGCTTTGATCATGGCTGAAAACCCTTCGCGGCGGGCAAAGCTCCATTCCCGGGCGCAGGTCGGATCGTTGACATTGGCATCGGCGGTGCTGGGGTTCATGCCGATGAACAGGATGTAGCACTCGGGAAATTGATCGCCGATCCAGCGGCGCATCAGCTGGCGATAGCGGCCGTCCAGGCTGAAAACGGCATCGCCCTTGACGCCGGGCATGAGGGCAAGGCGCACCCTGCCCCCGGGATCGTGTCCGGCGCCATCGTTCATGCCGTCAAGTCGCTGGGTGGCACCAGACCGTTGATCAGCGAGGCAGTGGTGATGGTATTGGCCAAGAGGCAGGCAATGGTCATGGGGCCGACGCCACCCGGAACCGGGGTGATGGCGCCCGCGACCGCAAGGGCCTCGGCATAAGCGACATCGCCAACCAGCCTCGTCTTGCCTTCCCCCTTTTCGGGCGCAGGAACGCGGTTGATGCCCACGTCGATAACTGTCGCCCCGGGCTTGATCCAGTCACCTTTGATCATCTCGGGGCGACCGACTGCGGCAACGACGATATCGGCGCCGCGCACTACGCTGGCCAAATCCCGGGTTTTGGAATGAGCCACGGTGACAGTGCAGTTTTCTCGGAGCAGCAACTGCATCATGGGCTTGCCCACAAGGTTGGACCGCCCGACGATCACGGCGTTAAGCCCAGCCAGCGACCCCAACTGGTCGCGCAGCAGCATGAGGCAGCCCAGAGGCGTGCAAGACACGGGTCCGGGCAGGCCGATTTGTACCTTGCCGACGTTGGCGGGGGTGAAGCAGTCGACGTCCTTGGCCGGCTCGATGGCCTGGATCACCTTGATAGGGTCAATATGCTTGGGCACAGGCATTTGAACGAGAATGCCGTGGACGCGCTCGTCGGCGTTGAGTCGGTGCACCAGGTCGAGCAGCTCGGCTTCGCTGATGTCTTCCGGCAGCTCGTGCTTGAACGACGCCATGCCGACTTCTGCGGTCTGGCGAGCCTTGTTGGTCACATAGACCTGGCTCGCCGGGTCATGGCCGACGATGACCACCGCGAGGCCCGGGGTAATGCCATGGTCGGCCTTGAGGCGCTGCACATGGGTAGCGATCTGGCTGCGCAGGCCTTCGGCGAAACTTTTGCCGTCGATGATCTTGGCCGTCATGGTGACCTCCGGGACTTTATGATGCGATGGCGCAGCAATAGAAAATGGAGCGCGCGTCGTCCATGCCAACCGAGGGTGGCGGCCAAATAAAAGGGCTGCAACGGCATTTCTGCCATTACAGCCCTGGGAAAGCTGGCCGACCGCGCTGTTGAGGGCTTGGGGGACAAGCGGCTAGCCAACACTCCTCGTTCACCGGTTTGCATGGGTCGTTTGCCGCGCCGGTGAACAGACGTACAGATGGGTGCCAATTGCGGCGGAAAAAGCCGCCTTCACCGCGAAGTGAAAACGCCAGGCGTTTTGCGTCGGTGTTGAAGCTGTCGCGTTAAGATGGCATGCAGGACAGCTAACTTCGGCAATGGCGACGAATGCCGCCGAAGCGATTGCGCCAGCGAAAGAGCAAGATGACGACGATCAGCCCACCGCGCCTCGAAAAGCAGTCTTTCACCGACCCGGAACAGGCCTGGGAGCATCTGGCGGCGCTGTATCACCGCAATACCGGGTTCATTCGCGAGCATCTGGCCGCGCTGACACGTGGCGTCGTACCAGAGGGGCGGATTCGGGCATGCTACCCTCTGGTCGAGGTGCGTTCCACCAGCTACAGCCGCTCGGAAAGCACCCTGCCCTATGGGTTTTTGCATACGCCGGGACTGTATCGCACCACGGTGACGGCGCCCGATCTGTTCCGGCAGTATTTCCAGGAGCAGTTCACCGTCATCCTGAAGAACCACGGCGGCACCATCGATATTTCCGAATCGGACACGCCGATTCCATTGCACTTTGCCGTGGCGGCCAATGAGCGTATCGATGGCGAGGCGCTGAATGCGCTGAACATACCGCTGCGCGATGTGTTCGATGCGCCGGACCTTGGTAATACCGATGATGAGATCGCCAATGGGACCTTCGTGCCGCCGCGCGGCGGACCGTACCCGCTGGCAGCGTTCACGGCGCCGCGGGTGGACTATTCGCTGTTCCGGCTGAGCCATTACACCGGCACGGACGCGAGCCATTTCCAGAACTTCGTGATCTTCACGAACTACGCGTTCTACATCGACGAATTCTGCCGCATCGCCAAGGACTACATGGCGTCGGGCCATCCGCACTACGACAGCTTCATCGAGCCGGGTAATGTCGTCACCGACAATGCGCTGCGTGGTGGCGGGGTCGCGGGAACTGTGCCGGTGCGCGCACCACAGATGCCGGCATATCACCTGACGGCCGATCGTGGGCGTGGGATAACCATGGTCAACATCGGGGTCGGGCCATCCAACGCCAAGACCATTACCGACCATATTGCGGTTTTGCGCCCCCATGCCTGGATCATGCTTGGGCACTGTGCCGGGCTGCGGAACAGCCAGGAGCTGGGCGACTATGTGCTGGCGCACGCCTATGTGCGCGAGGATCACGTGCTCGACGCCGATCTGCCGCTCTCAGTGCCGATCCCGGCGCTGGCCGAAGTGCAGGTGGCGCTCGAGCAGGCAGTGCACGAGATTACCCAGACCGAGGGGATCGAGACCAAGAAGATCATGCGGACGGGGACTGTGGCGACATTCGATAATCGCAATTGGGAACTGCGCGACCAAGCCGAGATCACCCAGCGGCTAAGCCAGTCGCGGGCGGTGGCTCTGGACATGGAAAGCGCGACAATTGCGGCGAACGGGTTCCGGTTCCGGGTGCCGTACGGGACGCTGTTGTGCGTGTCGGACAAGCCGCTGCATGGCGAGCTGAAACTGCCGGGGATGGCGTCGGATTTTTACCGCACGCAGGTCAACCGGCATTTGCAGATCGGGCTGCGGGCGATGGAGATCCTGCGGGACCAGCCGGCGGAACGACTGCATTCGCGCAAGCTGCGCAGCTTTGCGGAGACGGCGTTTCAGTAGCGGCTTCTAGGTAAAGAAAAAGCCCGGCATTGCTGCCGGGCTTTTGAATTTTTAGCTGGCGTTAGCGGCCCTTGACGACCGAGTAGCCGGCGTATTTGGCGGCGGCGCCGAGCTGCTCTTCGATGCGGATCAGCTGGTTGTACTTGGCCAGACGATCCGAGCGCGACAGCGAGCCGGTTTTGATCTGGCCGCAGTTGAGCGCCACGGCGAGGTCGGCGATGGTCGAGTCCTCGGTTTCGCCCGAGCGGTGCGACATCACCGAGGTGTAGCTGGCGCGGTGGGCCGTATCGACGGCGTTGAGGGTTTCGCTGAGCGAGCCGATCTGGTTGACCTTGACGAGGATGGAGTTGGCGACGCCCATTTTGATGCCGGACACGAGGCGCTCGGTGTTGGTGACGAACAGATCGTCGCCGACCAGCTGGACCTTCTTGCCGATGGCGTCGGTCAGAGCCTTCCAGCCGTCCCAATCGTCTTCGGCCATGCCGTCTTCGATCGAGATGATCGGATAGCGGTTGGCGAGATCTTCGAGGTAGCGCACGGTTTCATCGGAAGACAGCGACTTGCCTTCGCCGACCATCTCGTACTTGCCGCCCTTGTAGTATTCGGTAGCAGCGCAATCGAGGCCGAGGAAGATGTCCTCGCCGGGCTTGTAGCCGGCCTTTTCGATCGAGCGCATGATGAAGCCCAGCGCATCGTCGGAGGAGCCGAGATTGGGCGCGAAGCCGCCTTCGTCACCCACGTTGGTGTTGTGACCTTCGGCCGACAGGCCCTTCTTGAGGGTGTGGAAAATTTCCGAGCCGATACGCACGGCATCCGCCAGATTTTCGGCGCCAACGGGCAGGATCATGAATTCCTGCATGTCGATGGGATTGTCGGCGTGCTGGCCGCCATTGATGATGTTCATCATCGGCACTGGCAGGACGTGAGCGTTGGGGCCGCCGATGTAGCGGTAAAACGGCAGCTCGCACGATTCGGCAGCGGCTTTGGCGACAGCCAGCGACACGCCGAGGATCGCGTTGGCGCCGAGGCGCGACTTGTTGGGGGTACCGTCGAGCTCGATCATGGCCTGATCGAGCGCCAGCTGGTCCAGTGCGTCCATGCCCTGGATTTCGTCGAAGATGACGGTGTTGACGTTCTCGACGGCCTGAAGGACGCCCTTGCCATTGTACTTCTTGCCGCCATCACGCAGCTCGACGGCTTCATGGGCGCCGGTCGAGGCACCCGAGGGCACGGCGGCGCGGCCGAAGCTGCCATCGTCCAGCACCACATCGACTTCAACGGTTGGGTTGCCGCGGCTGTCGTAGATCTGACGGCCTGTGACATGGATGATCGAAGACATGGAAAAGTCCTTCCCGGCTGGGTTCTGTCGTTACTTCGCCTTGTCCTAGACTCGCTATGTGACGAGGAAAAGAGGGATCGCCAAATAAATGCAGTTTGGTGGCGAAAGCAGAGAAAATGGGCCGCTGGGGAGCGGCCCACAGGTGATTAGTCGGAAGTCTGGCGAATGAAGCCGAAGGCGACCAGGGTGATCGCGGCAGCGAGGATCATGTAATAGCCCACGGCGTGAAGGCCATAGTTTGTCGCGAGATAAGTTGCGGCATAAGGCGCCAGCGACGCACCGAAGATGCCCCCCAGATTGAAGGTCAGCGAAGCGCCGGTGTAGCGCACGGCGGTCGGGAATGGCGCCGCGAGAGCCGTGCCGAGCGGACCATAGGTCAATCCCATCAGCGCCAGACCGATGCACAGGAAGCCCAGCACGCCATAGACATTGCCCGAGCCGAACAGGGGCGCAATGAGCAGGCCAAAAATGGCGATGCCGATCGAAACGCCGATCATCACCGGGCGCATGCCGAAGCGATCGGCAAGCACGGCAGAGATCGGGATGAAGGCCCCAAAGAACAGCACGCCAACCATCTGCAGGATGAGGAACTGCTCGCGGCTGTAGCCGAGCGCGGTGGTGCCCCAACTGAGCGAAAATACCGTCATCAGGTAGAACAGCACGAAGGTGGCCAGCGCCGCCATGGTGCCGAGCAACAGGCTCATCTTATGGTGCTTGAACACCACGACAAACGGTACTTCGACGCGCTCGGCCCGCTCGATCGCCTTGGCGAATTCAGGGGTCTCGGTGATCTTGAGGCGGATGAACAGGCCGAAGATCACCAGCAGCGCGCTCGCGAGGAACGGGATGCGCCAGCCCCAGGCCATGAAAGCCTCGTCGCCCATGAAGTGCGCGAGTACGAGGAAGATCGTGGTGGCAAAGAAAAAGCCGACGGGTGCACCAAGCTGCGGGAACATGCCGTACCAGGCGCGCTTGCCTGGAGGGGCGTTTTCGGTGGCGAGGAGCACGGCCCCACCCCATTCACCGCCAAGGCCCAGGCCCTGCCCCAGACGGCACAGCGCCAGCAGCAGCGGAGCGGCAACGCCGATCTGGGCATAGGTCGGCAGCACGCCGATCAACACGGTGGAGATGCCCATGGTCAGCAGCGCTGCGACCAGGGTTGCCTTGCGACCGATCTTGTCGCCGAAATGGCCAAAGAAAGCAGCGCCGATCGGGCGTGCGAAGAAGGCAATGGCGAAGGTTGCGAGCGACTGCAGCAGGGCCGAGGCTTCGTCGCCAGCCGGGAAAAACAGTTTTGGGAATACGATCACGGCAGCCGTGGCGTAGATGTAGAAATCGAAAAATTCGATGGTCGTGCCGATCATGCTGGCCGCAAGAATGCGGCGAGCCGAGTTTTTGGGCGGCACGGCTTTGCCGGTGGCGGCATCCGTGGCGAAAGTCATGACAATGTCCTGGGCGCTGCAAAGATGGCCGCTGGGCGGCAGGCGCAGTGCGCTCGCGCCCACGAACGACCATGCCAGCCCGGCGGGAGGACCGGACGGCGGGGTGTACCGCGCGGTACGCTCCAGATCAACCCGGCACGTAAAGTTTCTGGCCGATCACGGCTTTGTTGCAAATCAATCTGCCGGCGACCGTTTTTTCGCCGCATGCTGCGGCAAGGAAATACGCATGATTTCCAGAACCATTTTCGTTATCGCCGGTGCGATTTTTGCCCTCCCAGCTTTTGCGCAGGAGGCGCCGCTTGACGCCATTCTTGAAAACGCTGCGGCACTCGAACCACTCGAGACCGTCATGGTGTCGGTGGATGGCGAGATCGTCGCCGAGCGAGGCTATGATGGCAATGGTGTCGACGATCCGACCAATATCAAATCGGCCTCCAAGACCATCGTCTCGGCGCTGGTGGGCATCGCCATAGATCGCGGCGAAATCGACAGCGTCGACCAGAAGATTGCAGACTTTTTGACGGAAGACTTTCCAGACGACGCCGATCCGCGCCTGGCCGACATCACGATCGGCAATCTTTTGTCGATGCAGGCTGGCTTGGCGCCGACCTCGGGCGCCAATTATGGGCGCTGGGTCGCGAGCCGCAACTGGGTTCGGGCAGCGCTCGATCAACCATTCGAGGACGAGCCAGGCGGGCGGATGCTGTATTCGACCGGATCGACGCATCTGCTGTCGGCTATTCTGACCGAGGCAACCGGCTCATCCACCTTGGCACTGGCGCGGGACTGGTTTGCCGATGTCGACGATTTTGGCATTGGCGGCTGGGAGCGCGATCCGCAGGGCATTTACCTGGGCGGCAACCAGATGGCCATGAGCCCGCGTTCGCTGCTGGCCTTTGGCGAAGTCTATCGCAACGGTGGACTGGCCGAAAACGGCGCGCGGGTGGTGTCGGCTGACTGGATCAGCCAATCATGGACGCCGCGCACGAGTTCCCGATTTACCAATGATGGGTACGGCTATGGCTGGTTCCTGCGCGAGATCGGTGGCGAGGATGTGCGCTATGCTTGGGGCTACGGCGGGCAGATGCTTTATGTGGTGCCGAGCCTCGACCTGAGCGTGGTGATGACATCGGACGAAAACTCGCCGGCGGCCAGCACAGGACACCGAGACGATCTACAAGACTTGCTGGCGGAAATCATCGCGGCAGTTCGCGACGATGCCAATGTGCAGCCCGAAAGCTAAGGTGTGGTCGTGACCTGGCCGTCTTCGATGAGCCAAGTCACCGATTCTTGCACGGCCTCAAGTGAGGTGTAGCATGGAGCGTAACCAAGCAGCCGCCTGCCTTTTTCGATCGAACAGTTGGGTGAGCGCGCGACGTGCTCCCAGGTCGCATCAGCATCTTTCTTGTCCAAAGTCGTCGCCCATTCGGCATAGGGCAGAAACGACAGATTGGGCTCATGGCCGAACCAGCGATACATGGCCTCGGCGTAACCCCGCAGCGTGACAGCGCCTGCCGACACGGCATGGAAGCTCTCGCCGATCGCCGCCGAGCGGTTATCCATGGCGCCGATGATGATCTGCGCTATGTCGTCAGCATGCACGTGATGGACGGTTTCGAGGCCGAAGTTGGCCAAGGCCAGGGGCTGACCCTGCGCGATGGTGCTAAAGACAGACGGGTTAAAATGGCCTGCTGGATTGAGTGGCGCCCAACCGGGCCCGACGATGTGCCCGGGATGAACGATGCTCACGGGAAAGCCGCGACGATGGGCGCGCTGGAGCAGATCGGCCTCGATAGCGGCTTTGGCGACGCCATAGTCACCGAATGGGAATTTGACTGCGGATTCCGGGGTCGGCACGACGGTGGAGAACCCGTGGGTCCAGATGGTGCCGACGTGGATGAACTGGCTGACTTTGCCTTCCAGGGCATCGGCAAGTTGATTGCTATTGTCCAGGGTGAAACAGATGCAGTCGATGACGATGTCGGCGCCCAGATCCGCGATCTTGGTACCGAATGTTCCGGCCGCCTCTTCGCTGTCGCGATCGAGGACGACCTTGGTGACCCCGGACCAAGCGCCATTTTGTTGGTAGGGCTTGGCGACGCCACGGCTGACGGCAATGACCTCGTGACCAGCAAGCGCCAGTCTCGGTACCAGATAAGTGCCGATGTGTCCGGTGGCGCCGATAACTGCGATCTTGGTCATGGAAATCTCCTCATTCGTCGCGCTTGTGGGCTTCAATGAGTTTGTCGGCCAGATCGTTGCGCGCCTTGGCAAGCTGCTTTTCGGCTTTGGTGCGACCGAATTTGACGCGGTTCTCCGCAGCCGTGGCGTCCTTCTCAGAACGGGCCTTTTGCTTGCGGGCAGATTTCAGGCTAATGATGTCGGCCATGAGTGTGCCTCCTTGATGTCACCACCCGCCCGACAGGCCCAGAAGACTGGCAGAGCCAGTCGACTAAGCCTGCACCTACTTCGTCATGGCGTGCTCAGCGCGGTCCCTGTCAGTTACCGAGGCGAGATCGATAATCGTCTGCAGGTTGGCGGCGTGGCGGAATGACGGCTCGCTGTTCTGGCCGTTGCGGACGGCTTGCACGAAGCGAGCGTAGTTGGTGGCAACCGGCTCGGCTTTCATCTCGGTCCAGGTAGCGGTTGCCACATCGTCGCCAAGGCAGGTCATGAGCTTGGGCGTGTGGTTGGTATCGGTGAGCTCGATGCCGCCCTTTTCGCCATAGATGCGCAGACGCAGATCATTCATGTGACCGGATGCCCAGCGCGTGGCGTGAACCACGGCCATGGCGCCGTTCTGCATTTCAGCCGTCATCACGAAGGTATCGTTGGCATCGAGTTGGTACTCGCCGATGCGGCCATTATCGGCTTTGTCAAAAGTCTGCAGACGGAAGAAGACGTTGGCGTAGTCGGTGCCGGCGGCATACGAGGCAAAGTCGAGAATGTGGATGCCGACGTCGCCCAGAACGCCGTTCGAGCCATGATTGGTGCTTAGCCGCCAAAGCCAGGTAGGCGAAGTCCGCCAATCGCCCCAGCTATCGTTGACCAGCCAGCTTTGCAGGTAGCTCGCCTCGATATGCTTGACCGCGCCGATCTGGCCGGAACTCACCAGCTCATGCGCCTTCTGCAACTGCGGCACATTGCGATAGGTCAGATTGACCATATTGATCAGGCCCAGACCTTCGGCGGTCTCGGCCATTTCCATCGCCTTGACGTGATCGGTCGCCAGCGGCTTTTCGCAGAAGACGTGTTTGCCCGCCCGCAGAGCAGTCATGGTGGTTGCGTAGTGCACGCTGTCGGGCGTGATATTGGTAACGGCGTCGAACTCGCCCCAGGCCAGCGCCGCATCGAGGGACGAGAAACCGCGATCGATGCTGTGCGTGTCCTGAAAGGCCTGCAGCCGGACGGGATCGGTATCGACGGCAGCGACAATCTCCACGCCATCGGCTTCCCTGAAACCCTTGACGTGCAATTTGGCCATCCCGCCAGTGCCAAGCATGAGAAGGCGCATATCAATTATTCCTTTTTCAGGCGGAGCCCCAAGCCATGATCTGGCGGGGAATTAAGCTGGGAGATGATTTGGTCTAGACCAGGCGGCTCTGATCCATCGCGGCAGCAATAAAGCTGGCAAACAGCGGATGCGGCTCGAACGGCTTGGACTTGAGCTCAGGGTGGAACTGCACGCCGATGAACCACGGGTGGTCGGTGCGCTCGACGATTTCCGGCAGCTTGCCATCTGGGGAAACGCCGGAGAACAGCAGGCCGTTCTTCTCGAGCAGCTTGCGGTAATCCATGTTCACCTCGTAACGGTGACGATGGCGCTCGGAAATGCGGGTGGTGCCGTAAATGTCGGCGACGCGCGAACCGCGGGTGAGCTGCGCCGGATAGGCACCGAGGCGCATGGTGCCGCCCAGATCACCCTCAGAGGCGCGCTTTTCGGTATCGTTGCCCTTTACCCATTCGGTCATCATGCCAACGATTGGCTCCTTGGTGGGGCCGAACTCGGTGGACGAGGCGTTCTTGATGCCGGCGGTATTGCGGGCCGCTTCGACGCAGGCCATCTGCATGCCAAAGCAGATGCCGAAATACGGCACATCCTTGACGCGAGCGAAACGTGCCGCTTCGATCTTTCCGGCCGAGCCACGTTCGCCAAAGCCGCCGGGCACCAGGATGCCGTGGACGTGTTCGAGGTATGGCGCGGGATCGTCGCGCTCGAAGACTTCGCTATCAATCCACTGCAGATTGACCTTGACCTTGTTGGCGATGCCGCCGTGGTTGAGAGCTTCCGACAGGGATTTGTAGGCATCCTTTAGGCCGGTGTACTTGCCAACGATGGCAATGTTGACTTCGCCTTCGGGATTGTGAAGGCGGGCCGAGACCTCTTCCCAAGCCTTCATGTCTGGCTCGGGCGCGTCCTTGATGCCAAAGGCTGCGAGAATTTCGCGGTCGAGGCCTTCCTTGTGGTAGGCCAGCGGCACGTCATAGATGGAGCCGACGTCGAGGCCCTGGATGACGGCGCTTTCGCGCACGTTGCAGAACAGCGAAAGCTTCTTCTTTTCGCCGTCTGGAATTGGGCGGTCGCAGCGCACCAGCAAAACGTCGGGGGAAATTCCGATGGACCGCAGTTCGCGCACCGAGTGCTGGGTGGGCTTGGTCTTGAGCTCGCCTGCCGAGGGGATATAGGGCATCAGCGTCAGGTGCAGATAGCAGGTGTCGCCGCGGGGCAGATCGTTGCCCAACTGGCGGATGGCCTCGAAGAACGGCAGGCCCTCGATATCGCCAACGGTGCCACCGACTTCGACGAGCACAAAGTCGAACTCGTCATTCCCTTCAATGACGAAGTTCTTGATGGCGTCGGTGACGTGGGGAATGACCTGGACGGTGGCGCCGAGGTATTCGCCCTTGCGCTCTTTGGCGAGGATATCGGAGTAGATCCGGCCGGTCGTGATGTTGTCGCGCTTGTTGGCGGCGCGACCGGTGAAGCGTTCGTAATGGCCAAGATCAAGATCGGTTTCGGCGCCGTCGTCGGTGACGAAGACCTCGCCGTGCTGGGTGGGCGACATGGTGCCCGGATCGATGTTGAGATAGGGGTCGAGTTTCCTCAAGCGGACCTTGAAGCCGCGCGCTTGCAGGACGGCGCCGAGCGCTGCTGATGCAAGACCTTTACCCAATGAGGAGACCACGCCTCCGGTGATGAATACGTACCGAGCCATGGGCGTTCACCTTAATCACATCAGCATCGATTCGTAGAGCTTGCGAACAGCTCTACACAAAAAGAAAGAAGGGGATGTTTCCATCCCCCTCTGTAGCGGCCTTTGCGGCTCTCAGTTGGTTGCCGGAGTAGCCGGCGTTTCGGTTGGTGCTGCAGGCACCGGCAGATCGCTCGAGGCGTCTGGCGTTGTCGCAGCAGGCGCCGTTTCGGTTGCAGGAGCGACGTCCTGCGTCACGGGATCTGCGCCAGCGGGGGCAACAGGGTCGCCGGCTGGAACTGGAAGATCGGACGTAGCGCCATTGCCCAAGGCGTTCAGAGCGTCGAGCACGCTGGTTGGGGCCGCACCGTCCTCAGTGGCCGAAGCACGCTCAAGAATTCCAGAGGTGCCGCGGTCGAGTTCGGAGAGGACTGTCAGACCAATTGCAGTAGCAAAAAACAGGGTAGCGAGAATCGCCGTCGTACGGGTCAGCAGGTTCGCCGATCCGCGCGCCGTCATGAAGCCGCCGCCACCACCACCAATGCCCAGAGCGCCGCCCTCGGAACGCTGCAGCAGGATGACCGCAATCAGCGCCAGGACGATCAGCAGATAGGCCACAATCAGGACGTTCGCCATCGTGTCTCAGTCTATAGGTGTGTCAAAAGATGGCGCGTCTTACACGCCTGAGCCCGCAAATGCCAGAGGCTGGCGGTAAAAACCAGCCAGCCCGAGGCGCGCACCGACTATACAGCGGAGATAATGGTGTAGAAGTCCTTTGCCAAGAGGCTGGCGCCACCGACCAGACCGCCGTTGACGTTTTCGACGGCAAGAATTTCGCGGGCGTTCTGCGGCTTGAGCGATCCGCCATAGAGAATGCGGATGGCGCTGCCCTTTTCGCCGAAGCGCTCGACCAGACTGGACCGGATAGCGGCGTGCATGGCGGCGATGTCCTCGTTGGACGGCGTGCGACCGGTGCCGATGGCCCAGATCGGCTCATAAGCGATGTTGACCTCATGCAGTTCGGCGGCGTCCGGCACGGAACTGGCAAGTTGCGCCGCAACGACGGATTCGGCCTGGCCGGCATCGCGCTGGGCTTCGGTTTCGCCGACGCAGATGATGGGCTTGAGCCCTGCCCCGATGGCGGCCATCGCCTTGAGTCGGACCTGATCGTCGGTTTCGGCGTGATTGGTGCGGCGCTCGGAATGCCCGACGATGACGTATTGCGCGCCGGCATCTGCAAGCATGCCTGCAGCGATATCACCGGTGTGGGCGCCCGAAGCCTCGGCATGGCAATCCTGGCCGCCAATCTGGATACCGGCGGTGGCGCCCTGGCGGGCGGCAGCGGCGAGCATGGTGGCGGGCGGGCAAACGACGACGATGGCGCGCGGTGCCTCCCCTGTCGTGAGCATGCCGGCCAGGGCGGTCAACTCGTCCAGCGAGGCGCGCGTGCCGTTCATTTTCCAGTTGCCCGCGATCAATGGGGAGATTGTCATGACTACTCTTTGCTCCTGCTACCACTTGCACCGGAACTGGGATTGCCCTAACCCCGGCTGTCAAAGTGGATTATTTAGTGCGGTCCCGCTTGTGCGGTAAAGCCTTGGTTGCTGAACGGAACGTCTCAGATGCTCGATAGTTTGCGTGGTTTTGCGAAATCCTGGCCCGGCAAGATCATGGGCGGCTTCCTGCTCGTCGGGATTGCAGGCTTCGGCATCAATAACGTCATCACTGATCTGGGCACTAACACGGTAGCGCGGGTTGGCGACGAAGAAATCAATTCGCGCGAATTTTTGCGGGCGTATCAAAGCCAGATCAACCAGGTCGCGCAGCAGATCGGCTCCGTGCCGACGGCTGAACAGGCGCTGAACCTTGGCATTCCATCGACTGTGCTGCAAAACCTGGCGCAGGACGCTGCCCTCAACCAGATGGCCAACAAGTTTGGCCTCGGGGTTTCCGAGCAGAAGCTGAGCGAAATGCTGCGCGATGACCCCAACTTCCAGGGGACGCTGGGGACGTTCGACGCCAGCCAGTTCAATCAGGTGTTGCAGATGAGCGGTCTGACGGAGGCGGAATATTTCGCCGACCAGTCCAAGGCCGCGCGGCGCCAGCAGCTGGTGCTGAGCCTGTTTGCCGATACCAAGCTGCCGACCACGGCGTCGAGCCTGGTCAACCGGTATGCAGCCGACCAGCGCACCGTCGATTATTTCACGCTGACAGAGAACAATATCACGGCGCCGGCTGCCCCGACCGAGGCCGAGCTGGCAGCTTATCTCACCGAGCATCAGGCCGAATTCCGGACGGTCGAAACGCGGACGGTGCAGATGCTGCGCCTTTCGCCTGCAGATCTGGCGGCGACCAAGACCATCCCGGACGACGCCATCGCGGCTGAATACGAGCGCACCAAGGCCGGGCTGACCAAGCCAGAGCGCCGCACCATCCAGCAGGTGGTGTTGACGCCCGAGCAGGTAACGGCATTCGAGGCCGGGTTGGCCGCGGGCACGCCATTCGAGACGCTGGTGGCGACGGCTGGCGTGACGCCAACCGATCTGGGCACGCTGGCTCAATCGGAAGTCACCGACACAAATTTGGCCGCTGCAGCGTTTGGTCTGCCGCAGGGGGGCTTTGCCATTATCGATGGCGTGGCCGCCAAGCGCGCGGTGCATGTGTCGGCCATCGAAGCCGGTGGCGCGCCAACGCTCGAAGAGGCTCGCGCCCAGGTTTCGCAATCGCTAGCACTGGCTGAAGCCCGCAACGAAATCTCGGACGTTCAGGACCAGGTCGAGGAACTGCGGGCAGCCTTTCGGCCATTAAGTGAAATTGCGAGCCGGTTTGGCCTGACGCTGTACGAAGCCAACGTCACGGCATCGGGCAATGAGCTGAGTGTCATTCCCGATCTTTCCGCCGAGGATACGCCGCGCGTGTCGCAGGCTATATTTCAAGCCACCCAAGGGCAGCTGACGCCGTCGGTGCAACTGGCTGGCAGCGGCAATTTGTATTTCGATTTGACCAAGGTCGAGCCGGCACGAGACCAGACGCTCGATGAAGTGCGCGATGCGGTGACGACGGCGCTGACCACCGAGCGCACCAATAATGCAATTCTCGCCGCTGCCGACTCGGCTGTCACGCGTCTAGACAATGGCGAAGCGCTGGCCGATGTGGCGAATTCGTTCTCCGTGTTCCCGCAGCTCAGCAAGCCGTTCAATCGTTTCGGCAGTGAGGCAAGCGGCATCGACGGGGCCGTCGCCTCGGCGGTATTTGCTGGTGGCAACGACCATCACGGCCAAGCCGTGAGCCAGGACGGACAGTATTTCGTGTTTCAGGTCGTCGACGTTATCCCGGCCGAGGGTGCCCTCGCCGAGCAGGCCAATGCCAGCCTCGAAAACGAAGTTCGCGTCGGGCTCTATGGTGACTTCGTGACCGCCGTCCGTGATGCGGCCGGCTTGCGCATCAACCAGCAGGCGCTGCAGCAGACGCTATCGCTCAACACGCCCCAGTAAACGCAACCAGACAGACCGGACCTGACCGATGGCCGACGACGAGTTTCAGCGCTTTGCCGAGCAATACAACGCTGGAAAGTCGCAGATCGTCTGGCGGCGCATCGTGGCCGATCTGGAGACGCCGATCGGCACCTATCTCAAGCTCTCCGAGGGGCGCAAGAACACCTATCTGCTCGAATCGGTGCAGGACGGGGCCATTCGCGGGCGCTACTCGATCATCGGCACCCAGCCCGATGTGATGCTCAAGGTCGCGGCCGGCGTCGCCTCGATCAACCGCCAGGTGCAAATCTCCGAGACGGCTTACGAGCCCCTGCCCGACCGACCGCTGGATGCGCTGCGGCATCTGGTAGCCGAGAGCAAAGTCGAGGTGCCGGCAGGCTTGCCGCCGCAATCGGCCGGCATCTACGGCTATCTCGGCTATGAGATGGTGCGCTACATGGAAGTGCTGCCCGACAGCAATCCCGATGATTTACAGACGCCCGAAGCCATTTTGATGCGCCCGTCGCTGCTGGCGATTTTCGATACGCTCAAGGATGAGTTATACCTGACTGCGCCGGTTTATGTGCGGGACGGCGTGTCGGCACGGCAGGCTTTCGAAGCCGCCGAGTCGCGGATCGCCGATGCGATCGGCCGACTGAGCCGGGCGACGCCGACGGCTCCGGCGATTGTCGATCTCGAACAGATCACGGTGGCCAGCAACACCAGCCGCGACGACTATTTTGCCATGGTCGCCAAAGCCAAAGAGTACATCACGGCTGGCGATATCTTCCAGGTGGTGCTGAGCCAGAGGTTTTCTGCCGATTTCACCCTACCCCCGACGGCGCTCTATCGCGCGCTGCGCCGGACCAATCCCAGCCCCTACATGTATTTCCTCGACTTCGGGGATTTTGCA
>Ga0247806_10000301_pt1 | contig 33490 bp, 16 predicted proteins | sample UWRJL059202B1_FD_179935 | JGI IMG/M metagenome (GOLD analysis project Ga0247806, IMG submission 179935) | Plant litter microbial communities from Arlington Agricultural Research Station in Wisconsin, United States - UWRJ-L059-202B-1 | ecosystem: Environmental > Terrestrial > Plant litter >... | reverse complement strand
ATAGATCGTATAGACTTTCTCTACATCTTCCGCCTGCCTGCGCAGCTCTACGATACAGCGGTCCACCGGCCAGTCGAGCTGCGCCTGGATAAATTCCTTCTGCATCAGACCACCGGCGGTGTCCTCGTCGTAGTTCAACAGGTCGACGATGTCGTCTGCCGCCTCATCATCCTCCATGTGCGAGATGACTTCCTGGATCTCGTGGTCCGAAAGCTCTCCGAGGATATCCGCCGCATCATCCGAGTCGAGATTTTCGAGCTGCTCGGCAATCTCTTTCGACGACAGCGATTTCAGGAAACGGTCGCGGACTTCTTCCTCCAACTCCATCAGTACGTCCGCCTGGAGGTCCTCATCGAGCCTGAAATAGACAAATTTTGCCTGTTCCTTCGTGAGCTCATCGAGGATCTCCGCAATATCGGCAAAGTGCAGGCCGACGATGTGCTCATCGATCCACAAGCCGTCTTCGTTCTGGATGGCGCGTCGCAATTGCTCCAGGAAATCTTTCGTAAGTTCAAACCGCATGGCGCAAAGGTAATCATAATGAGTCAGTCGAAAGTCAGAAAGCCGGAAAGTCAGAAAGCGGCTGTGAAACTTTAGCTGCGATACCGCTTCGCGGTCAGATTTTTTATACTTTTGATGGAGTATTCATTCCTCCGCGGACAAACAGCATCAATGGATTATTTTTTCAGCCACCTTTGGAAAGCATTTGAATTGCCCTTAAAGAATCCAGTCCTGATCTTTTCGCTGATCTTGTTCATCATTCTTCTTTCGCCGATCATCCTGCGCAGGATGCGTATTCCTTCGATCATCGGACTGATTATTTCCGGGGTCATTATCGGGCCTAAAGGACTGAACTTTATCGGGGAAAAACTGCTGGAATCCGATGGTTCGGTCAAGCTGTTCTCGACGATCGGACTACTGTACATCATGTTCATGGCGGGTCTTGAGCTGGACATGAACGAATTCCGGAAGTACCGCAACAAGAGCTTTACTTTCGGGTTTCTCACCTTTACAATTCCCATCGTGCTCGGTTTTCCGATCTGCTATTACGGCTTGCAGCTCGACATGACCGCGAGCATCCTGACAGCTTCGATGTTTGCCACCCACACGCTCGTGGCCTACCCGATCATCAGCAAATACGGGATCACGAAAAAACCTGCTGTAGCGATTACCATCGGGGGTACAATCCTCACAGATACAGCCGTGCTGATCATCCTGGCAGTAATCTCCAGCGCAGCCAAAGGCAACCTGAACATGGAATTCTGGATCCGCCTCGTGACTTCGCTGACGATCTTTTCTGTCATCATGTTTGTGCTCATTCCGCGCATTGCACGCTGGTTTTTCAGCAAGCTGGAAAGCGAGAAAACTTCCCACTACATCTTCGTGCTTTCTATCATCTTCTTCGCAGCCTTCCTCGCTGAAGTCGCTGGCGTAGAGCACATCATCGGGGCCTTTGTCGCGGGACTTGTACTGAACCGCCTGATCCCGCATTCTTCGGCATTGATGAACCGCATCGAGTTTATCGGCAATGCGCTTTTCATCCCGTTCTTCCTGATCTCGGTGGGCATGGTTGTCGACCTGCGTGTCCTTTTCAACGGCTACTGGGCGCTCGTAATCGCCGCCGTACTGACGACCTTTGCAATCTTCTCGAAATGGCTCGCTGCACTCATGACTCAGCTGATCTTTAAAATGACGGGCGCCGAAAGACAGGTCATCTTCGGACTCAGCACCGCCCACGCTGCGGCAACGCTCGCAATCATCATTGTCGGTTTCGAGAATGGGATCCTCGGTATTGACATCGTGAACGGAACCGTGATCCTGATCCTCATTACCTGCATGACCGCTTCCTTCGTTTCTGAAAATGCCGGTCGCAGGCTGCTTCTTGAGCAGGCTTCCGATGAAGAGCTGCTGAACGCGCCGCAATTGCGTTCCCAGCATTTGCTGGTTGCACTCAACGAGCTGCGCGGCAATGAGAACATCCTCGATTTTTCCGTGCTGATTACCGACAAGCGCGTGATCAACCCTATTTCTGTGGTCAGCGTACTGGCCGACGACCGCGAAGCAGAACAGCGCATCCGACGTTCCCGCAACCATATGGACGATATCATCCGTCATTATGCGAGCGGTGAAACGAAAGTCAATACGATCGCGACGATAGATCACAACCTCTCTAGCGGCATTGCACGTACCTCGAAAGAGCTCGCTGCCGATATCGTTGTCATCAACGACAGTTCCAGGATTAACCTGCTGATGCGCGTTGTGGGCGACGACCGCGAGCACCTGCTGGATGTTTGTGAAAAAACCGTGTTCTTCTGCCAGTTCGATGCCCCTTTTGCCTCGAAGCGCCGCATTGCGCTGATCTGTCCCGCCCTGGCCGAACTGGAAACCAGCTTTACGATCTGGCTCGACCGCATATTGCGCCTGTCCAAGGAGCTCACGCTGCCGGTGACCGTATTTTCAGGTACAGCGACGTATGATAAGATCCTTTTGTATGCTGAGAAATGCAAACTTTTCCCCGTTTTCGAGCACCAGCAAATTACCGATCTCGACGAGGTATTTTTGCGCAATTACAAAATGGAGGACAGCGACCTGTTGATTTTCGCAAGTGCGCGCAAAGGGGCCGTGTCCTACAATTCAGGTGTCGATTCCTTTCTTTCGAAGACAGAAAAAGCTTTTCCGGACAACGACCGCATCCTGATCTATCCTTCGCAAGAGCCTTCCGACAATCTGTATGCATCCTACGAAGACATCTCTTCCGGCGCGATTACGAAAAGCGTGGAGACGATCCAGAAGATCGGGAAAGAAGTCGGCAGCATATTCAAGAAAGGGAAAGAGTAAGTCTGGCTTAACGCACGACGATCTCATCGATGAAAGTCCACGGGATATTGCCCGCGCCTGACATACCTGCCGGGATCGCAGGCATCGGGATTACCTCAAATCTGACGAAACGGCCTTTGGAACGGTACCTGAAAACCGATGCTTCACGCGTAACGCGGAAAGATTTTTGTTTTCTGTAGGTCTCCCCATCTTTCGAAACAGAGACCAGTACGCGTTCCGGCTGGTGGATCCAGGAACCCGGATCGTGCAGAAAACCGAGCTCGACGCTGCGGATCGCTTTTGTGTATCCAAGGTCCATGATAATTCCAATGGAATCTTCCGAGTAGCCGAGCCATTGGTCCCCTTTCCAGGGGCGCTCGCCGCGAATGCCATCTACAGGGGTCATGTTGCCGCCTACGTCGAACTTTTCGTGCGGTTTCGTGACCAGCCAGATATCGGCCCCGGTGGTCGGCGTGATTTGCAAGTTCAGCGTATCGGTGATCGTAAACTCATTTTCTGCCGCAACCGTGCGGTAGTTCAATTGCAGCAGCTTTGTCCCGCTACTGACTTCCGGTACAGCAATGCTATCCGTTGTCACCCAATTGGAATTGCCGCCTGCTTCCTGCACCTGTACCTGGATCGATTCCAACGCTGTGCTAAATCCGATCTCCAGCGCAGTGTCGCCACTTTCCGGCCTTTTGAAAACCGGTTTTGCTTCCAGCAGCGCATGGCTGAAGGAAATCCCCTGTGTTTGCAGGTACGGGAAATGGGATCTTTCCAAAGCTTCGCAGAAATCTGCATACGCTGGTTTTTCCGTACACCACAGCACCTGCGCCAGTGCGATCGCCCGCGGATAAACCATGTAGGTGAGGCTGTTGAAGTCAGGAATGTACTCCGTCCAGGTATTGCCCTGTCCGCCGAGGATGTATTTTTCATTTTCAGGCGACAGGCCGTTCGGCACCGGATCAAAGGCATATACTTTTTCGAGTGGCAGGAACCCGCCGATCGCGAGCTGTTCCCCTTTTCGGCCACTTTGGTAATAATCAAAATAGCAATGTGACATCGGTGTCATCACGACAGGATGGTGCTGCGTCGCCGCTTCTGTTCCGCCCTCCGTTCCACGCCAGGACATCACGGCCGCCTGTGGTGCGAGTCCGCCTTCGAGGATCTCGTCCCAGCCGATGATCTTTTTACCTTTCGCAAGCACATGCTTTTCGATCTCCCGGATGAAATGGCTTTGCAGCGCATGCGCATCTTTTAATCCATGCTGCTGCATTGTTCCCTGGCACTGCGAACAGGCTTCCCAACGGGTTTTCGGGGCTTCGTCGCCGCCAATGTGGATGTAAGTTGCCGGGAACAACGGCATCACCTCATCGAGGACGTCCTTCAGAAAAGAAATGGTCTCAGGTTTGGAGCAGAATATGTCATCGAAAACGCCCCAGGTGCCAGCCACCGGCAATCGTTCCTGCGTACAGGAATATTGCGGATAGGCAGCCAGTGCGGCGCGGGCGTGTCCCGGCATCTCTATCTCGGGAATTACTGTAATGAACCTTTCCTGCGCATAGGTAACGATCTCGCGCGCCTGTTCCTGCGTATAAAATCCGCCGGTGCGTTGGTGCTCATAACGTTCAGGTACTTCTCCGAAATGCCCGATCAGCGTGCTGTCGCGAAAGCCTCCGACCTGCGTTAATAAGGGGTATTTCTTAATTTCGATGCGCCAGCCCTGGTCGTCTGTCAGGTGCCAGTGAAAGGTGTTGAATTTATAATAGGCCATCAGGTCGAGAAAGCGCTTGACTTCCTCCACGGTGAAAAAATGCCTGCTGCAATCGAGATGCAGACCACGCCAGCCAAACCTCGGGTTGTCTTCGATGAAAATACCCCCGAGGTAATTCTTTTCGGGACGTTGGTCGAGCAACTGCAAAAAAGTCTGGAAAGCCCTGAAATGCCCTTCCGCAGAACGGGAAGTGACCTCTATGCCCCGGAAGCCTACCTCGATGCGGTAAGCTTCCGTTTCGCGCAGCTCCATGGAATCCTGGGGCGGGAGAAATTTCAGCTTCACCCCTTTTGCAACAGTTGCGATGCCACGGCTTTTCAGCGCTGCAACAATGTATTCCCGGAACGGTGCATCCAACGTGGAATCAAGCACAATTCCTTTCGAAAGGCGTTGCACATGCGGCTCTATTTCCGTGTAACGCGGTTGCGGGATCAGGTCCTGCGCATCGGAGAAACCGACGATGAGCAAACCATTCAGCGCCAGCAAAAATTGAACAAGCTGTTTTTTCATCGATCGTCTCAGGCAATGTTTTTCATCAGGATGCGTACTGTTTGACGCGTTTTCTGCTCCAGCAGGAATTCTTTCCCGGCGGTAACGCGTTCTATCGTTTGCTGGTCGTAATGCCGGATCGTCACGAGCTCGAGGTCACTGTTGAAACGCACTTCATACGCATCGTGAAACAAGGCCAGGATCTTGTCGATGTCGACCTTGGACTGATCGAGCGCAAAGGAAAAGCTCAGCGCCGAATTCTGCATCAGGTTGATCTTTGCACCGACTTTCGAAAGCAGGTTGAAGACTTCGCTCAGGTTTTCCTCGACGATGAAAGAGAAATCCTTCGGTGTGATAGAGAACAGTACCTGGTTCATTTTGAAGATGAATGAAGGCACGAGGTGATCGAATTCTCCCGAAGACTGGATCTCCGTTCCCGGTTCGTCGGGATGCACAAAAGATTTTACGTATAATGGAATCTGCTTGTTCTGCAAAGGCTTGATCGTTTTCGGGTGGATCACCGACGCACCATAATAGGACAGCTCAATGGCTTCCCGGAAAGAGATTTTGTCGAGCTTGATCGTATGGTCGAACCATTTCGGATCGGCATTCAGCATGCCCGGCACGTCTTTCCAGATCGTAACGCTTTCCGCATCCAGGCAATACGCGAGGATTCCAGCTGTGTAGTCGGAACCTTCGCGGCCGAGCGTTGTTGTAAATCCTTCTGAGGTGTGGCCGATGAATCCCTGCGTGACAATGCAATCGTCTTTTTTGTAGAGGGGAAGTATTTTCTCAGCGATCAGCTCCTGTGTTTTGGCCCAATCGACTTCGGCATCGCGGTACTGATGATCGGTCCGGATCAGCTGGCGCGCATCCGCCCAAACAGCCGAATGTCCTTCTTCGCGCAGGAAAGCTGCGACAATCACTGTGCTCAGCACTTCCCCGAGGGAAACGATCTGGTCGTATTCAAAATCATAATTATCCGGAACAGGATCCTGGAACTTCGCCAGCAAACCTTCAAAGATCTGTTCCACTTCGTGGTAAACTGCAAAATGCTTTTCGGGGAAAAGTCCCTTCAGGATGTTCATGTGGAATTTCATCCTTTCCTCCACGAGGTAGCGGTACGAAGACTCATTGCGCTCCCACAGGGCCTTGACGATTTCTTCCAGCGCATTGGTCGTTTTGCCCATCGCTGAGATCACGACCATTCTTTTCCGGTTCGGGAACAACGCGAGGATCCGGGACACATTTTTTACTGCTTCTGCATCCTTCACAGAAGCGCCACCAAACTTAAAAACCAACATTTCACCTGAATTTGTTACGAAGATAATCACTTCGGAAAATTATAGACCGTTGCCCGGAAATATATCCCGGAACGGGAAATCAAACAAAAGCGGAAACTCCCGCAGGAATTTCCGCTTTCATTGAAAATCAGCTAATGGCTACACAAAACCCTTTGCTTGCTACCTGTTGTTGGCGACGACCACCTTTTTGACGGTCTTGCTGCCGCCGGCATTGATCTCGACCAATACCATGCCGTTGGCCACGGAATCCGGCAGTTCCAGATCGAGTACCTGCCTGCCCGTTTCGAGGTTCCAGCTGTTGCTGAACAGTAGTTTTCCGTCGAGCGACCTGACGCTGACCGATACAGGTCCTTGTTGCAGGATTTCCAGTCCAATGCTGAATGCCCCACTCGTCGGGTTCGGATACAATTCGATCGTCGTTTCTTCCATGGATTTCGGTTGCAGGATGATCGGTCCATCTATGACTGGATAGCAATCTGTATAGAAATAGGAGCTGCAAACTTTCTCTTTGCATTCGCCGGTCGCCGTATAAGCTGTTACGACAAAACAAACCTCATACGTTACATTCGGCTCGAAGGTGTAATTCAGCACTTGTCCGGAGAAAGGCCCTACGCCATTGATAAACCAGTGGTAGGAGACAATGTTCGCACAATCTGAACCTGCATCGCCTGTGAATTTCGCGTGGCAGAATTTGCCGGTTTTCTTGAAGTTTGGCGCCAGCTTACAATCACACCTGCCACCGCATTCAACGCTGACAACCGCGCAAATCTTCTCTTCGCAGTATTTCTCTCCGTCGCTGGCGCGTACAGTCAGACAAACCTGGTATTCGCCGGCCTGTTGGTAAATATGCCCAACCGTCTCTCCGACAGAAGTTGTTCCGTCGCCAAATTCCCAGAAATAGGTTACATTTTGCAGACATTCAGGTCCGCCGGTGAAACCTTTCAAGGTCAGCAGGCATTCCTTCGGATCAAATGTTTTCTCGAACTTTGGCTTCAGCTTGCAATCACAGGTGGCCTTTTTGCAGGTTACGGTGATTTCCTTGCAGATCTTCTTTTTGCAGAAGGTCGTACCATTGTTCGCCGTCACGGTCAGGCAGACTGTGAAAGTACCATTCACCGGGAAGATGTGCGCCGGGTACTGGCCGATGTAGAACGTTCCGTCCCCGAAATCCCAGTTATAGGTCACATCCTGCAGACATTCCTTCGCGCCTGCATCGGATTTGAAATTATACGTACAGGTTTCCGGATCGATGTTGAAAGAAAGGACGGGTTTCAACGTACACGGACAAGGTGCATCACATTTCGCGATCTGGATCGTTTTCGTCATGGAACATTCTGATGCCGGATCGTAAACTTCGACCGTCACTGTCCCCGGCAAAGTGGTCCATGCGACTGTGATGTCTCCCTGGTTATTGAGCCCTGCAATCGCGCCGCCGGTCACCGTCCAGTAAGCCGTTTGTCCCGGAGCCAGCTCGACGGAATAATTGGTCGTTGTGTTGTCGCAAGCAGTGAGCGGACCAGCAATTACCGGTGTAAATCCAACTTGTACAACTGTTGTCAGTACCGTGCTTCCGGAAGTCAGCGTTACCGTATAAGTTCCCGTTCCGGAGAACGTGTGCCACGGACTGGCCAGCGTAGAAGTGTTCGACGCGCCGGATGCCGGATCGCCGAAATTCCAGCTGAAGCTTGTTCCGCAGATGTTCGGGAAGAAATGATGCGCGAGGCAACCAGCCACATCGTAGGTCAACGTGTTTGGATAAACGGTTGCCGTTTTCGCATCCAGCAGATTTGGCAGTGACTGTGATGCAGTCGTGTTTTGCAGCAGAGGACCTTCATTCGTAAAGTTGCAGGCATTTGGCGCCATCGCCGTACAGAGATTGTCCGGCTGGTGAATGACGGCCAGCTGCGGCATCGCGTTGCGGATAATGTAGATCTTTTTGTCCGGGCCACGCTGCATACTCGCCCTGTTCTGCGAATTGCCGATCAGCGAAATGATGCCCACCGTGCGTACTGAAGCTGCCGGGAACGGATCTTCGAGGTTGAACTGGGAGATTGGGTTCGTGGTTCCTTCCATATAGGTGTACAGCAATTTTGAATCATTGCTGAAGCAAAGACCATATTGCCACGGAGAACTTCCGGTCGTGAGCAGTACCTGGTTGCTGAGCGTGCCCGTATAATTGTCGAAATCGAGTACAACGAGCTTGTTATTGCCGGTAAAGGCGGATACCGCGACTTTTCTGCCGTTCGGTGAAGCTTCGATCGCCGTGTATTCTGTTGTTGGCAACAGGTGTATCTCGCTGACATAGCTGATGCCGGTAGCTGTGAGCCGGAAGACAACGAGGTTCCAGTTATTTGTGCCGCGCTGGCCTTTCATCAGGATCCAGTGGCCACCGTCGCAGGAAGCAATCGCTGTTACGCCTTCTCCCGTACTGGTGTAGGAACCTGCCAGGGGCGAGATCGGCATCGGCAACAGTGCGCCCACAGTCACATTTCCGCCGCCTGTATTGGTAATGATGCGGTAAGTTGCGTTGCCCGCAGTTGTGGTCTGAAACAGGTAATACTGGTTCGGGTTCGTTGGATGCGGAACACTCATTGCCCCACTTGCACTGCTGATGTTTCCGCCGATCGTCGGTGTGACAACCACGTGATTTCCATTCCACAGTTTCACGCCATCGGAATAGAAAAGCAGGTTGCCGGATGCATCACTTTGAACGACGCAGGATTCCGTAGGCGGAATGGTGTTGTTAACAAAGGCAGCATTGCTGTAAACCGGGACGCCGGTACTGAAATTCAGTCCCTGCTTGCTTCCGAAGAACCACTGCGATTCTGAATTCAGGATCGGTGCGCAGGTCGTGACGAACAGATTTTGTACGGTGGAAACTGATCCGGAACTGCTGTGTACGGTCAACACGACATTTGCCGGTGCATAGGCCGAGGTGTAGCTGTGCGAAACAGGGTTGCCCGATCCGCTTGTTCCATCACCGAAATCCCAGTCGTAGGTTGCTCCGGCAATTGTAACCGCCGTATAGTTTACAGTTGTCCCAATGCAGGGCGCATTATTATCCACCGTGAAAGCGGCCTGTAGGCTAACGGCACAGCTGATTCCCGTGTAAACGTGGTTCGGACCCGATACAAGCATCGATCTGTACAGCGCAATGGCTGCTGTCATACGCGCTTCCTGCCCCGGCGTAAACCCGGTCATGCAGGTTTCGTTCACATAATCCATGTAGTTATGGATGTCATCCGGCAGGTTCGGCGACTCTGCACAGCTATTCATCGCCGTCGGGCAGCCGGAATTGGGTACCGCCACCGGTGGTGTATCGCAAACTTTATCTCCCTGCGAAGCACAGTTCGATGCACTCATTCCCGTACAACCACCCTGGAAGGTATGGTACAAGCCGAGGTAATGTCCGACCTCGTGCACGAGTATTTTCCCGTTCTGAGAAAGCGGATGCAGCGCCGTGCAGCCGCAGGTGCTGATGTCGCCGAAAGCATCGTAAGCCATGACGATTCCATCCGTCGCAGCCGGGGCCAGTTCGGGCAGCATCGAATAGCCGTTGATCTTGCTTCCTGCGGGCAGGTTGTCGGCCGAGATCTTTTTCACAATCCAGATTCGCAGGTAACGCGAGGAAGACAAGCTGGAAACCGCTGTCAATGCGGCCTGTTGGGAAACATGGTGGTTCGTCAGCACGGAGCTGTTCAGGTTGAAAATTCCCGGATACGGACTCGTGATGCCGGCTGGTGTCGTGGTCGCAGACAAACTCGTGGAACCGTTCATGCTTGCCAGGCAAAACTGGATGCCGTAACTGTCATAATAATTGTTGAGTGCGGTAATCTGGCTCAGCACCTGGTTGACACTGATGTTCTCCACCCCGTTCTCGTGAACGACGTAGACCACAACCGGGATGGTCAGATCGGCATTCCCTGATTTCTCCGTCAGGCTGCCTCCGGCATCCTCGATCTTTTTGCGGATGGACAATTGGATAGATTCGTCCATGAAATCCAGTTTCCCGGAGGATTCCGGATCTTCCTGTAAGCGCTTTTGCACCAATTCATCTGTATAACACTGGTGGATGTGCTCTTTGACCGCGGCCTGCTGACCGGAGGAAAAAAAACCTGTCCCGGCAAACAGCGTTAACAGCAATGCTTTCCATGTAGTTTTTTTCATGCGTAGTAATGGTTTGATTGAATACTGTGTACAGCTTTCCCGAAAAGAGAACTGCATTCATCCATATAAATTTATACTTATATTCCGAAGCGCATGCAATGCCGGTCAAAAAAATAAATAACTGGTACTCATTTTTCATAAATGGCTGACTACAACAAGAAGTGGTTTCGGAAAAGCATTTCTGACATGCTTTTTTGATTTGTAAGTAGCTGTTGGATTTGCCTGTCGGATTACCGGGCATCATCGGGCGACTATCCATCCAAAAAAAATGGGAACCCCTTGCGGAATTCCCATTTTCTGTGGTATTTGTATCAACCTGTGTTACCTCTCGGCAACCACCACTTTTTTAATCGTTTTAACACCTCCCGTGTGGATTTCCACCAATACAAGGCCATCGGCCACATGTGCAGGAACCTCGAGATTCAACACTTGTCTGCCGGCGTCGAGTGACCAGTCTTTGGTCAGCAGTTCTTTGCCGTCCAACGTTTTCATGCTGACTTTCACCGGACCTTTTTCCAGTACGTCCAGACTGATCTGGAATGCGCCTGTTGTCGGGTTCGGATAGAGCTCGATGCTGCTTTCTGCGGACATGGATCTCACCTGAGATTCGTAGCAATCCGTGTAGAAGAATGTTTCGCAATGACGCTTTTTACATTCTCCCTGGTCGGTGATCGCTACCGTTTCGAAACAGATTTCATATTCCGTATTCACTTCGAAGGTATAGTTCAGGTATTGACCGCTGACAGGGCCCATGCCGTTGATATACCAGTTGTAAGCGAGAATATTGGCACACGGCGATCCGGAAGTTCCTTTGAACGTCTTCGTACACCAATCGCCGGAGATTTTGAAATTAGGCTCCAGCTTACAGTCACAGGATCCCTTACAATCAACGCGGATGACCTTGCAGATTTTATCTGAGCAATAGATCTCACCATTGCTGGCTTTCACTGTCAGACAAACTTCGTATTCACCCGGGTTGGTATAAACATGGTTTACAATTTGTCCGATCGAAGTCGTTCCATCGCCAAATTCCCAGAAGTAAGTCACGTTTTCGAGGCATTCCGGTCCGCCGGTTGCTCCCTCAAAATGCATGATGCAATCCCTCTCGTCCAGGGTTTCCTTGAAATCAGGCTTCAGCTTGCAATCGCAGGTTGCTTTTTTGCATTCGACGCGGATCTCCTTGCAGATTTTCTTGCTGCACGTTGTTTTCCCATTGGAGGCAGAGACTGTGAGACAAACCGTAAATGAGCCGTTGACCGGGAAAATGTGTGTCGGGTTCTGTCCGATATAAACTGTTCCGTCGCCAAATTCCCAGAAGTAGGTCACGTCTTTCAAACAGGATTTCGCACCGGAACCTCCCTTGAATGTATAGATACAGGTTTTAGGATCCAGGTCATAACTAAAGAGCGGTTTCACGTCGCATGGACAGGTTTCCTTGCAATCATTGACCGTTACGGTATTTACGACCGTACAACGTGTATTTGCATCATATACTGATGCCGTTACCGTTCCCGGCAGGCTCGTCCATACGACATCTGCATTGGCCTGGTTGTTCAATCCTGCGATTGCACCGCCGGTTGCCGACCAGGTTGCTGTTTGTCCCGGCAACAGGTTCACAGAATGATTCGTCAATCCATTTGCGCATGCCGTTGTATTCCCGGTGATCTCAAATGTGAAGCTCACCTGGACAACTGTCGTGATAACCATACTGCCTGCTGTCAGCGTTACAGTATAGGTTCCCGGTCCGGAGAACGTGTGCCATGGCGATTGCTGTACGGATGTATTCGCGCTTCCGGAAGCAGGATCGCCGAAATTCCAGCTATAGGTGGTCGTGCAGACAGCAGGGAGGAAATGGTAATCCCTGCAGCCATCGACAACATATTGAACGGTATTCGGAAATACGGTCGCTGTTTTTGCATCCACCATGTTTGGCAGCGCCGTTGTGGGGATCGTATTCTGAACAACTGGACCCTGGTTCGAGAAGCCGCACGCATTCGGCAGGATATCTGTACACAGTTTGTCCGGTTCGTGGATGACCGCAAGGCGGGAAACACCCGTACGGACTACATACAGCTTATTGTCCGGTCCGCGCTGGATGGTTGTTCTGTTCTGCGAGTTATTGACGACCTGCACAATACCTACCGTTCTGACCGTAGCCGCCGGGTTTGGATCTGCCAGGTTGTACTGGTTAATCGGGTTTGTATTGCCTTCGACGTAACTGTAGAGCAGCTTCGAATTGTTGCTGAAAGAAAGGCCATAAGGCCATTGATTGGTTGTCGCCAGTACGATCTGGTTGCTCAGCATTCCTGTATTCGGATCGAAATCCAGCACAACCAGTTTATTCGCACCCTGGAAAGCACCCAGGGCAACCTTGCGCCCGTTCGGCGAAGCCTCGATGGATGTATACAGGTTTGTCAGCAGCAAAGGAAATTCGCTGTGGTAAGTCATTCCCGAAGCAGTCAGGCTGAATACCATCAGGCTCCATCCATAATCCCGTTGTCCTTTCATCAGGATCCAGTAATTGGATCCACAGGAAGCAATTGCGGTGACGCCTTCTCCTGTGCTGTGTGTCACACCGGGGCCCGGGGCAATTGGCGGGGATTGAAGTGGTCCGACAGTTACGTTTCCGCCACCTGTATTCGTAATGATGCGGTAATTCGCCCAGCCAAAGGTCAAGGTCTGGAACAGGTAATACTGGTTCGGGTTTGCCGGGTTCGGGACACTGATCGCTCCGCTGGCACTACTGATTCCGCCGCCCATCGAACTGTTCACCAGTACGTGGTTCCCGTTCCAAAGGTTGTGGCCGTCCGTATAAAACAATAAATTCCCGGCCGCATCGCTCTGCGATACGACAGATTCGCTTCCCGGGATTGTACCCGCTAAGAACGGTGCGTTGCTGTAAACCGGCGATCCACTGGAGAAGTTGAGTGCCTGACGGTCACCGAATACCCATTGTGCATCCCCGCCCTGGATGGGCGAACAGTCGGACACGAACAAGGTCTGTACAGCTGAAAAATCACTGTTGAGGGATGGATGGTGCGCTGTCATGACAACCGTTGCAGGCATGTAAGCACTGCTGTAGGTGTGTGTCACCGGGTTTCCGGAGGCAGTTGCACCATCGCCGAAATCCCAGTCATAGGTTGCTCCCGTTACGCTTGTTCCCGTAAACGTGATCGTACTGCCCACGCAGGGCGACGTGTTGTCCATCGTGAAATTCGCAGTCAGGTTGTAGGTACAGCTGAGACCTGTATAGAAAAGGTTGTCGCCGGAAATCAGCGTTGGCCTGTACAGGGCGATTGCGGCGTACATCCGGTCTGTCTGTCCGGGTGTGAAGCCGGTCATGCAGGTTTCGTTGACGTAGTCCATGTAGTTGTGGATATCATCCGGCAGGTTCGGCGTTTCCGCGCAGCTGTTGGCAGATGCCGGACAACCTGAGTTGGGTGCTGCTACCGGCGGTGTATCGCATACTTTGTCTCCTGTCTGTTCGCACAGCGGATTGTTCATGTTGGCGCAACCGCCCTGGAAGGTGTGGTACAGGCCGAGGTAATGCCCGACTTCATGCACGAGGATCTTCCCGGTTTGAGAAAGCGGGTCGAGCGTTGTACAGTAGCATTCGTTGATCTCGCCGAAAGCGTCGTAGGCCATGACAATACCATCTACCGCAGGCGAACCTGTTCCCGGCAGCATCGAGTAGCCATTGATCTTGCTGCCCGCAGGCAGGCTGTTGGAGGTGATCTTTTTCACGATGAAAATCCGCAGGTAGCGCGAAGCCGGCAAGGTCGATACCGCCATCAGGTTGGCCTGCTGCGCAACGTTGTGGTTGGTCAGCGTGGAATTTTCATAGTGGAAGATGCCCGATGTGGCCGTCGTAATGCCCGCAGGCGTTGTGAAGCTCGTAAACAGTGTATTGCCTTCCTTTTTGGCCAGGCAGAACTGGATGCCGTAGCTGTCGTAGTACTGGTTCAGCGCCTGGATCTGGCTGTACACCTGCTGATCGGAGATGTTTTCCACCCCGTTTTCGTGTACCACATAGACAACAACCGGAATCGTGATGTCGGGCGCGCCGCTTTTCTCTGTTCCTGCGTTCTTTTGCCTGATCCGCTCGCGGACCGCCTGGGTGATCAGGTCGTCGCGTTCAGCATGTTTTTGTTGTGCATCTGGCGTGCTCTCTTCGAGCTGCCTGATCAGTTCATCCGAAAAACACTGGTGCTTCGGGACTTTGAGCTGCACGGCCTGCTGACCGAACGACGCAATCCACATGCCCGCAAACAGCGTTAACAGCAATGCTTTCATTGTGTTTCTTTTCATAAGTAATAATGGTTAAAAAGTGTACTCCTTCAAAGGCAGGCGTAAACCTGTCATTGTGTTCATCCTTACAAAATTGGCTTATATCGGCGATATAAAACCATCCAAAACAAGAATATACATAAGTGGTAGCGATTGGCCTCTAAGCGGTTTACATCTGCCCAAAACTGGTCTGGCACAAGATTTTCAGGGTTCATTTTTTATTTTCAAATAGCTTTTTTATTTCATTGAAAAAAAACGTTTATACATTGCTTCAAAGAATTACAATTCCAAGTATCCCGTTTTTCATAAGATTGCCACAAGACTCCTACGACGTTCCCAGGAGATTCCTACGGCTTTGACTACCCGGAAATGAAATAAGTCCGTATAAAGCATCCAAAAGACACAGCCTGGCCTGATCTCCTCTACAAGTGTTTTACGGCTTCAAAGCCTTTTAAAGGGGTTCAGTCGCATTTGACAGGTATGCTTTCTGCGTATCACTCCGTCCGACAAATACTTTCTAATTTCTTGATTTTGAAACGTCTATACTTATAAGGTATGTGGTATTGCCTGCCCATTCCTGCCTTAAGATGCTGGGATTCCAATGATAACGGGTTTGGGCAGGCCTATTTTTCTACTTCTTCCCGAAAATATAAGAAAGCCCAATTGAAAAATTTGAAAGCCTGTTTTTGACCAGAAACGGTTCCATTGCACCTGGTGGCTGGTAAAGCTGATTTCCATCCTCATCGTAATAATAGTAATCGGCAACAGCTTTGTTCGAGTCAAAAGCCACTTCTCCGTCCTTTTTATAAATAATGTTATCCATCTTTGTAAACAGTACATTGCTAAACAATTGCGTGCTCATGGTGAAGTGAACTCCGAAAGTTGCTCCGTTCTTCGTGGTCCATGCCAGCGAGGCACCGATGGTCCCATTGAAAAAAACATTTTCAAAAGGCTGATTTCCTCCGGCATGACTTGTTGCATGACCTATTGAATAATTGAAGTTGTTTAAACTGTCCTGGTAGATTCCACCCCTCGTATCCTGCCAGTTTACAAGTATTTTGGTATCCAGACCAATTTTAGGAAAGAGCGTAAAACCCTTCCCCAGCTCAATTCTATGGACATAGTACAAGGGAAGATTTATATTTATAGCTTGCGAACGAAAAGCGTTCAATCGAATGTCGCTTTCACCCTGATCAGTTGGTATCGTAAAATTTAACCGACTGCTTATCAACATCAGCTCCAACCCAAGTCCGAATTCCACACCACTGTTTTGAATGAAGTTCATTTGTGAATACTGTAAGGTAATTCCCAGATTCCGGCGCACGTCGGCATACATGTTCCGGTTCGCGAGCATCGAACCGGAATATAAACCCGCAGCCTCTGGTTTCGCGTAGCTGCTGTAGGTAATTCCAACTACTTTGTATTCATTGATTTTTGCCTGGGGTTCCTGGGCTTTTGCCGAAGCAGTTATCAGCATTAAAAATACAATTGCACAATATTTCATAGGGTTATTTTTTTTCAAACCTATGCAGAATAATCCATGCCTGACAGGGGTGTACCCCATTTGTACTCCTATCAATATTAAAAAAAACCTACTTTTATCCCATGCGATTGTTTTACACTTTACTTCTGTTTCAATTTGTCTTTATCGGAAAACTGGCCGGACAGAATCCATTCAGCCAACAACATGCAAAATTCATGCGTGTGCACACCAGTACAGATACGGAGACGCTCCTTGTCCTGCTTGAAACCGAGGAGAAACTCATCCAAAAAAAGGAAAACTCTTCCAGGCTGGACAAAGCCCAACTGGCTTTAGACCGCGGGATCTATTTTTACATGATTGACAATTATCCAAAGGCCATTTCCTTTTTTGAGCAGGCTGCACGCATCAATTCCCTGGTCTCCAACCGGGAGGAGGTCATCCTTTATACTTACCTGGGCGTGAGCTACCGGAATGGATTGTCGGACTTTCACAAAGCCCATCAGCATTTAGACCAAGCGATTGCGCTGGCCCAAAAGGACTGTGACTTGCTGGCCAGTGGTATGATCAAAAAAGCGGATACCTATTACTACGCGGGGAAGTTCAAGCAAGGTATCCGCTTACTTACGTCCTTTTTGAAGCAAAAAGAACAGTGCTTAAAACCGGATCGCCAGATAGACATCCACTCTCTCCTCGCGCATGGGTATAACACGCTGGGTATTTTAGACCAGTCTTATACCCATTACACGAAAGCTGTTGAACTGGCCAACAAGACCCACAATATCCAATTTATTTCCAATACGCATCAGAATTTTGCCTACTTTTTTTTAAATCAGCAACGCTACGAAGAAGCCAAGCCTTTGACTTTACAGGTCATCCGATTGTTGAAAGACAAGCCCGGGTTTGCAGCGGACCTGCATGATTCCTACGCTATTTTAGGCCAGATCTATTCCGCTTTGAATCAGCTGGATTCCGCCTTGTATTATGCCAATATCGCACAGGCGTATGCGCTCCGCACAGGCCATGAAAACAGCTTATTTATTTCTTATGGCACGCTGGGGAGTGTTTACCTCAGTAAAAAAGAATATGCAAAAGCGCTGGATTACCTGCTGAAATCGGCCGCATATGAAGAAAAGTCCGCAGACCATAGCGACCTGGCAGACAGCTATCACAACATCGGCCTTACTTATCGCTACCTGGAAAACTACAGGCAGGCCATCGCTTACCTGGATAAATCTAATCAACTGGCTTATCAGCAAGGCGATATCAGTACGCTTTATGCCAATTATATCGACCTGGTCAAAGCGGACCGCGGGTTGGGAAATTTTGAACATGCGCTGGCGATGCAGGATTCTGCATTCCTGTATTACGACAGTCTGAACAATGTCGAGCGCAATAAGGAACTGCTTCAGCTGGAAGTCCGGTATGAAACGAAGTTCAAAGAACAGGAGAACAAGCTCCTCAAACTGGAGGTAAAAAGGCATCAAAAAGCACGAAGAGATGGGCTATTACTGGCGCTTGCTTTCATCCTGCTGCTGTTGGGGATCGTGTATATCCTTTTCATCAGCAACCGGTTGAAAAAAAGCAAGGTCGCCGCAGCAAACGCTGAAATTCAAAATCAAAAACTGGAAGCAAAAATCCTTGTGCAACGCCTCGACCTGCTGACAGAAGAGATCAACAGGAAGAATCAGCTGATCCAATCGCTGGAGGACGAAACCGCCGCCGAAACGGAGGAAAACCTAATCAATAAAGTGACTTTAGAAAACGACTGGCTTGCGTTTATGTCTGAATTTGATAAAACACACCGTGGCTACCTGGCGGAATTGAAGCGCCAGTTTCCAACATTGACCACCAATCACCTGCGCCTCGCTGCACTGGTGAAGCTGGAGTTTTCCAACAAAGAAATTGCGCATATCATGTCTATCACTGAAAATGGCGTCAAAAAAGCCAAGCAACGCCTGAAAGAAAGGATAAAAACGGACTGAATTTTAAGCGCAGCAGCTAAAGCTTTGGGCGGAAAGGTGTGGATTGAAGAGATTACGCCAAGGCCATCCTCCCTGCCCTCCTTCGAAGGAGGAGACGTACTGATCCGAAACAGCTCTTCGCTTTTCTAATCCTTCTCCAACCTCAGGTTGAGCCGGCTGTACAAATCCTCTTTTTTGCGCCGGGAGATCGGCACCAGGGTTCCGTCCTGCATGACGCAGGTCCAGCCGCCGGTCTTGTCGATCGACCGCAGGAAAGCGATATTGATGATGTAGGAATGGTGCACGCGGATGAAGCTGGAACCGGTCAGGATCTTTTCATATTCGCCGAGGTTGCGCGAGCTCCAGCAAACCGAATTGTCTTTGGTGGTAATCTTCGAATAGCTGCCGCTGGAAGCCATGTATTGTATCTCGTTTTTCTTCAGCAGCTCGATCTTGTCCATGTAAGGCACCGCGATAAAATCTTCTTCCGATTTCGGTTGCAGGCCCTGGATCGCTTCGCGTAGCATGTCCCGCAGCCCTTCCTTCGGGTCCTGCACCTGCAAGCGTTTCTGCGCGCGGGAAACCGCGGCCTGCAATTCGTCGATATTAACCGGCTTCAGCAGGTAATCGACGGCTTCTTCGCGGACTGCCTGGATCGCATACTCGCTGAAGGCCGTTACAAAAATCACCGCTGTTACCGCCGGGTCGATGTGTTTCAACAAGTCAAAACCATTGGCCGACTGACCGAGCTCAATGTCGAGGAAAAGCAAAGCAGGCATTTCCGCCACATAGATCGCGCGGGCCTTTTCCAGGTTTTCCGCCTGGCCGACCACATTCACATCCGGGCAGTATTTGGTTATAAAGTAGCTCAGTAATTCCGAATTATTTACCTCATCATCCACCAAAAGTGCTTTCATCTTCATCTGTCCATTCGAGTTTAATAATTACTTCCGTTCCCAAAGCATCGCCATTGTCGGCGTATCTATCCACAATTTCATAATCAACTGCCATTTCGCGCATCGCGCGCAGTACAGCAATGCGCTCCAGCAGGATCGTCGACGACCAGGATTTGTAGGACTGCGCGCGTGCAGCTTTCATCTCTATAGACCGTTTTCTGCCGATACCGTTGTCCCGCACCACGCACACCAAAAATCCCTGGCTCACCGAAAACCGGATGTCGATACGCCGTTCCCCGCCTTCCTTGGGTAGCAGCCCGTGGATGATCGAGTTTTCAACAATCGGTTGGAGCGTCATATTCAGCAGGCTGATCTTGTCTGTCCGCATGCCTTCTTCGACCTCGATGTGATACTTGATCGCGCCGTCCACGCGCAGGCTTTCGAGCGATAAATAACTTTTCAGGAATTCGATCTCGTCCTTCAGCAGGATTTTCTCACCGCGGCTGTTGTCGAGCGTATTCCGCATCAGCGATGCAAAGGCATGGATAAAACTGTTCGCATGCTTCTCGCCTTTCAGCAGCAGCAGGGCCTGGATCGAATTCAGGGAATTGAAGATAAAATGCGGATTGAGCTGCGCACGCAGGGATTTGAGCTGCAAATCGGCGAGCTGGCGTTGCAGTTGCCCGCTTTTGAGTTTGCGCTGATGGTACCAGTAGAACCCCAGACCGATCAGCCCGAAAATGCACAGGATAACCAGGCCGCGGAACCAGAATGTGTCGAGCAGGTGCGGCAATACCGTGAAACGAATCGCCTGCGGAGCGCTGTAAACGCCTTTGCAGCTGATCGCACGAACCGTCAGCAAATAATTCCCAGGCGTCAGGCCGCTGAGCGAGATGGATTCCTCGCGGGAAACGTGGAAGGTGTGTACATCACTTCCTTTCAGGTCGTAGGCATAGCGGATATCGCCCAGACAATGAAAGCAAAGTGTCCGGAAACGGATGCGGAGCGCCGATTGGTCCCTGCTGAACCGGTACGCTTTGCCGGTGTAATCCTCGTTGTTGGCCGTCAGTTTGTCGAACAGTAGCACCGGCGCGGGAAAATTGTCCTGGTTGATCTTGTCGAGCGGATACACGTCTATGCCGTGGATCGTTGCGATAACGAGGTTTTCGCGCAGGCGCCCGATGCCCATGATCTCGGTTCCCGACAGGCCGTCAAAAAAATCGATCGTTTCGCGCATGTCCAGTTGCCATTGCTTGTCCCGGCGTACGAGCTGGCAAACCAAAACGCCTTTGTTGGTCGCCAGAAGCACGTTCCCCTTGTACAAGACGAGCCCGTTGATCGCGTACCCGGCAAATCGAGACGCCAACAGTCTTCCCCGCAGGTCATAAATCTGCAGGCCGCTGCCGTTTGTGCCGCAAAAGACCTTTCCGCCGGCAATATGTATACAATGGATCTCCGGAATCGCAACCCGCCGGATCAGTTGTTTCCTGCGGATGTCGTAGAAAAAAGCGCCATCCTCGTTCGTCCAGACAAGCAGGTTGCCGGAGATCCGGACATTGCGCACGCGCTTGCCCGTGATCGGATACGGTCTGCCAAGCCAGCGGATCTGTTTTCCATCGAAGGTATACCGACTGCCGGAACCATCGATAAATGTCGCTTCGCTGTCCTGGAAAATCGTCAGGTTCGTGAAGCCGAATTCTTTCGGAAAAGGGATCATGCGGATGCGGCCTGTCTGAGGGTCAAACAATTCCACCGCCTGCGGGTGCAGGAACAGCGGCTTTCCGTTCCAGTAGATTACTTCGCGGATCACTTTGTCGGGATTGCCCGGAATCTGTTTCGGACTGCCGTCCAGGAAAAAGGATTCGTTCCTGGTGTTCCACCATACAAAATCGGTTGCCCCCTGTACAAATCCACTGATGGCCGTTCCGTTCCCTGCCTTATAGACTGTATTGTTGCTGATGAAAAACGGGATGAACAGGATGCGGCCCCTTTTTTCGGTCAGCCACAGGTTCCGCTCGCGGTCGACCATGCAAAACCAGGGTAATTTTCCGCCTTTCCAGCATTGCCGCAACCGGGTTTCCAATGCCAGATCGCGCTTTTTCGTCAGCAGGTCGCTGTAGACTTTCAATGTATCGTTGACAATCACAATGAAGCCACGGTTGGCTGCGATCGGGGAAATTTCAGTCAGCACACCGCCGAAATGCGCCAATGACGACACACGCGAAAAACCCTTTTCTGTTTTGAATACCAATCGGTCCAGCTCTCCCTTTTTCCAGATGAAAACCGGTGTTCCCGCTTCTTTCAGCAATCCGTCTGGCGGAAACAGGTTCCTGCCGAGGAAGATCGGGCCCGCAATGTTGTCCTGCCAATCCGCTGCCACGTATGCCTTCGCTGCGGACCTCTGTCGCAACAATTGTCTGCCTTGGCCAAAATCAGCCCACACATAGGCATTCTGCGTCGCAAAACGCAGGTCTTCTTTGAATTCGCCTTGGGGCGTGAGGTAATACCTCCCACCTCCCACCACGAGGTCCAGGTGGTAGGAACTGAAAAATACCGTGTCATTTCTTTCCTGGCTGAAGAAAAGGTTGTCGATCTCGTCTGTTCCGGGGACTTTGCGAACCTGGTCGTTGTGCAGGTAGTACAAACCTTTCATGTAGCTGTGCAGCCAGATGCGGTTGCGGGAATCGATAGAAAGGTCCCAGATGTCATTGACGGGCAATCCGTCTGCGACGGTGAAATTCCGGATGTGGCTGCCATCGTATTTATTGATGCCGTTGCGCGAGCAGATCCAGATATAGCCTTCGCGGTCCTGGTAAGTCCGGTAGTTGTCGGAGCTGAGCAGTCCGTCTTCCACGGAAATCGTGCGGTAATACAATCCCTGTCCCAGTCCGCAAGCCATTTTGCAGCAAAGCATTACAGAGAGGAGAAGGGTCCTGACGGAGATCATTTGGGCCATACAGGCTACAAACTACTGTAAAAATCGTTTGCAAACAAGTTTTCAGAGATCAAAAAGCCCGTGAAAATGCTTTTTTCACAGGCCTGAGACGAAGGGTCTCCAATGATTTGGTTTAGTACAAGGCTTCGTGCCGGAGCATATATTATTCGGATTATTCGTCTTTCCCCGCTGCAAAAGCGTTTAATAGAAATACTTTACCGTTGAAAATCGCATTGTTGGCGCAAAATTCCGACAAATAACTGACGTTTCCACCACAGAATAAATAACTGGTCGAAAATTTACCTGCGCCGGCTGCTTTACCCTCATAAGTGGGAAATTCCGGTCAACTGCTAAAATTCCTTATTTCCAGCTGATCTATGTCCAAAATTTGTATCTTCCGATCATGGATCACACCGCAGGACATACGGATGCACCGCTTTCGGACGCTTTTTCGTCTGCCCGTTTTGTATTGCTCACGCAGCAGCAGCTCATCAAGGATTTTGGTCAGCACAGCTGGGCATTCGATACAGTTTTCGCACACGAGCCTTTTGAAATGGATGTGCTCGTCGATACCGTGCAGGCGGCGCTGACCCACATTCTCGAAAAAACACCGCGCAAGTGGCTCCCCCTGATGTATACGCTCGACATTTCGGAAAAAAAGTACATGCACTTCTTTGCCGATACTTCCGCGGACTGGCTGCCGGAATTTGCATGGATTGTTATCCGCCGGGAAGCGCAAAAAGTGTTTTTCAGGGAGAAGTTCAGGGATTAGCCGGCATGATTTCCTGGAAATCAGTTCATCAGGCAAATGACCCGAACGGATGAGTAAGCTGAGGTTGCCAGGGCCCATTCCTCCTTCGGATTTGTAGTTCCAGTAAGAATCGAGTTCAGCAGCGTCAAAAATGGAGATTCTGTCTTCGTATTAAAACTCCGAGCTCAGGTTAACCGCTTCCCGTTTTCAAGCGCTCCATCACAGCGTTGCAGAAATTATTCACGCATAGCGAACGTTTTGTGAAAAGCTGCCTGCATCATTGGACAATCCATCGCTTCCAGCGCGGTTGCAGATCGTGTGGCTTAACTGCATCCCGCCAAATTAAGTGAAAAGAATTGCAGAAAATGACTGTTAAAAAGTAGAAAAGTCTTAATTTCGCAACACCATCAATGTGCACAATAAACATGGATAAAGTAACATACGTCGGGAATGCAGATGTAACTGCCATAGACCATCTTTACAAATCATATCAGAACGATCCGCAAAGCGTGGACGCAGGCTGGCAAAAATTCTTCGAAGGATTTGATTTTGCCCGCGTTAACTTTGACGAAGATGCAAGCGGAGCTGCTATTCCGGAGAACTTCCAGAAAGAATTCAAGATCATCAACCTCATCAACGGCTACCGGACACGCGGACATTTGTTCACGAAGACCAATCCTGTACGCGAACGCAGAAAACACGCCCCTACGCTGGACATCGAACATTTCGGTCTCACGGCAGAAGACATGGATACTGTTTTCCAGTCGGGGAATGAAGTAGGGATCGGTGCTGCCACTTTGCGCGACATCATCACACACCTCGAGCAAACGTACTGCCAGTCGATCGGCATCGAATTCGCTTATATGCGCGATCCGGAAAGGATCAGCTGGTTCAAGAACAAGATTGAGCTGAAAAACCGCCCGAAGTACGATGCGGACCGTAAAATCTCGATTTATAAAAAGCTCAACCAGGCTTCCAATTTTGAGGCTTTCCTCGGTAAAAAGTATGTCGGCCAGAAACGTTTTTCCGTAGAAGGCGGAGAAGCATTGATCCCGGCGCTCGATGCACTGGTACAGCGCGGCGCGGAACTCGGTATCGAGTATTTCGTAATGGGTATGGCACACAGGGGCCGTCTCAACACGCTGACCAATATTTTTGAAAAAAGGCCACAGGATATTTTCTCTGAGTTCGAAGGCAAGGAATTCGACTCCGAAGAAGATTTCGACGGTGACGTAAAATACCACCAGGGTTATACAACGGAGATCACTGCAAAGAACGGCCAGAAAGTCGGGCTTACGCTTTCCCCCAACCCTTCCCACCTCGAGGCCGTTGATCCGGTTGTGCAGGGAATTGCCCGTGCGAAGATCGACCTGCAGCTCAAAGACGAGCACAAAATGTGTCCTGTTATGATCCATGGAGATGCAGCCGTTGCCGGACAGGGAATCGTTTACGAGATCATCCAGATGGCACAGCTCGACGGTTACCGCGCCGGTGGAACGATCCACATCGTGGTCAACAACCAGGTTGGGTTTACCACCAATTACCTCGACGGACGTTCATCGACTTACTGTACAGATGTTGCCAAAACAACTTTGTGCCCGGTTTTCCACGTGAATGGAGACGATATTGAAGCAGTGATGCAAACCATCGAGATTGCGATCGAGTACCGCCAGGAATTCAAGCGCGATATTTTCATCGATCTTTTGTGCTACCGCAAATACGGGCACAACGAAGGCGATGAGCCTAAATTCACGCAGCCGAACCTGTACAACATCATTGCGAAACACCCGAACCCGAAAGACATTTACCTCAAACAGCTCGAGGCTGAAGGCGTACTGTCCGCAGAAAACGCGCAGCAGCTCGAAGCCGAATACAACCAGTTCCTCGAGGAGGAGCACGCAGCTTCCCGCAAAAACGAGAAATCCATTGTTTGGGATTTCCTGAAAAAAGCGTGGAACGGATACAGGCACAGCACGCCTGCTGATTTCGAGGTTTCCCCGGAAACAGGTGTCGACAAAGCGCAATTGCTCGCCCTCGGGCGCAAGCTCGCGACACTTCCCGAAGGTAAAAAATATTTCCGCAAGATCTCTAAGATCTTCGAAGACCGCCTGAACGCGATCGAAGGCGACCGCCTCGACTGGGGATCGGCAGAAATGCTGGCTTACGCATCTCTGCTCGTCGAAGGTCACCCGGTGCGTATTTCCGGTCAGGATGTGGAGCGCGGGACATTCTCTCACCGTCACGCAGTTGTCATCACAGAAGACACAGAAGAAGAAGTGGTTACGCTGAACGGACTTTCCGACAAGCAGGCACCTTTCTATATTTACAATTCCCTCCTGTCAGAATACGCCGTGCTCGGTTACGAATACGGTTATTCACTCGCTACGCCGACTGCGTTGACGGTCTGGGAAGCACAGTTTGGAGATTTCTTCAACGGTGCGCAGATCATGATCGACCAGTTCATCACGGCCGGTGAGGACAAATGGGCTACGCAGAGCGGATTGGTGATGCTCCTGCCACACGGCTACGAAGGCCAGGGCGCCGAGCACTCCAGCGGACGTATGGAGAGATTCCTGCAGCAATGCGCGGATTACAACATCCAGGTTGTGAACACGACAACGCCCGCCAACCACTTTCACTTGTTGAGAAGACAGCTGAAAAGGGAGTTCCGCAAGCCGCTCGTGGTTTTCTCTCCGAAAATGCTGTTGCGCTACCCTTCCGCAGTTTCCACGCTCGATGAAATGGCGACAGGACGCTTCCAGGAAGTCATCGACGATCCAAAAGTAGCGAACCGCGACAACGTGGATACCGTGATCTTCTGCTCCGGTAAATTCTACTACGAAGCTTCCGAAAAAGCAGCAGACATGGGCGTTGAGAATATGGCTTTTGTACGCGTGGAGCAATTGTATCCATTGCCGCAGAAACAGATCGAAGCAGTCATTGCCAGCTATCCGCAGGCCAAAAACCTCATCTGGGCACAGGAAGAGCCGGAAAACATGGGCGCATGGAGATACATGGCCATGCAACTGAGACACCTGAACCTGACGGGCGTTTACCGCAAGGCATCCGCAGCAGCCGCTGAAGGCTCCTCTTCCCTGCACAAGAAAAGATTGAAGCAATTGTTTGAAGACCTCTTCAAATTTGCAACGATCAGCGCGAAATAAACTGAAAATTAACGAACGAAAACACATACATCATGGCAGTATTGGAAATGAAAGTACCCAGTCCGGGAGAATCCATTTCGGAAGTGGAAATCGCTTCCTGGTTGGTCGCAGACGGTGACTACGTAGAAAAAGACCAGGCAATTGCCGAAGTAGATTCAGACAAAGCTACGCTGGAGCTTCCGGCGGAAGAAAGCGGGATCATCACGCTCAAGGCTGCCGAAGGCGACACGGTGAAAGTGGGCCAGGTTGTTTGCCTGATCGATACCTCCGCTGAACGTCCTGCGGGAAGTGCTGCCCCGGCAGAGAAAACCGCTGAAAAGCCTGCTGAGAAAGCAACTGCGTCTGCAGAGAAAGCAACTGAAGAGAAAGCACCGGCTGAAAAGCCTGCTGCCCCGGTTGCAGACAAAGCCGCTCCATCGCCCAACCCGGTGAATGAAAAAACATCTTACGCCAGCGGCACACCTTCTGTAGCAGCAGCGAAGATCATGGCTGAGAACGGAATCCCTGCGCAGAAAGTTCCTGCAACAGGCAAAGACGGACGCATCACGAAACAAGACGTTGTCGCTGCAATGGCTGCCGGGTTCAGTGCCGACGCCACACAAGGCTGGGGCGGAACACGCGAGCAATCCCGTGAGAAAATGTCGATGCTGCGCCGCAAGATCGCTGAAAGGCTGGTTTCCGTGAAACAGCAGACAGCGATGCTCACGACCTTCAACGAAGTGGACATGAAACCGATCATGGACCTGCGCAACAAGTACAAAGACAGCTTTGCGAAATTCCACGATGTGAACCTTGGATTTATGTCCTTCTTCACCAAAGCGGTAACCGAAGCGTTGAATTTATATCCTGCGGTGAATGCGCAGATCGATGACAAAGAAGTTGTGTTCCACAACTACGCCGATGTCGGTATTGCCGTTTCTTCTCCGAAAGGATTGATGGTGCCTATCGTTCGCAATGCAGAACAAATGACACTGGCTGAGATCGAGCGCGAGATTAAGCGTCTCGCAATCAAGGCACGCGACGGAAAAATCACCCCGGACGAAATGACCGGTGGAACGTTCACGATCACAAACGGTGGTGTTTTCGGATCCATGTTGTCGACACCGATCATCAACCCTCCGCAATCTGCGATCCTCGGGATGCACAACATTGTGGAACGTCCGGTAGCGATCAATGGCAAGGTGGAAATCCGTCCGATCATGTATGTGGCTTTGTCTTATGACCACCGCATCATTGACGGAAAAGAATCTGTCAGCTTCCTCGTGAAAGTGAAAGAAATGCTCGAGAATCCGGAGCGCATGATCTTCGGCGGCAAAGACCCGCTGCAGGTATTGCTCGGATTGTAAAAACAGCATCCAAAATACAACAGCAGGCCGTTCCGATCAGGAGCGGCCTTTTTTGTGGCCCGTCCCGCGGCAAATGTTAAAAAATCAGCGCTTGCCCGCGCCATATTGTGCAACTGTACTTACCGCTCTCACGGTATTCCGTGATAACCAGCTAATCCACAGGCTTTTAATCCAAATCGGATTTCACGCCTTTCGGGTTCATACCCAGCTTTTTAGCATCCTTCATTTTTTCAAAAAACCAGTAGTTTTACTGGTTTTTTTCTGATTTATTTGTTGCAACTTGCATGCTGAAAATCGTTGTTGTGTTGAATTAAGTTAAAACCCTCATTTTATGGAAGCAGATGAAAGGATACAATTTCGCTGGGAAATCCTGGAAGAAAACAGACCTGGTGTAATCGGTAACGCTACGACCGAAGCCCTCTTACAATTCATCCTCAATGCCCTGATCGGCCTGGGAACGGTGCTGAGCATGCTTTACCTCACAGGGTATATTACAGCGCACATTCCGGGACTTTTGTTCTATGCGCGCGACTTCGATGCCGGAGAAATGGACAAGGCCGCATCCATACTTGGTTTTGTGACCTTATTCATCACAGTCCTGTTGATGCTGCTGAAGCTGTTCTCGAAAATGATCCGCGACAGGAACCGCTACATCCTCGATCTGCATGAGCTGCTGAATGAAACCGGCGACGAAGAAGACGAAGAGGCTTAAGCGCTGGCGCTCCATCCAAGACTACTACACGACATGAAAACCGGCATTTACATCGCAGGACTCGGACAGTCTTTTGAACAGGAATCCCTGACGGATTATGCGACGCGCCTCAAAAACGAGTACAATTACCGGAAGACAGGCGTTCAGTGCGAAGTGAAAGTCGAGAAGATCAGCTTTGCAGAAAAGAAGCAGAGCAATGTCGCCCGGATTGTGGAGCAAAGCGCAGCAGGAGAACGGGTGTTGTATGAATTGTACGAATTCCGCTATTGCGAAACGTTGACGCGGAAGTTCAACGCACGGAATATCCTCGTCAAAAACCTGCTGCTTTTCATGGTCGTTGTGCGCAAATTTCCCGCACTGCTGAAAAGGATGTTTGTACCACAGGGCTACAACCGGCCATTTCAGACTTTTTACCTCTTCGCGATCTTCCTCGTGCTTGCCGCAGCCATTATACTGCTTGTGCCCGCATGCATCGCTATGCTTACTGATTTTACGAAAGACGCAGCGGTCATCGAATTCCTGAAAGGTTTTAAATGGATCGCCTGGTTCAAAAACAGGTATGATCTGCATGCAGCCGACCTCCAGTACCTGACCGATACTTTCGTTTCTGTCGGTGCTGCGCTGCTGATCCTCGCGCCAAAAGCCAAACCCATGATCACGACACTTGCGGCCGAGTTGGTCTGCGTGCAATATTACCTCGAGAATGGCAACCAGAGCCAGGAAATCCTGGGTGACCTGGACCTGCTGGTCGATTACATTTCCGAGCAATCGCCCGATACGAAAATCCATTTTCACGCCTACAGTTTCGGCACGCTTATCGCGATCGATTACCTCTTTCCATTCGGCAATGTACCTGCGGTGAATGTCGTGGAACGCGGCGAAGCCCTGATCACGATCGGCAGCCCGTTTGAGTTTGTGAAGGCCTATTACCCGAACTATTTCAGGCACCGCTCCAAAGTGCTGGAGGAAAATATCCGCTGGATCAATATTTATTCGATCGCAGATGCGCTGGCAACGAATTTCAGGCGCGACGCCAAAGCCGGCGAAGCACAGTTCGGCATCCGCAGTGACGGTTTGAAACCCATCAACCTGAATTATGAGATCACCCAGATTGGGAAATTCAGCCTCGCCAAATTCATTTCGCTCTACAGCATCCGCATGCATGCGATGTATTGGGATGCCACGACGAGCGGACAAAGCTGCCTGCGCCTGCTGTTTAATGCGCTTGAAAAAGAGGGGTTACTGACTGCGGACATGCCGGTACAGGGTTCTCCCGCAACGGAAAAGCTCAGTCCGGAAGTAAGTCTATAGCAATGGCATTACAGCTTCACGACCCTTCTTCCTGCACTCAATTGGCCATCCCGGATGCTTTGCAGCACATAAACGCCTGCTTCCAATCCGGAAAGATCCAGCTTTGACAATGCCTGTACGGTCTGCAATTCGCGGACAATTTTACCACTGATATCGGTCAGGACAAGCCCTGTTACAGATGCAGGAACGGATATTGTCAAAATCCCTGAGACCGGATTGGGGTACAACCGGATCTGCGCAGCTTCCTGGCTTGCCAATCCTGCGCTACCGCCAGCCGACTGCACCAGCTCCGAACGCTGATTCTCCAGTACACCGTGCATGAGATCTCCCTGTCCTTTCGTGAATGAATTCTGGCAGGATTCCGAAGAATAATCCATGTAATTTTCGATCATATCCGGCAAATCGCCCCAAGGGCCTACTTGCTCAGAACAGGAATTCTGCATCTCGTTGCAATCCTGGCTGGAATTGTAAGCGGCATCCGGTGTGTCTGCAATCCCATCGTCCATCGAGCAGTCGCCATCGCCCCAGATGTGGCGCAATCCGAGGTAATGTCCGACCTCGTGCGTCATCACGCGGCCTTTGGCCAGGTAAGGCGATCCGTTCATCATCACGGGCGCAGCATTTGCATTGCCAATGGAATGGTACTGCACGACAACGCCATCCCCCATCTCATCCATTTCAGGCCAGTTCGGCAGGTTATCGGGCGGCGTTCCATAGCCGAGCAACATCACCGATTCGTTCCCGTCGGAATCAACCACAGCCATATTGCACACCCAGATATTCAGGTAATGCGCCTGGTCCCAGGCATCGATACCGCCATCTGCGGTTGATTTCACTTTTTCCATCGGCGCAAATTCACCGGAGAAAAATGCATTCATGTCTCCAAAGGTATACGTGGATGTCTGCGTATGTGTGATGCCATTCGTTGGGTTTCCTGCCGGATCCACAGTCGCCAGCACAAACTGGATCCCCGGATTTCCCGCAACCGGCTGAAATGCTGTGCGCATATTTACGGTATCCGCATTCAGTCGGGAAAAATCTGCATTCATGGCTGCGATCTGGTCTGCAATCATCGCATCCGAGACATTTTGCTCCGCAGTATTGTGCACAACGTGCACAACGACCGGTACTACATAGGTTTCGTTTGATTTTTCGAGGTGCAGGCCCTTCCAGCTTTTCGCGATCTCAAATTGCGCGTCGACGTGTGCGCGGTAGCCGGGTTGCAGCTGCTCCTGGTAAACAAGGGCCTCGTGCGAAAAGCAACGGGGGAAATCCTGCGCCAGGGAAAGAAAACTCAAAGAGGTGGCCGTCAATAAAAGAAGGGGTTTCATACGAAGCGATTTAGGGAACGAAGATAAATAAATTGCACACGCGACAGCGCAACTGAAAAATATAATAACTGTCATGCGCGTCGAGGTTCATAACGAATCCAAATGCAGAAAGGTTGGATACCTTTCATAAGGAGCGTCTGCGATTGAAAAGCGCCTGTTTTACCAGCGAATTTCAAAGTAAATCCAGGCAGTTTGACCTGAAACATACATTTCCATCCCACAAAAAGCCTTCCGGCACAGCCGTTGGATCAATAAATTCGCTCCTTAAGTCAAACGATTTAGAAAACTTACCTTACCTTTGCGGCAGTTCAATATGAGTGATTCAAAAAAAGTAGCGGTAATTGGTGGCGGAAGCTGGGCAACGGCGTTGGTGAAAATCCTTTGCAACAACCTGAATTCGGTCAACTGGTGGATGCGCAGCGATGGCGCTGTCGCACACATCCTGAAATACCGCCACAATCCGAAGTACCTCGAATCCGTTGAGTTCGACCTCAACAAGATCAATATTTCCACCGATCTCGAGGAAATCATTGCCCCTGCTGACATTGTGATCATTGCGACACCTTCTGCTTTCCTCGTGAAACTGTTCGAAAATATTTCACCGAAGCTTTTCGAAGGAAAGGTTGTTTTTTCAGCCGTCAAAGGAATCGTCCCGGAACACAATGCGATCCCGGCCCGTTTCATCCACAAAACATTCGGAACGCCTTACAGCAAGATCGGTATCATTTGCGGGCCTTGTCACGCAGAAGAAGTCGCGCTTGAAAGATTGTCTTACCTGACGGTTGCCTGCCAGGACGATAAAATTGCCGATACCATGGCTAACCTGCTGTCCTGCAGATATATCAAAACGACGATTTCAGACGACCTTTTCGGCACCGAATTTTCTGCCGTGCTGAAGAATGTTTATGCGATTGCTTCCGGTATCTGTGCCGGACTGGGTTATGGAGACAACTTTCAATCGGTGCTGATCGCCAATGCGATCCAGGAGATTGAGAATTTCATCGATGAAGTGAACCCGATCCACCGAGACGTGAAGTCCAGCGCTTACCTCGGCGATTTGCTGGTGACGGCTTACTCCAAGTTCTCGCGCAACCGGACTTTCGGCTACATGATCGGCAAGGGCTATTCAGTCAAAACGGCCCAACTCGAAATGGACATGATCGCCGAAGGGTATTATGCAACGCGCTGCGTGGTCGAGATCAATAAGAAATTCCAGGTCGAAATGCCGATCGTTGAAGCTGTCAACAACATCCTCTATGAACGCATTTCACCGGTCATCGAAATGCGCATCCTGACGGATAAGCTCAGCTAGATCATTGTTTTCCGGCACTTCCTGATTTCTTAAAAAGGCTGTTCATATCCCTGCGCAGTTCCGTTCACAACTTTTCTTTTTTTTCAAAAGCGCTTTTTTTACATTTGGCGTAACATCTCTACTACACGCTTATGAAAAAGATACTGCTCTTTCTTTGCGCCTCTCTGGGCGCGCAATTCTCGACGGCACAAAATTACGCCCCTGACTTTCAATCCGCGTACACCACCAACCCGTATGTCGCTCCCGGCGTACTCGAAGCTGTCGCCTGGTCCAATTCCCGCCTCATAGATCTGAAGGGCGAAACGGAATCCTGTTCCGGACTGCCTGTCGCGCTCGGCATCCTGGGATTGTTTGAAGACGGGAAAGGCTATTTCCGCGAAAACTACCGGCTCGTCGCCGAGCTCAGCGGGATTTCCATCGCACAGCAAAAAAGCAGCGTTCCTGCACAAATCCAGGCCTATGCAACCGCTTTCAATCTACTGATGCTGGAAGCCACGCAGGGCGATATGAGCGCGCGCAACAATATGTATTACATTCGCCAGACACTCGACAAGCTCAGCGAAATACCGGAAACAGGAATGGTCAACCGGCTGGCGCTGGACCTGAAATCCTATGAAGTTTTCGCGTTTCTAAACCAGACTGAAAAACAGCAGCAATATGGTTTTCCGGCTTACCAGTTCCATTTGTCTGCGCTTTACGGCGACAATTACCGCATCCTGACGGCGGAAAAAATCCGTTTTACGCCTACTTCGATTGTCAACGAAAGCGGACAGGCTTTCCAGGCGATGCAGGAGAAATCGACCCAGTACGGGCCCGCGATCTGGAACCCGACGCCGACCTGCAATTACAGTTCGCGCAGCGGTACAGCTGTTTCTGCCATCACGATCCATACCGTTCAGGGAACTTATGCCGGTGCGATCTCCTGGGCGCAAAACTGTGCCTCCAGCGTTTCTTACCATTACGTGATCCGCTCTTCCGATGGCCAGGTGACGCAGATGGTGTCCGAAGCTGACAAAGCCTGGCATGTGGGCTCTGAAAACCCCTATACGATCGGCTATGAGCACGAAGGCTACGTCGACAATGCATCGTGGTATACGGAAGCGATGTACACCTCCTCGGCAGCGCTGAGCCGCGACATTGTCGGCAGCGGTTACGGAATCCCGGCGCTCAGGACCTTCTATGGCGCAGCGACAACAGGCATCAATGTACTTGGCGGATGCACGAAGATCAAAGGTCACCAGCATTTTCCTAATCAATCGCACACCGATCCCGGGATCAACTGGAACTGGGAGAAATATTACCGGCTGATCAACAACAATCCGGCAGTTACGAGCTTAACCACATTGACCGGCAATTTTTACGATTCCGGCGGATCTGCGGCCAGTTACACCAATGACGAGCGCCGCATCTGGACGATACAACCCGCTTCAATCTCTTCACTGACGCTTAC
>Ga0247806_10000300_pt1 | contig 33515 bp, 32 predicted proteins | sample UWRJL059202B1_FD_179935 | JGI IMG/M metagenome (GOLD analysis project Ga0247806, IMG submission 179935) | Plant litter microbial communities from Arlington Agricultural Research Station in Wisconsin, United States - UWRJ-L059-202B-1 | ecosystem: Environmental > Terrestrial > Plant litter >... | reverse complement strand
TTAAAAATGATGGATTACTTGACCTGTCTTACATTACTATTGATGATATTAGATATGATAATACTGGCGGATGCCCGGAGCCTTTAAATGCTAACACTTATAATGTTACAGATACAACCTGCCTTATTAAATGGGATAATACAGTTAATACAGCACAAGATTTTAGTATCGAATATGGACTGTATGGTTTTATACCCGGTACAGGTACAACAGTTACCGCCACAGGCACAGAAAAGCTATTAGAAAATTTAGATGTTGATAGCACGTATCAATTTTACATAAGTACTAACTGTAGCGACGAAAGTGGTATAACTATAGGCCCTAAATATTTTACTACAACCTGTAACGAAATGCCACTGCCATGGCTGGAAAATTTTGCCAGCATGAATCAATATGGTAATAACTTATTGCCAGATTGTTTCAGGCTAATAAACGGCAACATTACTACTTATAATACCGAAACTACTACGTATTACAACCACTTTGAATCAAATCATATATTATCGGGAGTTGATGACACCAGCTATGCTTACTTAAGTGGTTATTATACAAGGTTAATTACTCCTGTGTTCGAATTAACTGCCGGCACAACATATACTTTTAGCCTTGATGCACGAAAAGGTTATGAATATTCTTCTTTTGTTATAAAAGCAAGCGTTAACAGGGGCAATACTATACAAAGCCTAGACACTAAACTTGCTGCTATGGGTACAATACATGAGGATACATATAATCCTGTTTTATACTACTTTACGCCTTTAATCTCGGGTACATATAGTTACCAGTTAAATTTTGAGACATCTGGTGCAACCGAAGCTATAATAGATAACCTGAGGCTTCAGGAAGGATACACAAATGTTATTGAGGATACCGGTAATGTTTTAAATTTTGAAAGTGGTATACCCGAAGAGATAATCCCTGAAGAAACTTCCAATACTAATATTTCTTTACAAAATACTTCTAATAATAGTGAAATTGTAATGTCAGGAGGAATCGATGAAAGTTCATGGAACAATATAACAGCCGGAAGAGCAATGGCTCCCTTAACACAAAACAATAACGATTTGTGGCTTGCAAATGAAAATTTTATTACAAAATTAAACATGAAAATGAATGTACCGGTACAAGACCTTATGCTTGGTATAGATTTGAGGCAAACGTTTGGTACAAACAGCAATAATTCACAATTCAGGGTTATGGTAAATGGTGTAGCTGTTGGAGAAATTGCATATCCGGAAACGGCTAACGCAGATGCTTCATTACAACATATTTATAACCTTACATCTTTTACAGGAGGCGATATACACATTTCATTACAACATTTAGGTAAACATTCAGGAGATAATGCATATGTAGATAATGTGGTTTTTGGAGAAAATTTATCTTTTGATAAAATACTGCTTAACAATATAAAAATATATCCTAACCCATCCCACAATAATGTAACTATACAAAATACCGAGCCAATTACTGGTATAGAAATTACAAACATTAACGGACAGCAATTATATAAAGATCATTATAATGCCACACAGGTAAAACTCGATTTATCAGCTTATAACAGTGGAGTTTACTTTGTAAAAGTATATGTAGGCGAAAAGCAGAAAACTTTTAAAGTGATTAAAAATTAATCCGTCAAATATCATTCTGACATAAAAAACTCCGGCTTAGACCGGAGTTTTTTGTTGCTTTTTATTTTTCTTAGAAAATTCGTTCGATACAAAAAGCACCAGGTTTGCTTTTCTTTTTTTAGTAAAAAATTCCCAGTTAATAATTATTCCCGTTACACATATAGCCATGAGGGTTACTAACAGCGATATATAAATAACATCGTTAAAATTATTTATGTAAGATAATTTTAAAACAAAGAAATATAATGATATAAAAAATACCGTTACAGATAATATTAGGGAAAATAATTTCATAGCCTTTTTCACTTAATCATAAGTAAAGAGCAATTATACAGCAAAGGGGCGGAAAAAATTTATTGTTTTAATAGGTAATCTCCTTACATTGCCACGGTTACAAGTAGCTGCTCTTTCATTATTACGTCGGCGTAAAGGTACTTAACTTCTTTATGTTATTTTTAACATGAAGGTTTTTTATTTTATTGTGCGAAATGGCAAAATTTATTTAAAATTATTTTTTTACCTCTTTTTTGCTTTCTGCTGTAACAGCCTGTTTTTTATATAAGGGTATAAAATAAGACAAGGTATAATTTAAACCTACCCCAAAGTTACCATCATAAGTACGGTTAAATCCGGGTATGTAAAGATTATCAAAATCGGCCGGTTTTTTATCTGTAATAAGCACATTAATACGCACGCTTACCCCAAGAAAAAGATTATCAAACAACTCTGCCTTTGCACCACCCACAAGCTCTAACCAGTGCGCCGATAGCCCGCTATAATTACGGTCTGTCTGCACAGTAACTTCATCAAGATAGTTTGTAGGTATTACATCAGGCGTCACATCATTTAATGTAGAACCCATAACGTGCACCAATGTAAATCATGTTCTCCATGTCTAACCAGTTTTGGTAAGCGTTATAATCAAACCCTACTTTTATATAATTGCCACTTGTGGTAAAATTTAGCTGGGTATCATCTACCGTATACTTTAAGTTACCCAACTCTGCGGCAGCATATATTTTTTTTGTAAGCCTGTAATCGCCCACCAGCTCTACCCCTCTAAAACCATCGTCTAAAAAAGAACGGCCAAGGCGGTATGCATCAATACCTACACGTAACCCATAACGATCTGTCTTTACAGGTAAAGGAGCCACAGTATCTTTAGCAGCGGGTAAAGGTTTAGCCTTTGTCTTAGCACCTTGTTGAGAAAATGCCGAAAACGACACGAGCAGCAAAAAACTAAAAATAGATCTTAACATGTGCTTTATTTTCGTTTTCTATATTTTTATTTTCTATTGTAGTTTCATCTATCCACAGGTGAGTTTCACTTGGAGTGTCTGTTAAAACAGGGTTAGGATTAGAGTTGGATGAATCATCGAGCGTAAACAGCACTTTATAACCACAGGCACGCGATACATATTCTTCGCGGGTTGTATATTTAAATTCTATAAAGTCGGTATCGGGTATTACGCCGCCGGGAGCAGATTGCGATGACCTGTTATATATTAACCCCCACCGTGTAGATGTAGCATCTGTGCGGAGTGGCAGCGCAATAGAGTCTGTAGTACCTAAAGACACTGTGTCCCTCCCCTCCATAAAAACCTGCAAATTAGTCACACTTCGGCGTGATATTACGTTATTCGCATCATAAAACCTTATAACAAGGCTTGGTGTTGTAGGAGTACTTTCCGGGCAAAGATCATCTTTTTCGCAGCTCCATAAGTAGCAGCAAATAAGGAGTAAAAGTGTAACAGAACCTATTAATCTTTTCATTAGGCAAAGCCTTTATAATTAGCGTTTTTGTAAAAGTACAACATTTTCTACGTGGTGCGTTTGCGGAAACATATCTACCGGGCGCACACGCACTACCTGGTACACCTCATCCATAAGGGCAAGGTCGCGTGCCTGCGTAGCCGAATTACAGCTTACATAAACCACTTTTTCCGGAGCTATACGCAGTATCTGTTCTACCACATCTTTATGCATACCATCGCGCGGAGGATCGGTAATAATAACATCGGGGTGGCCGTGGGTATCTATAAATTCTGCATTAAACACATCTTTCATATCTCCTACAAAAAACTCGCAGTTTGTAATATTATTGCGCTTAGCATTCTCTTTAGCATCTTCTATAGCCGCAGGAACAGACTCTACACCTATTACCTTACGGGCATCGCGGGATACAAACTGGGCAATAGTTCCTGTACCTGTATAAAGGTCGTATACAAGCTCGTTACCGGTTAAACCTGCAAAATCGCGGGTTATGCTGTAAAGCTCGTATGCCTGGTCGCTGTTTGTCTGGTAAAAAGATTTAGCATTGATACTAAAGCTTAGCCCTTCCATAGACTCCAGTATATAGTCGCGGCCCTTGTAAAGAACAATATCCTGATCATACAAAGTATCGTTAGCCTTTTGGTTTACACAGTATTGCAGCGATGTAATGCTCGGGAATTTATCTGCAAGAAAATCTAAAAGCATTTCTCTTTGCACCTTATTATCGTCAAAAAACTGTATAAGTACCATGATCTCGCCGGTAGATGCCGTGCGAAGCATAAGTGTGCGCAACAGGCCGCTGTGCTCCCGTGGGTTAAAAAACTCCAGGCCATGCTCGTTAGCAAAATCGCGAACAGCATTACGTATCATGTTACTTGGGTCTTCCTGAAGGTGACAATGGGTAATATCTAAAATTTTATCCCACATGCGCGGGATATGGAAGCCCAACGCATTACGGTTATCAAACTCTGCACCGCTTTGCACCTCAAGATCGGTCATCCAGCGGGCATTAGAGAAAGAGAACTCCATTTTGTTACGGTAAAAAAAGTGTTTTTCGCTTCCTTTTATCGGCTCAAATTCCGGCAGCTCTACTTTACCTATGCGTTTAAGGTGATTATAAACCTCGCGGTTTTTATAGTATAATTGTTTTTCGTAATTCATATTCTGCCATTTGCAGCCACCACAGGAACCAAAATGCTGGCACGGTGGTATAACCCTATCGGCAGAATATTCATGAAAATGTACCGCTTTACCTTCATAATACGACTTACGTTTTTTAAACGTTTGTACATCTACCACATCGCCCGGCACTACATTTGGTATAAAAATCACCTTTCCATCCGGAGCCTTAGCTACAGATACGCCTTTTGCACCGGCATCAAGAACATCTATATTATTAAATACAATCTTGTCTGTTGTCTTTCTTCCCATGCCGCAAAAATAAACTATTTTTGCAATTAATCATTTAGTAAAAAAATACATGCCAGTATATTTAGCACTTTTTCGCGGTATAAACGTAAGCGGACACAATATGATAAAAATGGAAGCCCTTAAAAAGCTAATGGAGGCTGAGGGTTACATTAATGTGGAAACCTATATACAAAGCGGCAATGTGGTTTTTGAACACCCCGAAACCAACAGGGATAAAATTGCTAAAGACCTTGAGATACTAATGTATAAAGAGTATGGCCACAATGTGGTTATTTTTATTCTTGAAGAGGCCGATCTGGCCAAAGTTGTTGCTAATAACCCTTACGCAAAGCGCGAACCCGAAGGCCAGGGCATTAAAAAGTTTTTTGTAGCATTCCTGTCCGGTATTCCTACCACTGCAGGTATAGACCAGCTTAAAAAATATAACCGTGGTGACGATGTTTTTAAAGTTATAGACAATGTGCTGTACCTAAAACTTGCTACCAGTGCTGCCGACTCTAAGCTTACCAATGTTTTTATAGAGAACAAAATGAACATTAAAGCTACCACCCGCAACTGGAACACTACCTTAAAGATGCTGGAGATGCTGGAGACGAGGAAGTAATTTTAGAATTAAGATTTGAGAATATAGATTTGAGATTGAACTACACTCTCGCTAATTTCAGATTTTAGATTGCAGATTTCAGATTGAACTACACTCTGCCTTTGCAACAATAAGGTTTTACCATACCTCAAGATGATATTTTAAGTTCCGGAGGAAAGGTATGTTTATATAAAAAATGAGTAAAGACAAACAAGAGAGCTCCGGAGGAGCGGCATAATTATTTCATGCCGCTCCTCCGGAGCTCTATAAATACAACCTAATCATTTTCTCTGTAAACATACCTTTCCTACGGAACCCACAAGAAAACATACTCCAGATTAAACAGTTAATAGGTCTTAAAATGACATTTAGAGTGTAGTTGAATCTGAAATCTGTCTTCTAAATTCTGAAATTGATTAAAAAAGTCCTTCAATAGATAGGTAACGCTCTCCTGTATCATAGTTAAAGGTAAGCACCACGGCATCTTCAGGAATTTCGGCCAGCTTTTTATTAACCGCAGCAAGCGATGCCCCTGTAGAGATACCTGCCAGTATACCCTCTGTTTTAGCAATGTTACGGGCATAATCAAAGGCCTCGTCTTTACCCACCTGTATTACTCCATCTATAACTTCACTATGGTAATTTTTAGGCACAAAACCGGCACCAATACCCTGCAACGGGTGCAGCCCGGGGTTACCGCCGCTAAGTACCGGCGATGCTTCGGGTTCTACAGCAAATATTTTTACATTAGGAAATTTTTCTTTTAAAACCTCGGCAACACCTGTAATGTGGCCACCGGTACCCACGCCGGTAATTACATAATCTATCCCATCAGGAAAATCGGCAATAATTTCCTGGGCAGTGGTTTTTTTATGAACCTCAACATTAGCGGGGTTTTCAAACTGCAAAGGCGACCACGCGTTAGGAGTAGAAGCTGTAAGTTCGGCAGCCTTAGCAATAGCGCCTTTCATACCCAGTTCGCGTGGTGTAAGCTCAAATTCTGCCCCATAAATAGACATCAGTTTCCTGCGTTCCACACTCATGCTTTCGGGCATTACAAGTATCAGTTTATACCCTTTTACCGCTGCAACAAGCGCGAGGCCTATACCGGTATTGCCACTTGTAGGCTCTATAATAACGCTGTCTTTATTAAGCAGGCCTTTAGCTTCGGCATCTTCAATCATAGCCAGGGCAATCCTGTCTTTAATACTGTTTCCGGGATTGTTACGTTCCAGTTTTATGTAAACATTGCGGTTAGGAAAAAGCTTATTAAGCTTTACGTGGGGAGTATTCCCTATGGTTTCTAAAATGCTATTGACTTTCATTATATTGATATTTATATTATAAAATTTAAAGGTTCAGGAAACACTTCCCTGCTTTTTACAGATGCTTCACTCTTGTGGTACACCAGCGAGTTGGCCGGTACCGAATTAGTTATCCAAACGTTACCGCCTATTACGCAGCCATGCCCTATAACCGTTTTACCGCCCAGTATTGTCGCATTAGCATATATGGTAACCTCATTGCCTATGGTAGGGTGGCGCTTTACTTCGGCCTCTGCCTTGCTTACACTAAGCGCACCTAAAGTTACCCCCTGGTACATCTTTACATCATTACCTATTACAGATGTTTCTCCTACAACAATACCTGTACCATGATCTATAAAAAACCGGTTGCCTATGGTTGCACCGGGATGAATATCTATACCTGTTTTGCCATGCACGTACTCGCTAAGCATGCGGGGCAGTACCGGCACGTTATTAACCCATAGCTCATGGGCAATACGGTAAACAGTTATAGCAAAAAATCCGGGATAGGAAACCAGTACTTCTGTACGTGATTTTGCGGCAGGATCAAACTCAAAAATAGCCTTAAGGTCATCTTCAAGTTTTTGGTGAAGTGTAATAGCCTTACTATTTAATAAAGAAATTAATGAGTCTATTTTGTCTTCTCCAATACCCGTTAATTTCAGCAACTCTGCAAGCACTTTTTCAAGTTCTTTTTCTTTTTCTAAAAAGTAATCATAGTTGCCATATTGCGGCCCTATGCAAAACAGCCAATGAAAGAATTCTTCAATCCAGTATTCTGTCCGGGCCTTATCTGGCAGCAATCCGGCCTTAAGGTAATTGGCCGTATATATGGGGTGTTTCATAGTTAAGTCTAAAAAAACAGGCTTGCATCTAATAACAAGCCTTATATTATGTAAGTTTTACAGAGGCCATTAAAGCTTAATAAGCTGAAATTAAAGCACTGCCATAAGTAGCACATAACGGCAGAAAAACAAATGTAAGGAAAAAACAAAAAGAAGTCTACTAAATTAGTAGATTTATATTACGATTAACATTAGCATATTAACGGACTGAGATGTTATAAAAACAAAGCAATTTTTAAATTACCATTCTTAATTTGGAAAATAAATTTAGTAACTACAAATTTTAAAAATAGAAATTTTTCATTAACAAATACTTTATGTAACTTTATACAATACTTTGGTAATCAATGATTATTTAATATTATATAGAAATTATCTATCACTGTTACCGAAACCGTTTTCTGTTAATAATGTGTTAATACAGATATTAAACAAACGTTTAATTTAAACAAGTGTTTAACTTTGTACCATAATTTAGTATATGAGTTATGACGGAGTATAATGATAAACAACTTGAGATATTGCAGGCAGCAGAAAAGCTGTTTGCAGAGGAAGGTTTTGACGGAGCTTCTATAAGGCATATTGCACGCGATGCAAACGTTAATATAGCGATGATATCATATTATTTCGGGTCGAAAGAAAAGTTGCTCGAAGCCCTGATAATAGACCGTACATCGGGCATGAAAATGCAGCTCGAAAATATATCGAGGGAGGATCTCTCCCCTATTGAGAAAGTAGACCGCCTTATAGATCTTTACATATCGCGCATTAATAAAAATAAGTGCATGTACCAGATAATGCACTTTGAATTATCTACAAAAAAAAGAATCCTGAATATGGAATCTTTTATGAATATGAAAAAAGAAAATTCCGATATTTTTAACAAAATCATAGAGGACGGACAGGACAAAGGTGTTTTTAGAAAAAACATAAATGCAGGCCTTATTCCCACCACCATTTTAGGAACTCTTACCCATTTTCATACCAACAGGTTTTACTTTGAGAAAACTCTGGGGCTTGACACGGAAGAGTCTTATGAAGCATACATAGCAAACGAATTGACATTACATATTAAACAAACCATTAAAGCGCTTTTAGCACATGAAAATTAAGTATCTACTGCCGGGAAGCCTCCTTCTTTTTTCTGTTGCAATGCAGGCACAGGAAAAAAAACCACTATCGCTGGACGAGGCAATATCTATTGCAGTTTCGCAAAGTACTGAGGCCGGCCTTGCCAACACAAGGGTAACCACCTCCCAGTATGAGGTTGACAATGTTAAGAACACTGCATATCCTGATTTTAAAGTTTCGGGACAATACCTTAGGGTTACGAACCCTACCGTAAATTACAAACTGGCTACAAACAACGCCGACGCTGATGCAGAAGACGGGACAACTACTGCATCGCCTAAGGTAAACCAGGTAGTTTTTGGACAGGCTGCCCTTAGCATGCCGTTATTTGCAGGTTTCAAAATAAAGAACAGCATTGCAGCCAGCCAGAATATGTATAAGGCACAAACGTTTAACGCTGCCAATACTAAAGAACAGGTGGCTATGCAAACCATAATCCTGTACGCAAATTTGTACAAAGCACAGCAATCAGTACTTCTTATTGAAGAAAATCTCAAAAGTGCCAACCAGCGTGTTACCGATTTTACAGCCATGGAAGAAAATGGGCTTATTGCCCGTAACGACCTGCTGAAATCGCAATTACAGGCAAGTAACATCCAGCTATCACTCGATGATGCTAAAAAAATGGTATCTACCCTAAACTACCAGCTTGTTGTCTTACTAAAATTACAACAGGGAACACAAATTGAGGTTAGCGATGCTTACTTTAAAAATGCAGGCGGTATAACGCCATCTGTAACCGAAAGTGAAGCCATTGCACAGCGTAACGACTTGGAGGCGCTTAGATGGCAGCAAAAAGCCTCTGAGGCTAATATTAAAGTTGCAAAGGCGGCATACTATCCTTCATTATCATTCTCGGCGGGTTATGTTGCCCTAAATATCCAGAATGTTGTATCGGTTTACAATGCGGTAAATTTTGGTGTAGGCGTGTCTTACGATATATCTAACATCTTTAAAAACCGCAAACAGGTTAAGGCCGCCGAAAGCCGCAGCGAGGAAGTGAAACAGGAAGTAGAATTGCTAACGGACAGGGTTAAGGTACAGGTGCAGGAATCGTTAGAGAACTACAACCTGTCACTTAAACAAAATAAAGTATATACTGAAGCTGTTGCACAGGCCGATGAAAATTACCGTATTGTAAAAGACAAATATGATAATGGCCTTGTTGATACTAACGACCTGCTTGAGGCCGATGTGCAAAAATTACAGTCGCAGCTTAACCAGGCATTCTCTAAAGCCGATATTACTCAACGCTTTTATGAACTGCTTAACGCATCGGGCAAACTAACAAATTCTTTTAATCTTACCAATAACAAATAATCAACCATGGAAACCACGGAAAAAAAGAAATCGAATAAAAAGTTCCTTATCATACTTATCGTCCTTGTATTAGTGGGCGGAGGATATGGCGGTTACAAATACATACACGGGCAGTCTCACGAAACTACAGATGATGCCCAGATAGAAAAAAACATGAGCCCTATCTTACCAAGGGTTACCGGTTACATAACTAAGATCTATGTAAAGGATAACGACATGGTTAAGAAAGGCGATACTCTATTTACAATTGATGATAAAGATTATGCTGTGCGCGTAGCCGATGCCGAAGCACAACTTTTAGCAGCACAGGGCAGCTTTGAAGTAGCTAAAGCTGATATAAGCGGTACTGCTGCAGGTGTATCTGTTAGTGATGCTAACATACAATCATCTAAAGGAAATATCGAAGCTGCTAAAGTAAGGTTATGGAGAGCTAACAACGACTTTGTGCGTTACCAGAACCTTTATAACAACAGGAGCATAACAAAACAACAGTTTGAGCAGGCAGATGCTGCTAAGAAAGAAGCCGAGGCAGAACTTAACGTTCTTAAACAGGCTGTGGCTGCAAGCACCTCTCAAAGGGCAGCAAGCGTATCAAGAAGCAATGTATCGGGCAAACAGACAGAAGTTGCAAAGGCTAATATAAAAAGGGCCCAGGCTGCGCTCGATGCTGCCAAGCTTAACCTTTCTTACACCGTAGTTACTGCTGCCATAGACGGTCAGGTATCTACTATAGATATCCAGCCGGGTCAATTAGTGCAGCCGGGTCAGGCATTGTTCTATATCCTTGATACTACAAACGGATGGGTTGTTGCCAACTTTAAAGAAACCCAGGTTACTAAAATGAAAGCAGGCCAAAAAGTAACTTTTAGTGCAGATGCTTACCCTGATGTAGAGTTTGAAGGTATTGTTGCCTCTTTCTCTCCTGCAACGGGTGCACGTTTCTCTTTACTGCCTCCTGATAATGCTACGGGTAATTTTGTAAAAACAGTACAAAGGCTACCGGTAAGGATTAACATTACTGAAAATAACGACAAAGAAAAAGTAAAACTTTTACGCTCTGGTATGAACGTAGAGGTAGATGTACACTTAAACTAATACTATGGCAGGAGCAACAGTTCAATCAGAAGACAGTTTGGTTCTATACGGCTTCGATCGCGTTATTATTACAATAACAGCAGTACTTTGTGCCCTGCTCGAAATTGTAGATACTACGATTGTTAACGTAGCGCTAAATGAAATGCGTGGTAGCCTTGGGGCAACATTAACCGATGTTGCCTGGGTAATTACAGCTTATGCAATAGCAAATGTAATTGTAATACCCATGACGAGCTGGCTCTCTATGCAGTTTGGCCGCCGTAACTATTTTGCAGCATCTATTATAATATTTACCGTAGCCTCTTTTGCCTGTGGTAATGCAGATAATATTTGGGAGCTTGTAACCTTTAGGTTTATACAGGGTATGGGTGGTGGTGCCCTGCTGGTAACAGCACAAACTATTATTACAGAAAGTTACCCAGCAGAAAAACGCGGTATTGCACAAGCTATTTATGGTATGGGTGTAATTGTGGGCCCTACGCTTGGGCCACCTCTTGGCGGCTGGATTGTAGATAACTGGTCGTGGCCTTATATATTTTACATAAATGTGCCTTTAGGAGTTATAGCTACCATGCTTAGCCTTATATTTGTTAAAAGCCCAAAATATGGCGAGAAGCTAAAAGCAAGCCAGGTAGACTGGTGGGGTATTCTCTTTTTAATTGCTTTTATTGGCTCACTACAATTTGTATTAGAACATGGCCAACAGGATGACTGGTTCGAATCGCACGAAATTGTAACACTTAGTGTTGTTGCGGTTTTTGGCCTGCTTGCATTTATATGGAGAGAGTCCGTTTACGAGCACCCTATTGTTAACCTAAGCGTACTTAATGACGCCAACTTGCGCATAGGTACTATAATGTGTTTTATTCTTGGTTTTGGTTTATACGGTTCTACGTTTGTAATACCTATCTATACGCAGTCCATATTAGGATGGCCCGCACTCGATGCCGGTATGCTGTTAATACCAAGTTCGTTAATGACTGCCTTTATGATGCCTTTTATTGGTAAAATGATACAAAATGGTGTACCGCAAACTTATATGGTTGCCACGGGTTTTATGGTATTCTTTGGCTTTACCTTCTGGATGTACAGCATCATGACACCAAATACCGGTGCAGAGCACATGTTTTGGCCACTAATATTGCGTGGTATAGGTTTAGGTTTACTATTTGTACCTATTACTACTATGGCGCTTTCTACACTTAAGGGTAAAGGCATAGGCGAAGGTGCTGCATTTACCGGGATGATGCGCCAGCTTGGTGGTTCGTTTGGTATTGCGCTTATATCTACTTTTATTACCCGCTTTACACAATCGCACAGGGTTAACCTTGTAGCGCACGAAACAGCAACTGATTTCCAGACACAGCAACACCTGCTGCAGTTGCAGCGTGGATTCATGTCAAGGGGAATAAGCGCGTCTGAAGCATTAAACAAAGCCTATGCAGCGATGGATGGTGCGGTAATGAAACAAGCCACTGTACTTTCTTACATGGATGTGTTTTTATATCTGGGTATATTATTCCTTATCTGTATCCCTTTTATACTATTGGTAAAACAGGGCAAGAGTAAGGTAGATATGTCATCGGTGCATTAAAAAAGTCTACAGTGATCAGTCGCAGTAGGCAGTCATTGTAACTTATTAGAAAATTTAACTTTGCCTAACCAGCGAGAACCTGGCATACCTTTAAAAGTATGTCAGGTTTTTTTTTAACCATAACTTATGAATGCAAAATACAACCAGTACAAAATTACTTTAGAGCATACCCACAACCCTAAAGACGAAGAGCTGCAACAGCCTGTAGTTGTAGAATTTGATAACCATGACAACATTTTCAACATTATAAAAATAATGCAGGAACGCGACCTTTTTAATGATGCAAACCAGTCGGCAGAGTTTGCCATTGGCCTGAAAATGTTTAGCGAGGTAATGCTGCGCAATAAAGACAATGCCTTGTTTGAAGAATTCCTGCCTGCCTTTAAAGATTTTATGAAGAAAATGAAAGGAGGAATGTAGTTTTCAGTCGCAGTCACAGCTGACAGAATGTGCCGTTCCATTTCGACGAAGGAGAAATCTGTGTTTAGTATTAAGATTTCTCCTACGTCGAAATGGAATTACTTAAATTACTCCAATACAAAATCAATATCCGTTACCTTATTATCGCCGGATATCCCAAAACGCAGGTTTACTTCTGCATTTTTCATAAAAGGTGTGGCAAGCAGTGCAGGTTTAATAGTTTTGAACAATTCTTCGGCACTATCTCCATAAAAATATAAAAATCCATCAAGCATATCTAATGCCATCTGGTGGCCGTCAAGCTCTCCGGTTCCCGAATTATAAAGCAATATTCTCAGCTTACTTTCCAGTTCATGCAGGGGCTCAAGGTTTGTATGCCCGTAATTAAAAAAAATTACGACACCCTGCCTTGTATTTTTCTCAGAACTGTCGTTATTCAGTAAATCGTTGAAATTCATATTCTTCCTTGTCTTATATCTATTATCTCAAGTCTTTGAGGCTCTATCTCGTAAACACAAGAGTGTTACCTTCGCTAAGTTTAGGGTCAAAACGATATCCATCATAATCAAAACCTTTCAGGCCTTTTAAAGTCTTTACATTTTTATCTATAATGTACCGCACCATCATGCCCCTTGCCTTCTTTGCAAAAAAGCTTACCATGCGCAGGTTACCGTCTTTATAATCTTTAAATTCCGGTACAATAACAGGTACCTTAAGGGCTTTTGCATCTACAGCATCAAAATATTCTTTACTGGCAAGGTTAACAAACAGTTCGCCATCTTTAAGTTCGTCGTTAAGCGATTGCGTAATGGTGCTTTTCCAGTATTCGTATAAATTCTTGTTCTCACCAACCGGCAGTTGCGTACCCATTTCCAGTCGGTACGGCTGCATAAGGTCTAGCGGTTTTAATAAACCGTATAATCCGGATAGTATGCGCAGGCTGTCCTGTAATTTAGTTAGCTTCGCAACAGGCAGTGTGTAAGCATCAAAACCGGTATACACATCGCCATTAAAAGCATATATTGCCGGGCGTGCATTTTTTGTGGTAAATGGGGTTGTCCAATCCTGGTTGCGCTGCCAGTTAAGGTCGGCAAGCTTATCACTAATGTGCATTAAGTCCATTAAGTCCGATGGCGATTTTTCTTTCACAGCTTCGTGCACCACTTTGGCATCATTTAAAAAAGCAGGCTGTGTATTTTTTTTTGTGGGAAGTTTAGTTTCAAAATCCAGCGATTTAGCCGGCGATATAACAATTTTCATTTATTGCAGTTTATATATCAAAAGTACTAATAGAATGCTATACCTGCAAGCACGATTTTTAGCCAAAAGAACCTATTGCCACAAAGATTTTCTTAATTCGCTGAATTTGTGAAATTAGTGGCATAAATTTTATCATGCATAAGAAAATTATGTATGTTTGTAATAACAGCCAATAAATCAAAACAAACCATGTCAGAATACATCATCCAGACTCATGGACTCAATTTTAATTATTCCAAACAGCGCAAAGTACTCGATAACGTATCGCTAAACATACCTACAGGATCTATTTATGGTTTTCTTGGCCCAAATGGTGCCGGGAAATCGACCACGATGCGATTGCTTACCGGTATTTTACCCGAACAGGAAAATTCCATACAAATTTTTGGCAAGCCATTGGCAGGACAGCTTCCGCAGGTGTTCGATAATATAGGATCTCTGGTAGAGAGCCCTGCCCTGTACCTGCACCTTAGTGGGACAGATAACCTTAAGTATATTGCAAAGCTGCGTAACCTGCCCGAAACCAAGATTGCCGAAGTGCTAAGCCTTGTAGGACTTACCCGCGATGCTAAACGTAAAGCAAGGCAGTACTCTCTGGGTATGAAACAGCGCCTTGCCATTGCCATGGCACTGCTTAGCGAACCACAGTTGCTTTTGCTGGACGAACCTGTAAACGGGCTGGACCCTAATGGCATGCGCGATATCAGGCAGTTGCTGGTAAAGCTTAACAAAGAAAAGGGCATTACCATATTTGTATCGAGCCACTTACTTGCAGAGATTGAGAGAATGTGTACCCATGTGGGCATTATTAGTAACGGTAAATTACGTTTTGAAGGTACTATAGAAGAGTTGGGACAACAATCTGGCACATGTAAAATTATGGTATCCCTAAAAGATGCCGAAGCCTGGCTGCCTAAACTGGCTATAGACCACCCTACGGTTATACAGGAAAGCCAGTCGCAACTGGTGCTCGAACTCCCTGAGCGTGAAGCCATACCTGCTTTTACCAAAACCCTTATAAACAGCGGTGCCGAGGTATATGAAATTAAAATACTTAACGGCCTTGAAGAATGGTTTATGGCACTTGTAAATCAACAATAACACCTTACTTACATCACGATGCAAAATTTTACTACAGCCCTCGCGGCAGAACATATAAAGAAAAGAGGAACGGGTATTTACTTATGGTCGGTTATATTAGGTGCGGTATCGCCACTTATATGGGTAGCCGTAATGTTTGCCCAGGAAGGCGAAAATAAAGACACGGGCATACCTTACAATTACTACATTAAATTTATAGAAAACTGCCTGGATCCATTTGCAGGTTTCTTCTTCCCACTACTTATTATTATTACCGTAAGCCGCATTACACAACTCGACCATAAAAATGGCGGCTGGCAGCTTATGGAAACACAGCCCATAAAGAAGACATCTATTTACTTTTCTAAATTTTTAGTAGTCTTGTTTTCTAACCTTATTGCTATAGCCACCCTTGTAGGACTAAGTTACCTTGCCGGTTATATAGTTACTTTCTTTTTAGAAGTACCAAAATCGGCCACGTTTGAATTTGCGTACGCCGAATTATTCTGGTTAGTGGCACGCCTGTTTTTAGCGTCGCTCTTTTTTACTGCTTTTCAATACATACTATCGGTTTTATTACCCAGCTTTATATGGTCTATCCTTATTGGGTTTTTCCTTTTACTGGCTTTTATATTTTTAAAAGTATTTAATGTAACACCAGACTGGTACCCATTAGAGCTACTTAGCAAAATGGCTTCTCATCCTAAAGGCAGCCAGTTAGGCTACTGGGTAACTTACTCTGAAACGGCAAGTTTTCTTATTACCATTTTTACTTTGTACATAGGTTTTGAGTGGTATAAGCATAAAGGCCCTAAACAGGCATTTACAGTTAATGGCAAACGCTTTGGCGCACTGGTTGCTGTTATAGTTGTTGTTATAGGGCTTTTAGTATATACATTATGGCCTAATACTACTGCGCTACATAACAGGACTGTACTAACAGGTACCATAAAAGGCGAAAATGTACCTAAAAATATATACTTAATGAATACCTTTTTAAAGAGCGATACCCTTGCGGTAATACCTGTAAAAGACAACATGTTTAAATATGTTTTCGAGAAAAAAGCGCCACTTATTAAGTATGCCCTTGTTTTTAACGAAATGGTTAACCAGGGCATCTTAGTAGGTGCTAACGATAGTGTAAACGTAGATGTTGTTTTTTATAAAAAAGGACAAGAGATAAAAGTAAGGGGAACCCGCCTGCCGGAAGAAGAGTTTAACTCTAAAGAAGGGTTTATGCAAAGTGCGGTGTTGTATTATGTTGACCAGAATATATTTATGGATAACCCCGAATTTATAACTAAACGATTAGTAAGCGACTGGAAAAGCGCAATGTCTGAGTCGAGTAGTTTTAAAACTATAGACAACTATGTGCCTAAAAAAGACTTTTTAGATAAAAGTAAAATAATGGGTACTATAGAATATTTAAACCTTTGGAACAAATTTGTTAAAAAACGTGCCCTTATGTATCCGGGAGAGAAAACAGTAGAAGTGGATGAGATTAAAGAGATGAAAAAAACTGTGCCGATGGATGACGAAGCACTTTTAGCTAACGAGCCCTATTTTGACTATGTAAAATCGCAGCTTATTGCATCTGATAAAAGCGATACCGATGAAAACAGCAAGACCCTCATGGCAATATCAAAACTTAAGGCAGGGTCGTTTAAAGATAAAATGCTTTTTTACCAGCTTAACAACAGCCTTACAGATGCTTCTACCTCTGCCGAGAGGACAAAACTTTTAGCCGATTACAGCAACGGCTTTAGCGATAAGAAATACTATAACAATACTTTAGCAAATACTAAAACCATAGAGAGCCTGGGCAAAGGTATGCCTGCGCCACTTTTTAGCGCTACGGGCATAGATGGTAAGCAATATAACCTTGCTGATTTTAAAGGTAAATATGTAATAATTGATGTTTGGGCAACATGGTGTGCCCCATGCAGGCAGCAATCGCCTTACTTTGATAAACTTGCAGATAAGTACCAAAAAGAGAACATAACCTTTGTAGCGCTTAGTATAGACCGCAATATGGCCGACTGGGTTATCGAGGCAAAGGCTAAAACTAAAAAGGTACTGCAACTGCACATTAACGACAATAAAACATTTAGTAAGCAGTATAATGCAGAGAGTATTCCGCGCTTTATACTTATAGACCCTAATGGTAATTTTGTAAATGCGCAATTGCCACATCCTGAAGATAAAATATTCGAACAGGCACTTAGGGAAACCTTAGGGCTTGCAGAGCAAAAATAATTTTTTATTTCCTGATTTTTTAGCCACGAATAGCATCATTATCTATGCAGTTCGTGGTTTTCTTTTTATAGGCACTCCTTTTTAGGGCTTAAAAAAAGGCTTATATTTGTAAATAAACGGTACAGGATATGGATGCTTTCGAAATGGTAAATAAAAACATCAGCCGCTATGTAAATTTTACAGAAGAGGAACTGGATATTTTTAACTCGCTGATGGAATTAAAAAAAGTGCCAAAAAAAACCATTATGCTGCACGAAGGCGAAATGTGCAATTTTGAAGCCTTTGTGGTTAAAGGAGTTGTACGAAAATATTTTGTAGACCCTAATGGTTTTGAGGTTATCCTTCAGTTTGGTATCGAAGATTCCTGGGTGGGCGATATATCATTCAACATCTACGATAAAAAACCAAGCAAGGTATTTATAGAAACACTCGAAGATTCAGAGTTCCTGATATTCTCTCCCGAAGCGAAAGAAGAATTATACGAGAGGGCACCACGGTTTGAAAGAGCTTTTCGCATACTACTGCAGCGCAACCTTGCCGCTACGCAAAACAGGCTTTTCAACACCATCTCTATGACGGCTTTAGACAAATACCTCGAATTTTTAGACCTGTACCCTACCCTTTCCCAACGCGTAGCACAACATTACATAGCATCGTATCTGGGTATATCTGCCGAATTTTTAAGCAAAACAAGGGCGAAGATAGCGAAACATTAAAAATTTAAAGTTTCGGGTTTAAGGTTTAAAGTTGCCGTGCGCTACTGTAAACTGAACACTGTACACTGTAAACTATTTTTCTTGTCCCAGTTCAATGCACACGTCTTTCTATTGCCGCAACTTTGTACTGTAATTAACCAATGAATAATAGTTATGGACAGAAAAGATTTTATACGCAAAGGCCTTATGGGCACAGGTATGTTTATTACATCGGCTACCATAGGCAAAGCCCTTGATAACGATATAGACGAGATAACACCATTAGAACCGATTGGCTACAACCACCTGCCAAACGTAGATTCTAAACTTACAGAGAATTCCGTTTTACATAAAGCCGATACCCGCGGCCATGCTAACCACGGCTGGCTGGACTCGCACCACACTTTTAGCTTTGCTAACTATCATAACCCCGACAGGATGCACTTTGGCGTACTACGCGTACTTAACGATGACCGTGTAGATCCGGGCATGGGTTTTGGCACACACCCGCATGATAACATGGAGATAATTTCCATACCTTTAGAGGGCGACCTTGAGCATAAAGACAGCATGGGCACCACCGCCGTAATTAAAAAAGGCGATATACAGGTAATGAGTGCCGGTACCGGTATACAACACAGCGAGTACAACAAAAATAAAGACAGGCTTACCAAGTTCTTACAAATATGGGTGTACCCTAACAAGCACAATGTAACGCCACGATATGACCAGATAACGCTTGATGTTGCTGCAAGGCATAACAAATTGCAACAGATACTTTCGCCAAACCAGGACGATGAAGGCGTTTGGATCCATCAGGATGCATGGTTTCACATGGGGCAGTTTGATAATGGCTTTACAACACAGTACAACCTTAAGAAAAAAGGCAATGGCATTTATGCCTTTGTTTTAAAAGGCGATATAAGCATAGGCAGCATTAAACTTAATGAGCGCGACGGACTTGGCATTTGGGACATCAACACTATTGATATTACAGCCAACTCTCAGGATGCCGAAATATTATTGATGGAAGTACCCATGCAATTATAAAAAAAATGTTTTTCTTGTCCCAGTTCAATGCGGGGGGGAAGTTTTAAGTCGGAAATTTGCATAGTTCATTTAAACAACACAACTTTTTTTAGAACAAATTAATAAACCATAAAAATTTAAAATTATGTCAACAACAAAATGGGTATTAGACCCAACACACTCAGAAGTAGGATTTAAAGTAAAACACTTAATGTTTACAAACGTTTCCGGTAACTTTACAAAATTTGAAGCTACAGCTACTTCAGAAGACGAAAACTTTGATAACGCTACATTCGACTTTAGCGCCGATGTAGATTCTATAAACACCAATAATGCTGACCGTGACGGCCACCTTAAAAGTGCTGATTTCTTTGATGCAGAAAAATTCCCGAAACTTACTTTTAAATCTACATCAGTAGCAAAAGCAGAAGAAGGCGAATATGTAGTAACAGGCGAACTTTCTTTACACGGCGAAACTAAAACTGTTACTCTTGCAGTAGAGTATGGGGGAATCCAGAAAGACCCATGGGGTAACATTAAATCAGGTTTTTCTATAGTAGGGAAATTAAACCGTAAAGACTTTGGACTTAGCTGGAACGCTGCCCTTGAAACAGGTGGTGTAATGCTTGGTGAAGAAGTTAAAATTGCTTTAGAGCTTCAGTTCGTAAAACAATAATTTAAGCCCAAACTTAATTTATATTTGCTTTATATTTTTGATTAAACCCGCAACGCTTTATGGTACTGCGGGTTTTGTTTTTTTTACAATTTGATATGACTAATATTTATATATTTGGCTACCAAATAAATAGCGATGAGTTTTATAAAAGGTGTGATGAAATTATTTTCAGGAGAAAAAAAGGAGTCTAATTCTGAGCAAGAAGCTGAACCTGATTTAGAACTTTCTCCTAAAACGGTTAGCGATCTGGAAAAGTATTTTAGGGAGAACGGCCTCCATAAATATTGGGGAAAAGTAAAACCTTTAATACGGCCTAAAATAGATCTTATTACCAAGCCCGTTATTGAGGAAAAGCTGGCAATAGGCATATCAAAAATTGGAGGTAAGCCAGATCTTGTCAATGAGGAAATGTGGCCAAGGGCAGAGAACGGTAAATCCATGTCGTTTATCGCACAAATAAACTGTGCAGATATTTCTATAGCAGATTCGGAAATTAAAATGCCTTTAGACGGACAGATTTTATTTTTTTATTGTGCCGATCAGGAAATTTGGGGTTTCGACCCTAAAGATAAAAGCAGGTTTAAAGTGATGTTTACAACAAATTCACATTTAATAAGAGTAAATTATCCGGAAGATCTTCCTGACCATTCTAGATTTAGCGCTAACGGTATTGAATTTATACAGACAGTCAGCGTGCCAAATTTGGAATATGATTGTATGGATGGTGTATTTGGCGATGACAATGATGATGATATGGACACCTATTCCGATTTAATTAGCGAAACATCAAAAAACCAAATGTTCGGTTACGCAAACCCTGTGCAGGGAGCCATGGAATTAGATTGCCAGTTAGTTACCAACAACATTTATATAGGTGATGCAAAGGGATATGAGAATCCTAAGGTTAAAGAACTTGAATCGGGGAAAGACGATTGGATACTTCTGCTTCAGGTTGATTCTGAAGATGATAAAACTGGTATGATGTGGGGCGATAGCGGTATGCTTTATTTCTGGATAAGAAAACAGGATCTTGAGTCGCAAAATTTTGATAATTGCTGGTGCATACTTCAATGTTATTAATTGGCAAAAAATTATGTATTTTTCGTTTGGTCAGTAAAACTACCTTTCATACATTTGACCTATGATTTTACAATCTCAAATAGCAATGAATTTTTGGTGGTGGCAGTCAACTCTTTAGTGACTGGTGCCTAACTACGTATATATACTACTTAAGTAAACGGCTTGTCACAATGTGGCAAGCCGTTTTTCTTTTGTACCAAAAATTATAATTCCCCTACTGATGAACATACATACCCAAGCCTATACCTTTAATGCCGATTTGCATACCGCCGTTGGCCTGTACATGGGGTTGCGCAACCACTATCGCAAGCCCTGCCTGCTGGAAGGTAACGATTACCATTCCCGCACAGACAGTGCCTCCTTTATCGGGCTCGACCCTATTATAGAGATCATTGTTTTTAACGACACTATTACAATAGATGTATCGGGACATAAAACTGAGCAGCCTATTGCCGACAAACGTAAAGTAACCAACCAGGTTAAAGATATTATAGCGGGATTCAAATTTGCTGATGCTTTTGCTAACAATGCTTTCCTAAGTTATTTTAGTTTTGAGTACGCCCATTTTGAAGAAACAACCGTTAGCGTTCAGGAAGCCGACCTTGATTTACCCAAAGCACATTTTATACTGTTTAAGTACCTTATTGTGTTAGACCATTTTCATGATACCGGCGAGATACTTTACAACTCCTTCGACGGCAGCAAATTACCTGATAGCCATTTTGCAGATATACTGCGCCGCCAGTCGTTTACCTTATTGCCTTTTGAAACACAGGGTGACGAGAAAACTCCGGTAAGTGGCGAGGCATTTATAAATTTGGTAGACAAAGCCAAAGAGCATATATACAGAGGTGATGTATTTCAGTTGGTCGTATCAAGGCCTTTTTCGCAGGGCTTTTTTGGCGATGATTTCGAGGTGTACCGCCAGCTCAGGAGGCTTAACCCCTCACCCTATTTGTTTTATGCAGATATGGAATCGTACCGACTAATGGGGTCGTCGCCCGAAACACAGATTAGGCTAAAAGATGGGAAGGCTTCCATACACCCTATAGCCGGCACCGTTAGAAAGACTGGCGATGATGCAATTGATGTACAACTTACCAACGAACTTGTACACGATGAAAAAGAAAATGCCGAGCATACCATGCTGGTAGACCTTGCCCGTAACGATCTTAGTAAATACTGCAACGATGTGCACATAGCCTCTTATAAAGAAGTCCAGAATTTCTCGCATGTTATACACTTAGTTTCTAAAGTTATCGGCGAAGTTAAGGATACCGATGCGCTTACTTTATTTAGCGGAACGTTTCCTGCAGGAACACTGTCGGGCACACCAAAACCAAAAGCCTTAGAACTGATACAAAAATATGAAACCGGAACCCGCGATTATTATGGTGGTGCCATAGGTTTCCTGGGGACAGACGGTAACATTAACCTCGCTATAGTGATACGCAGCATCCTTAGTAAAAATAACGAGCTGCATTACCGCGCCGGTGCCGGTGTGGTATTAGATTCTGTACCGGAAAATGAATTGCAGGAAGTAAACAACAAACTTGGGGCCGTGCGCCGTGCTATTGCCGCCGCCCACAACAATATATAGTTATGAAAGTAGGTATTATAGATAATTTCGATTCGTTTGTATATAACCTTGTACGCTATGTGCGCGAGGTAAATGATGTACAGGTTATTGTGCAGCGCAACAATGATATAGATTATGATGAACTTGACAGCTGCGATGCACTGCTCCTTTCCCCCGGGCCCGGCATACCCAGCGAAGCAGGCGATTTGCTCGAAGTAATAAGCCGCTATTCGGGTAAAAAGAAAATGCTGGGTGTATGTTTAGGCCATCAGGCAATTGCCGAGGTTTTTGGCGGGACGTTAGAGCGATGCCCGCAGCCTGTGCACGGCAAAGCCAGTGCTATGACCCTGATAGGTAGCGATCCGCTTTTTGCCGGATTGCCCGATATCATGCCGGTAGGCCGTTACCATAGTTGGAAGATCTCGGCAGAAAATAATCCTTTAATTACTATCACCGCCCAAACCGAAGACGGTACTGTTATGGCACTACGCCATGCCACGCACCCTACCACCAGCGGTGTACAGTTTCACCCGGAATCGATACTTACGCCACAAGGCAGGCAAATGATAGAGAACTGGATTAAAGAATAATTTTAAATTATGAATTACAAATTTTAAATTATGAACCACCCTGTAAAACTTTAGCAGCAACAAATCAAATTTTAGTGAAGCTACTCCCTTCTCCTTCGGAGAGGGGTTGGGGTGAGGTCGAAATAGATCATGGCCTCTCTTATCTAAATAAAATGAAAAACATACTTAATAAAATAATAAACCGCGCCCAGCTTGATAAAGCCGAAGCTTACCAATGCATGCTGGCTATAGGCAATGGCGGACTGCCCGATGCACAAACGGTTGCTATAATGGCGGGCATACAAATGCGTGGCCTTCAGCTCGATGAACTTAACGGTTTCCGCCAGGCATTGTTAGAACTTGCCCTGCCCATGCATTTTGATGTAGGCGACAATATAGATGTATGCGGTACCGGTGGCGATGGTAAGAATACATTTAATATATCAACTTCTACAGCATTTGTATTGGCAGGTATGGGCTATAAAGTTGTAAAGCACGGCAACTACGGCGTGAGCTCCCTTTGCGGATCGAGCAATGTACTGGAGTCCTTAGGCTACACTTTTACTAATAATAAAGATGCCTTACAGCGCCAAATCGATGAAGCAAACATCTGCTTTATGCATGCCCCGCTTTTTCATCCTGCACTTAAAGCTGTGGCACCGCTGCGTAAAGCGTTGGGCATTGCCACATTTTTTAATAGTATGGGGCCACTCGTTAATCCTGCCCACCCTACGCATCAGTTAACAGGTACGTATTCGCTCGAACTGGCTAAGCAGTACCAGCATGTATTACGCGACGATCGTAAAAATTTTACTGTATTACACGGTATGGATGGTTTCGACGAGCTTACATTTATTGGCGTTACCCGAATATTGGGCAAAGAACGCGACGAGCTTGTGGGAAACAGCCCGTTACAATCTGAAATTAAGCTGGCAAATATATCCGGTGGCGATACGGTAACCGATTCTGCTCAAATTTTGGTAAACCTGTTACAGGGTAACGGGACCGAACAACAAAATACCGTACTTGCAGGTAATGTAGCGCTTGCATTGCAAACCTTTAACCCGCAGAAGAATTTCACTACGGCTTTCGCCGAAGCGCATGATGCAGTACTGAGCGGCAGGGCTATCCATCATCTTAAAAAAATATCGGCATGAATGTATTAGAACAAATAGTGGCTAATAAACGCCGCGAACTCGACGTGCTTCAACAGCAATTTTCTATAGACTACTTCCGCGAAAGCGAAAATTTTGAAAGGGAATCACTTTCCCTTAAAGATTTTGTGACCCAAAAAGACTTCGGCATTATAGCCGAAATAAAACGCAAGTCGCCCAGTGGTGGCGATATTAAAACAGGGCTTAGTGTAACCGATGAGGTTGTGTTTTATCAGGAAAACGGCGCTGCGGGAATCTCAATACTTACCGATGCTGATTACTTTGGCGGAAGCATTAACGATGTTATTTCCGCGCGTACTGTCGTAAACCTTCCACTGTTGCGAAAAGAATTTATTATAGATGAGATACAACTATATGAAGCGAAAGCCGCCGGAGCCGATGCTGTTCTGCTTATCGCCGCAATACTTAATAAAAATGAAGCGGCATTTCTTACCCTTACCGCCCAGACGTTAGGTTTAGAAGTCCTATTTGAAGTGCACACAAAAGACGAACTGGATACTATCCCTATGCACGCCGACCTGATTGCTGTTAACAACCGCGACTTAAAGGCACAACAAACTACACTGCAACATTCATACGATTTGATAGATATGTTGCCAAAACACATTCCGGCAATATCTGCATCGGGCATAAAAAACCGTGAAGATATTGTCGCGTTAAAAGAAGCCGGCTTTAGCGGAGCATTAATAGGCGAAAGCATTTTGCGTGATGGCCATTTGGCTGAGTTAACTAAAAGAATACGCTGATGATTATAAAGGTTTGCGGACTGACGGATAACCAAAGCAGCGAACAGGTAGCTAACCTGGATGGTGTAGACTGCGTGGGCTTTATATTCTACGAAGGCTCGAAGCGTTTTACGGAGACTACTTTGGCCACAGCCAAACAAAAAGTGGGTGTGTTTGTAAATGCTTCTTTAGCATATATTACAGAACAGGTTGACAAGCATAAACTTGACATAGTCCAGCTACATGGCAGCGAGAGTCCGGAATTTATCAGGCAATTGCCTGAAGATATTAAAATAATCAAAGCGTTAGGTATTGCTACCGAAGCCGACCTTGAGGCTACACATCTTTACGAAGGCCTTGTAGATTACTTTTTATTCGATACCAAAAGTGAAAGCCACGGCGGTACCGGAACTGCCTTTAAGTGGCAGGTTCTTGATTCTTATAGTGGCTTGACACCATTTCTGCTTAGTGGAGGCATAGGAATAGAGTCTATCGAAAAATTAAAACAGTTTACACATCCGCAACTGGCAGGTTACGACCTTAACAGCCGTTTTGAGCTTTCGCCAAAGGTAAAAGACCCTGACCAGATTGCAACTTTTATAGAATTGCTGAACATGAAAACAACTTCTTATTTAGATACCGATGCCCTTGGCTTTTATGGCGAATTTGGTGGCGCTTACGTACCCGAATTACTGCGCCCTAATGTGGAAGAGCTTGATGCTGCTTTTAATTCTTATTGTTTTACCGATGAATTTGAAAGCGAGTTTAAACAGCTATTGAAAGACTATGTGGGCAGGCCAACACCTCTATACCTGGCAGGCAGATTATCCGATAAATATGGGGCAACCATTTACCTTAAACGTGAAGACCTGTGCCATACCGGTGCCCACAAAGTAAATAATACAGTAGGCCAGATATTACTTGCCAAACACATGGGTAAAACCAATATTATTGCTGAAACCGGTGCCGGCCAGCATGGAGTAGCTACCGCTACCGTCTGTGCCCTGATGGGCCTGAATTGTATTGTTTATATGGGCGAAAAAGATATAGAACGCCAGGCTCCTAATGTACAGCGCATGAAAATGCTTGGTGCCGAAGTTCTACCGGCAACATCCGGCAGCAAAACGTTAAAAGATGCCACTAACGAAGCAATCCGTCACTGGATAAACCACCCGGATTCGTACTATTTAATAGGCAGTGTAGTAGGCCCGCATCCTTACCCAAAAATAGTTGCTTATTTTCAGTCGGTTATTTCGAAAGAAATTGAGAAACAACTGTTAGAGAAAACCGGAAAAACCTATCCTGATAAAGTAATTGCCTGTGTGGGAGGTGGCAGTAATGCAGCTGGTGCTTTTTACCAGTTTTATGATAACACTGAAGTTGAATTGGTCGCGGTTGAAGCAGCAGGGCTGGGTGTAGATTCGGGTAAATCGGCAGCAACAAGCGTGCTGGGTACACCAGGGGTTTTGCATGGCAGCCTTACCTTATTAATGCAGGATGCAGATGGACAGGTAACCGAACCTCATTCTATATCGGCAGGGCTCGATTATCCGGGCATTGGCCCGCTGCATGCACACACCATAGCTACAGGACGTGCTGTGAGCATTGCTGTAACCGATGATGAGGCTTTGCAGGCAGCATTGGAGTTATCGCAACTGGAAGGTATTATTCCGGCTTTAGAGAGTGCCCATGCCCTATACGCCTTAAATAAATTAGAACTAAAAAAAGACGATGTTATCGTGGTAAACCTTTCCGGACGTGGAGATAAGGACATGAATACCTATCTGGAAAAATTCCCTAACCTATGAATCCATTTATAAAAGATAAAAAACAGGTCAGCATTTTTGTAACAGCAGGCTACCCAAAGCTTGACAGCCTGAAAGGACAATTATTGCAATTACAGGGACAAGGTATTGATTTTATTGAGGTAGGCATCCCTTTTAGCGACCCTATGGCCGATGGCCCTGTAATACAGGAAACCAGCAGTATAGCGTTAGAAAACGGTATGAAACTGGGATTGCTTTTAGACCAGCTTGATGCATTGAGAAATGAGGTACACATTCCATTGGTGCTTATGGGCTATTTAAACCCGGTATTACAATTTGGTCTGGATGCTTTTTTAAGCCGATGCCAGGCTTTAAGCATTGCCTCGCTTATATTACCCGACCTTTCTGTCGAGTTATATGAAACAAAATATAAAGCGGTATTTGGGAAGTATAACATTCCGGTTACGTTTCTTATTACGCCCCTTACTCCTGATGGCCGCGTTAAGCGCGTAGCGCAGGTATGTCAAAATAGCTTTGTATACCTCGTAGGCCAGAACAGTATTACCGGACAGGGTTATGCTATTAACGAAGGCATGTCTTCCCGCTACGCAGAACTTAAAAAGCTTTGCGGAACTACTCCCCTGTTTTTAGGTTTTGGCATTGACTCTAAAGAAAAAAAGGAACAGGCTTTTAAAAGTGTGGATGGAGTTATTGTAGGTACGGCCTATTTAAAAGCTGTAAAGGTTAGTGAGGAAGTTAAATTTGTGGAGGAGTTGATTCAATCGCTTATTTTATAGATTTATAAAACAAGATATCAGATTAAGTATGAAAAATATATTTGACGCTTTAAATGCAATTAAGATTAAACCGGAATTATATATAGGTGAGAAGAATCTCACTTATTTATATCATTTTATAAACGGCTATAACTTTAAAGGTATGGCAACAGAAGATATAATATCAGGTAATTATATACAGGACTTACATTTTTGGCTCCCTGAAAAAACAGGTATTAAAATTGAAAATTGGTTGCAAAACCTTCTTTTAAAAGCAGGTTTGAATGAGGAAAAAGCACTTTTACTATTCTTTGAGTATTTAGAGATTTTTAAAACTGAAAAGGGAATTACATAACTATTGAATATATTTAGCGATATAGCATTTCGTTATAAGTAGAGATATATTGTTTAGAACAGATGCCTCGTATCTCTGCAATGACAGCATTTGAGAAAACAACTCACACGAGTGGACTCTTCAATTTCGCTGCGCTGCATTCAGAATGACATACGCGATCTAATTTAATGTAGTCGACCTTTATTCCGTTAATTTAAAGTTATACGTAATATTTCCTACCTGTGTAGCTGCCGTCCCTGCATCAAACTTGGTATTCAGGGCTGCCTGCTTAGCCTGGTCAAAAAGACACTGTGCCGAGTTTGTGGTAGGCCTTCCCCTTTCTGCCTTAATTACTTTACCACTTTGGTCTACCGTTATTTGTACAGTCACAGTTCCCTGTTCATTACAGGTATATCGTGGTGCGGGTTTAGTAATCACTTTACGGCCTGCAAGGTTATAGTTACCTGCACCTGTGCCACGGCCTGCGCCGCTGCCACCACCAGAACCGCTTCCGCTACCCGGGCCGGTGCCTGTACCATTACCGCTTCCTGTTCCGCCACCGGTACCACCGCCACTGCCTCCGTCGCCATCATAGCTGCCGGAACTAAGGCTACCATTGCTTTTACCTTTATTACCTGCCACGCCATCATCGCCATCCCCGCCTTTGTTACTGCCGTTTAAAAGGGCATCAAGGGCAGCATTGGTTTGTTTAGATGGTTTAGGGGTAACCTTAACAGGTTCTGTCTTTGCTTCTTCTTTTTTAGGTTCTTTTGGTTTTGTAGTTACCGGCCTTGTTTTTACAACTTCGGGAGCATCATCAAGGTCGCTGGCAACCACTTCGTCTTCCTGGGCCGCTGCAGCAGGCTGGGCTTTTACCTTCTCGGTTACTTCGAGTACTTTACTCTCATAATCAGCTCCCGAGCCTACCTCGCTATCGCCAAAGTTTACGGTAACGCCACCACCCCCACCGCCGCCTTCAAGGTCGGTCAGGTCAGCAGAGCTGTCACTGTATTTACCAATAATAAGCACCAATAATAACAAACCAAAAGTTATGGTCGTTATCACTAATGATTTTTTTTCCTGTTCGGTATACGTAGCCATAAAAGTTTATTTTGTTGTGGCTATTACAAACTTAAGTTTAAGCTTAACACCAATTGACAATATGTTTACCATATCCTGTACTTCAAGATCTTTAGGCAGCCTTACAATTACCGTTTTATCTCCGGTAGCCGCCACTCTTGCCGCCAGAGCACCCTCTATATCGTCAAAATTTAATTGCTCCTTGTCAAGATAAAATTCTTTGTTCTTGGTTACAGAAAGGCTTGCATGGGCTTTATCGGTAGTATTGTTACTATCCGCTTTAGGCAGGGCAAGGTCTATAACATTAGGGTTGGCAAGTGTAGAGATGATAAGAAAAAACAGCAGCAAAAAGAACATGATGTCGCTTAACGCTGACGCGGCAACTTCTGCATGAAAACGTTTATTTCTTCTTACTCTCATTTTCCGGTAGTTATTACATTAACAAACTGGATGATTACTTTTTGTACTTTTAACGAGAAGCTGTCGATAACCATATTGAAATAGTGGTATCCCGAATAAGCGATAACACCTACTATAAGGCCTAACCCCGAAGAGATCATTTTTTCATAAAGACCTCCCGATATACTTCCTATACTGATATTCTCTGTAATAGAGATGGTATAAAATATCTTGATAACCCCCGAAATTGTACCGATGAAACCAAGAATAGGCGCTATACCGGCCACAAGGCCCAGCCAGCCCAGTTTTTCCTCCATCTGGCCAATTTCTACATTGGTGGTTTTTTCCATCATGCCTTCTATTTCGCTTAGCGGCCTGCCTACAAGGCCAATACCACTTTCTAATATGGCGCCATAAGCCGTACCTGATTTACTTGCTGTAATCTGTGCGGTCTCGACTTTACCGGCACTTAGTTGATGGCGGATCTCGTCTACCAGCCTAACATCTTCTTTAGTTACTTTTTTATAATAAAGCGCTCTTTCTATAATAACGTATAAAGTAAAAAACAGTAACAGTAATATAGGCACTACCATTACCCCACCCTTCATAAGCAGTGAAAAATAATTAACCGAATCTGTAGCAGTTGCAACGGCAGCAGTTGCCGTACTATCTGTAGTAGCAGCAGGGATGGTGTCCTGCAGTAATAAAATTAGATTTGTCATGTTTTACTTAAAGTTACTTTTAGTGTAATAGCATTATGCAGATAGGCCTGCTTTTAATGAATAACGAATATATACTTTTTTGAGTATGCAAAGAAATAAAAAACCTGCTTATTTACATAAGCAGGTTTTGTAAAATTATATTAAAAAAACTATACTGTTGCTTCTTCAGCAATTTGGTTGTGCCTTTTCTCAATAGCTTCTTTGTCTGCTTTAGACATTGTATCTACCAACACCGGTGTAGCGATAAATAGTGAAGAATAAGTTCCTACTACGATACCTACCAACATAGCAAAGATAAACCCGCGGATAGAATCGCCACCAAATATGAACATGATAAGTAATACCAATATCATTGTAAGGGATGTATTAACCGTACGCGATAATGTAGTATTTACAGAGTCGTTTACAATTTGTTTAAAGCTACCTTTTGTATTACCTGCTATAAACTCACGCACCCTGTCAAATACAATTACGGTATCATTCATAGAGTATCCAATCACGGTAAGGATAGCCGCAATAAAGTGCTGGTCCATTTCCATGTGGAACGGCATAAACTTGTAACATAGTGAGTATATACCCAATACAAAGATAACGTCGTGCGCTACCGCTGCAATTGCACCAAGGCTGTACTGCCATTTCCTGAAACTTACCATTAGGTAAATAAACACAATTGCCATAGATCCTAAAACTGCCCAGTATGAGTTTGTTTTAATATCGTCTGCGACACTTGCATTTACTTTAGACGCCTGTAATACCCCTAAAGTTTTACCTTCGCTTGTATTTACAAACTGATTTTCAGTTATTGGTGTAGAGTAATACTTTTTAAGCACATTATAAAGCTTAGTATTTACTTCCTGATCTGCTTCTACAGTATTAACATCTACTTTATATTTAGTAGTTATCCTTAATTGAGATTCGTTACCAAAAACTTTAGCATCTACATTACCATCAAATACATCTTTAGCACCAAGTTCTGTTCTTATCTGCTCTGCATCTACCGGCTTGTCAAACTTAACCTGGAATGTACGGCCACCCACAAAGTCGATACCCTGATCTAATCCATTTACAAAGAAGATTGATATAAAACTTACTACAACTACTATAGAAGAAAATATGTAAGTAAATTTCTTAGCTCCAAGGAAGTTAAAGTGAACATTAGTAAACCAGTTTTTAGACATACCGGTAACAAACGTAAGTTTTTCTCCTTTTTTAACGCTCCAGTCAAGGAACAATCTTGTAATAAAGATAGAAGTAAATAATGAAGTGAATATACCTATAAGTAGTGTAGTTGCAAAACCTTTAACCGGTCCTGAACCAAATATTAATAGCACTAAACCTGTAAGAACGTGAGTTACATTAGCATCTGTAATAGATGACATAGCACCTTTCCAGCTGAATGATATTTTAACGGCCTCATCAAGCGTTTTGCCATGGCGAATTTCTTCTTTGGCACGCTCATAAATAATGATGTTAGCATCTACCGCAGTACCTATTGTAAGAACGATACCTGCAATACCAGGTAATGTAAGCACAGCGCCTAAACTTGCAAGGAAACCAAAAAGGAATAATATGTTTACTAACAATGCAGCGTTAGCATACCAGCCTGCTTTACCATAATAAACGATCATCCAAAGCGATACTAATAATAGACCTGCAATTGATGAGTTAATACCATTATCAATAGCTTCCTGACCAAGGGATGGGCCTACAACTTCAGACTGCACGATATCTGCCTTAGCAGGTAATTTACCAGCTCTAAGTATGTTAGCTAAATCTTTTGTTTCTGTTACATCAAATGCACCAGATATTTGTGAGTTACCACCGGCAATAGGGCCTGTAGTTACACCGGGAGCAGAATAAACAACATTGTCAAGAACGATAGCAATAAAGCCTTGCTCTCTGTATGCTTTACCAGTCATTTCTTCCCATTTCTGAGAACCTCTTGTATTCATTTGCATGCTTACAGCAGGCTTGTTCATCTGGTCGAAAGTAGCACTTGCACCAGTAATTACATTACCGCCAAGTGGAGCAACACTTTCCTTATTACCTTTTAAAGCATAAAGCTCAAGTACACCACGGCTTTTCTTAGTATCTTCTTTACCCCATGCAAAACGTGCAAAACGAAGTTCGGCAGGAAGAAGGCTACGGATATCAGCTCTTTTTAGGTAAGCAGTTATAGCAGCAGTATCTTTAACAGATGCCATACCAACAACCGGTCCGCCCGGGCTGATAGCAAGTTTATCAAAAAGTGGGTTGTTACCTTTTACTTTAGCCGCAGAATCATTACTGCCTAAAAGTTTCTCGATAGAGTCGTTAGATGCTGCTTTGGTTTCTGTAGCAGTAACGCTTTTCTCTGTTTTCTTAAGAGTTTCATTAGCCTGAATTAAAAAGCCCTGAAGATCGGTTACTTTATAAGCTTCCCAAAACTCTAACTGTGCAGTACTCGATACTAATTTTTTAACACGTGCTTCGTCTTTAGCACCAGGTAGTTCTACCATGATACGGCCAGACTCGCCTATTTTTTGAATATTTGGCTGTACAACGCCAAATTTATCTATACGCTCTGTAAGCACCCCAAAAGCACTATCTATAGACTCGCTTACTTTTTTACGTAATACCGATTTAACCTGGTCGTCGCTCATAGTGGTGTTAACACTTTCGCTACCCATGATTTTATTAGTAAAAATTTCTGGCGACGCAAGTTTTATGCTTCCATTAGACTCTTTTTCAAAAGCGATAAAAAAAGCATCAAGATAATCCTGATTACCTTTTCTCTCTTTAGTAGCGCGATCAAGTGCTTTATTAAAGACAGGGTTTTTAGAGTTATTAGCTAAGCCTTTAAGAATGTCTTTTACAGACACCTCAAGCATAACGTTAATACCTCCCTCAAGGTCAAGACCTTTATTGATTTGTTTATCTCTTACTTCGCCGTAGGTATACCCAAGATATACTACTGAATCTTTCATAGATTCCAGATAAGCTACCTCTTTATCAGAGTTGCCACCGGCCTGCGCCTTAGCATCATCTTCAATCCTGTCTGAAACAAACGTGAAGGAAAGTTGGTAGATACATACTAACGCAAACAAAATTGCGAAAAATTTAACGAGTCCCTTATTCTGCATTATTACTAAAAATTAATTATTCCGATTTTTTAAAAACGAGCAAATATATAATTTACGATAAG
>Ga0247806_10000299_pt1 | contig 33567 bp, 18 predicted proteins | sample UWRJL059202B1_FD_179935 | JGI IMG/M metagenome (GOLD analysis project Ga0247806, IMG submission 179935) | Plant litter microbial communities from Arlington Agricultural Research Station in Wisconsin, United States - UWRJ-L059-202B-1 | ecosystem: Environmental > Terrestrial > Plant litter >... | reverse complement strand
GCCGGCGAGGACGGATTCGGTGGATTGATCGTCGAGCTGGCCCTGGACATAGGACAGCATGTTGCCGCCCGAATTGATCTGCGTATTGCCCTCGCTGCCGGCGGCAATGCCGTCGCCGATCGAATAGACCGAGACACCAGCGGCGATGCCGGCAAGGCCACCCGAGGCGCTGACCACGGTGGAGTCGAGATCGATATTTTGCAGGGCCAGCACGTCGACACGACGGGCGGCCTTGACGGTGGCGCCGTTGCCAATGGTGGCGGCGGTGGTGTTGCGCAGCACGCCGATATCGACGGCACCGGAAACGCCAGCGCCCAGGGCGACCGCGACACCGCCATCGATGGCGGCGATGCTGGAGCTATCGCGAGCCACAACCACCAAATCCTGCGCCGCATTGGCACCGGCATTGTTGGCGTTGAGCGCGGCGCTGTTGCCGACTGTGGCGCTGGTGGCGATGTCGAGGAGTTGCAGCGAGACGGCGCCGGCGATACCGACATAGAACCCGCCGGCACCGGCGATACCGAGCGTGAACAGGCTTTCGTTGGAATTGGCCGAGACGACGATGCCGCGCGCCGAGCGGGTCGCGTTGAAATCGCTGCCATCGCGCACGAGCAGGTCACTGCTGTTGCCCAGCGCCGTGACGGATGCGTTGGCGGCAATGATCGCGCTGGTGCGCTTGGTCAGCATGGTCAGGCTGACGCTGCCGCCGACACCGGCCGCTCCGATGCCCACGGCGGCAGAGCCGGCGAGAGAGGCGGTGCGGGTCACGTCATCGGCGAGGACGACCACATTGCCATTGGCAAAGACGGTGCCGGCAATGCTGGCGGTCGTGGTCGAGTCGAGGGCCAATATCGAGGCACCACCGGCTACGGCTACCGCGGCGCCAATACCCGCCGCAGCAGCGGCTCCAGCAAAATCCTGCGTTGCGCGGGCGGTGACCAGCACATCGCGCCTGGCGTTGACCGTGCCGGCTGCGATGGTCGCGCTGGTGGTCGGCTTGATGATCGCGGTTTCGATGCCGGCGCCAATCCCCACGGTGCCGCCGCCGACCGAGCCGGCGATACCGATGCGATAGATATCGCTGGCGGCGGCGACGGTGACCGACTGGTTGGCGCCGGAGGAGCCGGCTTTGTCCATATTGATGCGCGCGCCGGCATCAATGCTGGCGGCAACAGAAGCGGTAATAACCGGCACGTTTGCAGAGAGCGCTACAGCGACAGTGCCACTGGCGGCGGCGCCGACAGCGAGCGAGCGCACGGCGGTGGCCCCGCTGGCATTGACGACGACGCCACGTGCGGTGGCGATGGTCGGGCTATTGCTGCGCTCGAGGCCGAGCAGGCGCAGGCCCTGGCGCTGGGCTTCTGCGGCCGTGGTGACTTCTCCGTCGCTACCGGTCGAGGCAGAATAGCCGTTGGTGGTGGGTGCGGCGATACCGATGCCGCCGCTCTGGGCGGCCAGTGTTGCACCATAGCCGGCAACATAGTCGACACCGCTGCCGCTCAGGCCAAGCGCAGTCACGCTGGCGCCAGAGCCGATACCGGCGCTGGTGGTCGTCGAGACGACGGCAACCGACGCCGAGGCGCCCACGGCAGCCGAGCCGCCAACGCCGAGGGCACCGGTGAGGAAGGCGATGTCGACCTGATCGTCCGCCAGCACGGCGACGTCGTTTTGAGCCAGAACGGTCGCGTTGGCACCGATTTGGGCAGTGGTGGTATCCGACACCGAATAGACGGCGATGGCCCCGGCGAGGCCTGCCGTGCCGCCGATGCCGACACCGGCTGTCAGAGTATTGGCGGTGATGGCGCTCTTCGCAGAAACCAGAACATCGGAAGCCTCGACCGCAGCATTGGCCGCGATTGCCGCCTTCGTCGCCTTGCTGATGACGCCGACGCTGGCACCCGCACCCGCGCCCGCCGTGCCGCCACCGGCGACTGCGCCGGCGACAGTATCGAGATCGGTGATGTCTGAAGCAATGACCGCGACCTTGGTCGGCTGCGTGACTTGCCCGATCTGGGCGTAGGCGCCGGCAAGCGCTTCGGTCGTCGTGCCGAGAACATAGACGGCAGCGCCAGCGCCAACGGCCACGTTGCCGGCGCCTGCGCCGGCCGCAACGTAGGTCTTGCCCGTCTGGGTTGCCGCAGCGGACAGCCCGAAAACCCCACCGGCATTGACGATGGCAGCGTCGCCCAGCGTCGCCGCATCGGCCAGCGCCGCGCGGGTAACATTGTTGACCGTGATCACGGAAGCCGCGGCGCCGACACCAGCGGTGCCGCCTGCAGCAGCGCCACCGGCCACGCTCAAGGTCGTGAAATCATTTTGCGCCGAAACAGCAGCATCGCCGCTGGTGGTGAGCCGCGTGCGCAAGCCGAGAAGGGCCTCGGCAGTATTTTCGGAGGTGATGACGGTGGCGACGCCCGCCACACCGGCGGTGCTGCCACCGGCTGCGGTGATGCCAAAAACCTGCACGTCCTGCCCGGCCTTGGCGGTCGCTGCGAACGAGGCTGCGTCAATGCTGGCGCCATCGCCGAGCAGTGCCCTGGTGTCGCCGGAGCTGACGATGACGGCGCTCGAAACGCCAATGCCTGCGCTGCGTCCAGCAGCGATGCCGCCGGCCAGGGCCTTGGAGCTCAAATCGCTTTCGGCCGTCAGGGTGACCGCTCCGGTTCCCGTCAGGCTGGTGGCGGTGGTTGGACCGCCCGGGATCAGGCTGGTGCCAATGCTGGCGTTGACACTGTCGTCGAACACCATGACGGCGAACGAGCCCTGCACGGCCACACCACCGGCAGCGGCGGCGCCGCCCACGGCTTCGGCATAATAATTGGACGCGCCGAGGATCTCGCCCGTCAGGACACGCGTCTTGAGATCGTCGAAATTGGTGAAGGTGAAGACCGACGGCTGGCTGATCTTGTGGTTGATCACGGTGACCGAAAGATCGGCACCCGCAATCGTGCTTCCGGCGCCAATTGAGGCAGTCAGACCATGTTGCGAATAGACCGTGGCGACAGCCGCCCCGACACCGGCATTCCCAGTGGTGCCGGCACCGGCCAGCGCCTTGGCCGAAAGCTTGCTGGTGTTGTCAGCGGCAACTGAAATATTGCCCGAACTCGTGACGCCGACGTTGTCGCCGATCGAGGCGGTTGCCGTCGAGGTCGAGATGGCAACCGCCAGAGCCCCGGCGACGCTGACCTTGGACGAGGACGCGCCGGCAATGGCGACCGCCGTTGCCTTGTCGAGGAACGGCGCCGTGGCGTTTTCGCTGGCGGTGGCGGCGACCGCGACGCTACCGGAATTGGTGACGGCACCGCCGCTGGCGATGCTGGCGGTCGTTGAATTGTTGATGATACCGAGCGCCACGCCGATGCCGACGCCGGCCTGGCTCTGCGAATTGACCGCAAGGCCGCTGCCGCTGGTAATCATGCCGACAGCGTTGGAGGCAGTGACATCGACTGCGCCCGTGGTGCTGACAGTGACGCCAGCCAGAGTTGCTGCAACGACATCCTGGGCTGCGGCGACGCCGACAGCTGCAGCGACGGTGACCTTGCTGCCGCCCTGGGTGCCCTGCTGGGAATTTTTGGTCTGGTCCAGCGTGTTGGCGCTGGCGGCAGTGCCGCCCGTCGTGGTGTTGGACTTCGGATTGGCGTTGTCGAACTGGCCACCCTTGGCGGTGGCCGTTGCGTCGGCGGTATAGGTGCGTGTCGACGCTGCGGTGATCGCCAGCGAGGCCGCGGTGACATCGCGCGCCAGGGTCGCAGACGTGACCGAGCTGTTGGACAGATCGCCGGTCTTGCTGCCAGCGCCCAGAATGACAGCTGCAGCGGCGCCGATGCCGACCGAGCCGGATTTGGTATTGCCATCGGCTTCGGCCAGATGATCGCCACCGCTGGTGGCCGATATGGTGACTGCGCCCGTGCTGTTCAGCCCTGTCGCGGAGGTGCCGATGCGGGCGGTGGTGGTTTCGTCGAGCATGGCGAGGGCCACGACAGCGTCGATGGCGACACCGCCGGCCGAACCAGCCGCAGCCTTGGTGGTGCTGGAAAGCGCACTGTTGGCTGTGACGTCGAGGCTCGAGCCACCGTCGAAACCTGAGCCATCGGCGAGCGTGGCAGAGGTCCTGGTGGTCAAGAGGTTGAGCGCCACGGAGGCGCCGATGCCGGCCTTGCCACCCGTGGCGCCGGTCTTGACCGGCTGCGCGCTGGCAGTTGCATCCATGCGCTGGTCGGCAGTGATGGAAGAGGCGCCGGTGCCGGCGTTGACGATCGCGCCAGCAATTATCTGCGCCGAGGTGTCGACCTTGATGATATTGAGCGCGAGCGAGCCGGCGATGCCGACCTTGCTGCCGCCGGCGCCAGAGGCCGCCGTGGCGCTGATGGTATCGACGTCGGGCGTCGCCGGATCGCCAAACTGGGTCGCCGCGACGGTGACGCCATCGGCAGAATGATTGGCAAAGCCCAGGCTGGCCGTATTGGTTTTGGTGACGACGTTGACGGCGGCAGCGACGCCAATGCCGATCTGCGAATTGGCCCCACCGTTGGCCTTGTCGGCAACGGCCGAGCCATCGGCGGTAATTTCGCTATTGACGGTGCTGGCACTGGCGACAGCGAGGCTGCCGCCGGCCGTGATCGCGACGCCATCGGGCACGACAGCCGTGACGACGGAATTGGTGACGTTGACGGCGACCGCCGCAGCAACCGACAGCTTGCCTTCGCTGGTCTTTGCCGAGCGGGCCGACTTGTTGGACACGCCCTGATTGGTGGCGGATTGCTGGCTGGTGCTGCCAACATTGGCATTGGTCTGCTTGGTCTGCGCCGAGCCGAGCTGGTCGTCGACCTTGCCGTCGACATCCTTTTCGCCTGCTGCCGAGCCGCTATCGTCGGCGGCCTTCGCACCAGCCGCACTGGCCTCGGCGGTCAGCGTGCCGACGGACTTGCCCTGCGCCACAAAGCTGACATCGCCGGTGGTCGTGACGTTACGTGCGGTGGTCGCGATGACGCTGTCGTTGACCAGTGCCAGGGCAAGGCTGGCGCCGATCGCAGCCGTGGTGCCGCTGGCGGCTGCCGCGGCCTTGGTGGTGGTCTCCGCTTCCTGCACGGCGCTGAGCGCGAGCGAGCCAGCGCTGAGTGAGCTGCCGCTGCCTAGGCGCGCGGTGGTCGTATTGTTGATCAGGTTCAGCCCGAGCGCCGGGGTGATCGAAATGCCGCCGGCGGCGCCGGCCTTGGCCTCGGCTTCGGCAGTGAACAGGCCAGAGGCGCTGAGCGAGACGGCATTGGCACCGGTGAGCACAGCATTATCGGCCAGCTCGGCAGTCGAGCGGTTGGCGACGATGTTGATTGCCGCCGAAACGCCGATGCCGACCTTGCCACCGGTGGCCCCGGTTTCGATCGGCAAGGCACTGGTGGTGCTGCCGGACTGATTATCGGCGGTCAGCGAAACGGCGCCGCCACCGGTGATGGCGACATTGGCGCCGGAAACGATGCGCGCGAGGCTTTCGGTGTCGACGAGATTGAGACCCAGCGAGCCGGCAATGCCGATCTTGCTGCCACCGGCACCGGCCTCGGCGCTGGAGACAAAGCTATCGGCCCGCGTCGCCGTGCTGGCCGGGTCGGCCAGCAGCGCCGCGACATCGAGCTTGAGGGCTTCGATGGTCAGGCCGCCAAGCGAATGGCTGGCTGCGCCCAGCTGGGCGACAGTACTGGCACTGACCTTGTTGACGGCGGCGGCAGCGCCGATACCGGCCTGCGACTCAGGCGCATCGTCGGTGCTGACGGCGGCGCCGCTGGCGGTGACGCTGGCATCGTTGTTGGAGATGGCGCGTAGGGTGAGTTGCCCGGCGTCGATGGCAATACCATCGTCGATCTGCGCCACGACGCGGGCGGACTGCACGTTGACGCCCACGGCGGCGGCAACCGAAAGCTTGCCTTCGCTGGTCGAGGCGGAGCGCGCGTCCTTGTCCGCAACGCCGCTCGTGGTGGTCGACTGCTGGCGTGTGCTGCCGACATTGGACTTGGTTTGCTTGGCCTTGCCGGCTGCAAGCTGGCCATCGACCTGGCTATCGACGTCGGGCTTGCCGGCGGCTGGTGCGTCGCCGCTGTCGTCGGCTGGGGCTGCGCCGCTGGCGCTCGCCTCGACGGTCAGTTCGGAGAGCGAGACGCCCATGCCGGTGAGTGTGACACTGCCGGTTGCCGTCAGGTCGCGCGACACTGTCGCTGCAACGGAGTCATCGAGCAGAGCAATGGCGATGCCGGCACCGACCGCGGCCTTGCTGCCGGCAGCGGAGGCCGAGACGCTGGCCTTGTTGGAGGCCTGCTGCACGGCGGTCAGGGCAAGCGAATCTATATTCAGCGCGCTGCCGGTACCGACGCGGGCGGTGGTGGCATTGCTCACCATGTTGAGCGCCAGGGCTGGCGTGACCGAGATACCGCCTGAAGAGCCGGCTTTGGCCTCGCCCTCCGTCGTGAACTCGCCAGTGGCCTCGAGCGTTGTGTCGCCAGCGCCGTCAAGGCTTGCGCCATCGGCAATCTCGGCGGTCGAGCGATTGGCAATGACGCTGATTGCGGCAGAGACGCCGACGCCGACCTTGTCGCCGGTGGCGCCGGTGTCGGAGGGCGTTGCCGAGGCCGTGCTGGACGACACATTGCCGGCGGTGAGCGATACGGCGCCTGCGCCGGTGACGTCGATCGTCGCGGCCGACGCCAGTTGCGCCAGGCTCTCGGTATCGATGATGTTGCTGGCGAGCGAGCCGGCGACGCCGACATTGCTGGCACCGGCGCCGGAGGTCGCAGCGCTGGTGAAGCTGCCGCTGCCCTGAGACTCCAGGTTCAGGCTACCGGTTTGGAGCGCGCCGGCGACGATGGCGCTGGTGCTGATATGGGCGATGTTGAGGCCGACGGCGACGCCAACGCCATTGGTCGAACTTACCGCCGAGCCATCTGCGACGATGTCGGCAGCATTGATCGAGCCGGCGGTGATATCGGTCTGGCCTGCGACGAGGGCGGCGATGCTCGAGGCATAGCTGGCCGAGGTGGTCGAGGTCAGGTCGGATATGGCAAGGCCGCCGACCACGGAAATCTTGCCGTCGGCAGTGCTGGCCTGTTCGCCATAGGCGCTATCGTCGAGGAATTCCGATGACTGGCTGCCGGCATCGGGTTCGGTCGCGCCGCCGGCTGCGGCGGCAGCTGACACGGTGACGGTGGCGCTGCTTTGGGCATCGAGGCTGAGGCTGCCGGCGCTGATATTGGCGGCGCCATCAATGCTGGCGGTGGTGGTGGATTTGATCACGCTGACTGCGACGCTGGCGCCGAACTTGGCGGCCTGCGGGGTGGCGTTGGCCTCGGCGGTGACGTCGTTTTTCGCGGCCAGCTCAAGCGCACCGGCAATGCTCAGCCTGGCGTTGCCGCCGATGGTGACGAGTGCCTGGCTGTTGATCGTCGATACGGCGACCGCGCCATCCGCGCTGCTGTTGGGCGGGGCCAGCGAAGTGGTCCCGATGCGGGCTGAGGCAGTGGAGGTCGCCTTGAGCGAGGCGCTATCGGCGATGATCTCGGCGTTGCCATCGATCGTCACCGTGGCGGCAACGTCGTTGATGACCACGCCGACGGGCAGCACGCTGAGGGCGCCGGACGCCGTGGCATTGGCCTCGGCGGTAAACGCGCCGCTGGCGGTGATCCGGCTGGTGCCGGTGATGGCGATCTCGGCCTTGGCAGTCGGTAGGGTGAGCAGCAAAAGCCCGGAATCAACCTCGGCGGAAGCCAGCAGTGCGATATCGTGGCCTTGCAGCACCGGTCCGGCGCCGCCGCCCTGGCCGATGACGATGCGCGAGGTGCCATCGCTGGTGCGTTCGGCCTTGAGCGTGATGTTGCCCGCTTGTGCACCCGAGCCATTGGTGACGTCGGCCCGCAGATGGGCGCCGTCGGCAATGGTGATCAGCGGCGCTTCGATGGTGAGGTCACCCGATGCACCGGCGGCGCTGCGGGTGTCGATTACGCCGGCGGATACGACCGTGATTGAATTGTCGGCCTGCAGCACGACGCTGGCGCCGTTGGACAAAATGCTTCCGGTGACGCTGTAGTCGTCGGCAATGCCGCTGTCTGTTGGCACGCCGCCGATATAGAGATCATAGGGGTCGAACAGCAGCGTACCGGACTTGCCAGTGTCCGAACTGAGGTCCACCGCAGCCGCGCCAATAATGGCCGTCTTGCCGCTGAGTTCGACGAAACCGCCGGCCCCTGCCCCAGCACCGCGCGCGGTGAAGCGCGCGAGGTCTTCGACGACCAGCGTATCTGCGGCAACGATCTCGATGGTGCCGCCACCGCCAGCGACGCCGCTGCCATCGGCCAGCAGTGTGCTGACGCCTTCGACGGCGATATCGCCACCGGCACGCACTTCGATCGCACCGCCCTGGCCGGTCGACCTGGCGCTGGCGTCGATGGTGCCGGCGATGCGGGCATTGCCAGAGGCAACAATGGAAACGACGCCATTGCGAACGGCCAGCGCGCCGCCTTCAACGAGCCCACCGGTGTTGACCGTGGCGTCGAACAGGTCGCGATGGCTGGCCAGTTGGCCGTCGATGCGGATGGTGCCGCCGGCCAGATTGACCTCGTGGCCCTGCAGGCTCACGCCACCCTTGGCGTTGATGGTGCCGGCGATGGAGATGATGCCATCAGCCGAGAGCGGAACTTCGCCGCGCAACAGGCTGGTCGCAAGGCCGGTGTCGATGCTGCCGTCGCGCCGGATGACATTTTCGAGGAATTCTGCCGTCGGGGTATTGACCGAGAGCGAGCCGACATTGACCGAGCCATTGGCGCCGACGATGAAGCCCTGGCTGCTGGAAAAGAAGACATTGCCGCCGATTTCGCCATTCTTGTAGCTGTTCAGCAGCCCATCGATGACGATCGGGCCGTTGCGCACGATATTGACCAGATTGCCGGCGCTGTCGGGGACATAGAGGTCGACGCGGGTGCCGGCGGCCTGCTGGAAATCGGAGAACGAGTTAAAGCCGGTACCGGCCGAGACCGTATTGGTGGTGATGCTGGTGCGATTGCCGTCGACGGCAATATTGGTCTGGGTCCGGCCATCGGCGATAATGTTGTTGCCGCCGCCAAGGTTGACGGCCTGGGCGTGGGCAGAGCCCGCGCCGGCCATGATCGCCACCATGCCGAGCACCAGCGGGCTGGCGCCGCCCATCAGGGTCGTGGCGCGAACCCGTCCCGACCAGTCGGGCAAAACGGTCACAGGCGCAGTCGTCGTCCGTGACCGTCGTGTCATTTTCAGAACTGTCCTGGCTGAATCTGGAAGATATCGGGATTTTCGGAATCCTTGGCGTAAAGCAGCGCCAAGCTCACGGGGTTTAGGGCTTGCTGGTCTTCGCCCAGCGTCTGGAAGTCGCCCTGCAACAGCAGCACCGTGGCATGGCCCTGAGTGTCCTCGCCGCGGAACAGGAGAATGCCGTCATTGAGGACGATGCCGGAGCGGATCGTTTCGGGCACATAGCCAGCCGCGGCGAAATAGGCGACCAGCACGTCGCCATTGGCATAGAGGCGTTGCGCATCGACCGTCGGATCGATGGCAGCGCTCCAGGAAATGCCTACCTGGATCAATTCGCCCGACTGATAGCCGAATACATAGGATACGTCTGCAAGGCCGCCGTCGGGCAACACGTCCGGCACACGGATGGTCAAAACCTTGGTGCGCTCGACTGTGTTGGAACCGGCGACAACGGCATCGCCCTCGATCCCGAAGTCGGACTTGATAGCGGCCCGCACGGCATCTTCGTCCATGCCGTACTGGGCTGACCTAAATCCGTTGCTGACCAGAGCTGGCTTTGCCGGAACGGGCTCGACCGTGGGGACGGGAGCCGCTTCCTGAGCGGACACCATCGCAACGGACATCGGTGCCACGGACAACATGGCAGCAACGAAAAGGCGTGTTACGCCTCGCTTAATCACGATTTGGAGCACGCTCTTCCCAGTCAATTTTTTTATGTAAACAAGCTAGTCGCACGTTTTGTACGGCGTAGCTATCTATTGTTCCGTCAGGAATACTTTATTCCGATCAATTCTTGCTTGTCAGTAGATCAAAGCGTTTAAGCAGTAATCCTTGTTTCAGACAGCTTCCCGATCGCCGCCAGGCTAACCAGATGCGCAAGCAGCGGCTTGAGCCATTTTTCAGCGTGCAGCCTGGCCAGATTTTCCGGGCTCAGGGCATCGAAGGCCTCTTCGTCGAGCACCAGCAGGCCATGCACCACAGACGATTCCCCACTCGGCTGTTTGACGTCGAGCGTGACCGAGCGCAACAAGCCCATCGCCTGCAAAGCGTCGCAAAAAGCATCGGAGCGCAGGGCCGCGGTGCGATAGTTTTCAGCCAGGCCCAGCGCCTGGGTCAGCGTCGCAGTCGGGTTGCCGCCCTCTTCGAACAGGCGCGCGCCCTCGTTGGCACTCAAAGCCGGCGACGCTTCGTCGAAGCACAGGATCGCCTCACCATCGGGCACATCACCCATGATGAACGGATAGCGGCGCAAGTAGGCGGGCAGATAGCCGCCGGTCCATTTGCCGTCGGCATCGATGAACACATTGCTGCCGGGCCGCGTACCCACAACAAATACCGCTGCGGGCCGGGTCGCGCCAGGCAGGAAAGCGATCGGCAAATGCGGGGCAGCGGCGACGAATTCCTCGGTCAGTGCCGGGATCAGATTGGCAGCGCCAGCAAAATCCAGTGGGCGGTCCAAATTCTGAACAGCAAAATTGCGATGCGCCACGCTGTCGAGCGGGATGACCTTATTGTAGAAAAGTGGATTTGCCATCGTATCGCTCCCCAACATTGTTGTCCTGACTTGCACCAAGCCCTGACGAACAGCAAGCCCGCAAAACAAAGTTGCGATCAAAACTGTCGATCTTCATCGATCGCGGTCTCAATGCTGGAAATCAGCGAGCAATCGAGGACAAAAATCTGACCAGCACTGTTTGGCCGTTGGGACCAGTTTTGCCCTGGTGCTATCGATTATCCATCGACATCACCTTGAGTGTCTCCTCGCGGATGTCGGCAAGGACCTGGCGTTTCAGCACTGAAAACTCCGGACTGGTGACGATGTCGTAGGTCCGGGGCCGTTGGAGATCGATGTCGAGTTCGCGCTTGAGCCGGCCGGGCCGGGAGGCAAGGACGATGACACGGTCGGCGAGGAATATGGCTTCCTCGACGTCGTGGGTGACAAAAAGCACCGTCACCTTGTGGTCTTCCCAGACCTTGAGCAGCAACTCCTGCATCATGCCCCGCGTCTGGGCATCGAGGGCGCCGAAGGGTTCGTCCATCAGCAGCAGCGAGGGTTTGTAGACCAGAGCGCGGGCAATTGCCACGCGCTGGCGCATGCCGCCGGATAGTTGGCGCGGATGCGCATTTTCAAAGCCGGCAAGCCCGACCTCATGGATGAACTGGCGCACCAGTTCGATCTTTTCGGCCTTGCCCATGCGGCTTTTTTCCAGCGCAAACATGATGTTGGCTTCGACCGTCATCCATTCGAACAGGCTATAGCCCTGAAACACGAAGCCACGATCGCGGCCCGGGCCGGTCACGGGCCTGCCGTCGATCAGGATATCGCCAAAGGTCGGTTCGGTCAGCCCGCCCACCATGTTGAGGAGGGTAGACTTGCCACACCCCGACGTGCCGACGATCGAAACGAATTCGTTGGGCGCAATCTTGAGGTCGATGCGATCGATGGCGAGAAACTCGTCGTCCCCCTCGCCGAAGATCTTGCCAACGGCGTCGACCGTGACTTTAGGAGCGATGGCGGCGCTCATCGATCGGCCGCCCAGGCAAACAGGGAACGCCCGGTGCGCTTGAAGGCGTAATCGGTCAACAGGCCAAGCACGCCGATGAACAGCGTGCCGAAAATGATGGTGTCGGTTGCGAGATAGCGCTGCGCATCCATGATACGGCGGCCAAGCCCCGATTGCGCGGCGACCAGTTCCGCGACCACCAGATAGGTCCAGGTCCAGCCTATCGTGATGCGGCAGGTGTCCCAGATGGCCGGCAGCGCCGCCGGCAGGATAATGCGCCACAAGATTTCGGTATTGGAGAACCCCAGCGTCTGGCCGGCACGGATCAGATTGATATCGATGGTCTTGACGTTGTCCATCACCATCAGGGCCATCTGAAAGAAGGTGCCGAGGAAAAGGATCAGGATCTTTTGCTCGTCGCCGATCCCGGCCCACAGGATGGTCAAGGGGATGAGCGCCACGATCGGCATGTAGCGGATGGTCGAGATCAAGGGCTCTAAAGCCCCCTCGAAGAGCCGGAAATTGCCCATCAGGACGCCGATGGGAATGGCCAGCACGGCGGCGCTGAGCCAGCCGACGACAATGCGATAGGTGCTGACGGCGGCATCCTGCAGCAGGATTCCCGTGCTGATTTGCCGCCAGGCTTCTTCGAGGATGGCCAGCGGGCTCGGCAAGAACAGCGGTTTGACCAGACCCAGGGCTGTCACCGCGAACCAGGCCAGCAGCAAAAGCCCAGGAACCACCAGGCCGGCACTGTTGAAAATGCTGTCCGGAATGGCCTGGCGCAAGCGCAGCAGCCCGTCCCGTTGGCGGCGCTTGCGCCGATCAATCCGGCCAGCGGCAGCAGTCTCGGCGATGCTTGGGCTTTTGGGCATGCTGGTTATGGCAATCCAGGTTTGTCGGCCAGCGCCCGCAGGACGCCGGCCAAAGGCTAGTTACTGCGCAGCGGCGGTATTGATCGCGGTCAGGTCGAGAAATTCGTCACCGGTCGGGACGGTTTTGACCTCGTCCGGATTGGCCTGCTGCATGATGCTGCCAATCTCTGCGACGGTCGCCTGGAAGTCTCCCTTGAGCATGGCGGCGTTTTCAGTGGTGTCATAGAGGTGGACGCCCGCAAAGGCCGTGTTGAATTCCTCGATCGGGCTGCCGACGGCATCGGCGATGATCTTGCCACCTGCTTCTGGATTGTCGCGCAGGAAGGTGACGGCCTCGTTCCAGGCCTTGATGATGCCGACCAGATCGTCCTGGTTGTCGGCGATGAAGCTGGCATCGGCGGCCAGCACGTCGCTGATCAGGCCGGGCTTTTCACCGGCGGTATACAGCACCTTGAAGTGGGGTCCCTGGGCCAGCGCGGCGGAGATATATGGCTCGTAGGTGACCGCGACATCGACGCGACCGGCGATCAGCGCAAGCCCGGCATCGGCCGCCGCCAGCGGAACGGCTTCGACATCGGCAATGGTCAGGCCATTGGAGTTGAGCGCGTAATTAATCAACAGGTCGCTCGTCGAGCCAAGCTCGTAGGCGACCTTCTTGCCCTTGAGTTCGGCAATCGAGGCAATGTTGTTGCCGGCGAGGACGGCGTCTGCCGTGGTCGAGCCATCCATCACCATGAAGCCCTTGAGCGGCACGCCGTTGTTGATGTTGAGGATGACGGTGTTGGTCGCGGCCGAGATGACCTGGATATTGCCGCTGGCCAAGGCTGCGGCGACGTCCTGATCCCAGGTGAAATTGATCAACTCGACATCGACGCCGTTCTTTTCAAAGAAGCCCTGTTGTTCGGCGATCCACAGCGGACCGTAGCCGAGCCAGGGCTGCAGGCCGATCTTGACAGTTTCGGCCTGAACGGGAGCGGCGAGCGCCATCAACGCAAGGCTGGTGAGGGCAATTGATGCAAGCTTCATGGCGGTTTCCTTCGGTGGCGCGGTAGGGCGATGCTGGGGAGCATACATGAACGGATTGGGTCAGCTTGAAAAGTGCAAGAGCAGATTTGTGGTGATCCTGCCAACATCATTTTGCTGATCGGGTCCTGGCAGGGCGCCGAGGAAACAAACCGAGCTGGCAGAAAAGACTGCCCCGCCGGACGCGTGCGTCAGATAGCTCAACTCTGCGATACGCCGGCTGTCGCGTTCCGGCGCACCGCCTTCATACCAGCGGCCGGGATCGTCGACATAGTCATCGGGGAACCCGCTGGCGGTGGCGAGCACCACGATGTGCTCAGGCGTGCCCAAAACCGCGGAGGTGTTATCGACTTCATAGCCGGCCGCGCCATCGAGGACGATGCCGCTATCGCCAAAGCTCTTGGCACTCACCCCCTCGAACAGCCAGGCATAACTGCTGTCGTAACTCGCAGGGGTCCGCTTGAAGGGCAGTGCCGTGCTGAACCCCATTAGCGCGATGCCGACGCCGGTGAGGGTGAACTCGCCGCGGCCGCGATCCCGCAGATAGCCGCCTGGCTCGTTGGTCAGGGCAAGCGGCATTTCAGCTAGCGGTCCGTCCCAGGTGCGTCCAGCCTGGGTCGGCCCACGGCGCAACTCCATGACATCGTCCTTGAAGGCCACTGCGGCGGCAAAGCCGTTGCCGCCCAGATAGGCAAGGTTGCCTCCGGTTGCGATGTAGGACCGATAGCCGGCTTCCATGGCCACCGACAGATATTCGGGGTGACTGCCGGTGACCACGCCGCGGTAGGGCGCCAGCAGGTCGCGGCCGAGCCGGTGCAGGTCGTGATCGGTCGTCAGATCGAGGGCAATATCGTTGCGGGCGGCAAAGCGCAGGAAATGCAGATCGACCGGCAGCAAATGCGGCGCGCCGCACAACGGATAGCGATAGTCGTCGCGCAGCGTGGCCTTGGGACGCCGCGTCGAGGCGAGGGAAACGCCGCTGGCGTCGGCGTGATAATCGTAGAGCGAGCGCAAATTGTTGGCGCGGGCAAACTCGTGGCCACGATCGGTGCCAATCCACTCATAGAGATGGGGCGGCAGATATTCGTCGGCATAGGCGAGATAGGTCGCGGTGGGCGCAACAAACAGCAGCTTGGAGCGCGGCTCGCTGGCAGCAACGAAAAACGGCAGGCGCTCGACGGCGTCGGCGGTGACCAGCTCGATGGCATAGACGCCGGAGCGTGCATCAGCGGGCACCTCGAAGGTGAAGCTGGCAGGCCAGTCGAGCCCCGCCATATCGGTGTCGTGGAAGTGGATGGCGTCGTAATGCTGTGGCGTCAGGCGGGGCTCGAGGCTTGAGCCGTCCCAGCGGGCCGAGCGCACGCAGAACGCCGGATTGTTGTGCAGCGTGAGCTGCATGTTGCCGTGGGACAGCGGCGCAGTGGTAAACAGCGTCGGGAAAATCCAGGTCGCGCTGCCCTTAGCGCCCCACACCTTCAGATTGGACAAGCGGCAGTTGAGCGTCGGCAGGGTTTGCGCCGCATCGGAGCAGAAGGTCAGCTCGATGGCCTCGAAACCCGGCAGCGCCTGAACCAGGGTGGATGGCTTGAAAGCATCGAGAGCCGTGATCGTCAGCGTGCCGGCGGCCAGCGTAATCTGCAGCCACTGGTTGGCGGGAAGCCTACCAACAGGTGTTTCACCAGTGGGATCGCGGCAGATCAGCTGATCATTGTCTTCGATCAGCAGCGCGACGCTGCCGGTATCGAGCAACATGCGGCGGGCGTCATTACGAGTCAGCAACAGCTCGAAGGACAGCGAATGCACCGGGTCTGGCGTCGCGATGGACAGCCAGGAGCCCTGCGAAAAGGCCCGATGGGCAATATCTCCAACATCCTGGACCGGCCAGTCCAGTTCGGGGAGATCGTCTCGATCGAGCGCCCGGATACGGGCGGCCACGACGGGACCGCGGGCAGAACAGGCGACGCGGCGTTCCGTCCCGCCCGGTCCGGTCCATGGCTCGACGTAGCCGGTGACGGCCAAAGCCGCATGGTCGATGGTGCGCCACATAGATTTGGTCTCGCGAAATATCGGGCGATCCTAGAGCACATCGGGACGGCGCTGCACAGGGTCATCGAAGGCAATAGCGCCCGCCTTGCGGTTGTTCATGGGACCGGTGGATTCGCGGACGACCAGGTCGGAGGCGACCATGACGCGCAATGCAAAGTCGGGAGGAATGCGGCCGGTGATCTTGTCGTCGAGAAGACGCACCAAGCCGCTGCCGATCTGACGCCCGTGCACCCGGACGGTGGTCAGCTGTGGAGAAATTTGCGTTGCGGCGGAATAATCGCCAAAGCCGATAACCGACACATCTTCTGGAATGCGATACCCGAGCCGCAGCAGTTCGGACACCACGGTCAACGCCAAGCCATCGTGCGCGCAAAAGAATGCAGTGGGTAAAAAGCCGGTATCGTGCACGGCCTTGAGATGTTCCGTGAACCGCATTTCAGCCTGGAAACGCAACTCGCGGAATGTCACGTCGCTGTGCCGTTCAAGCACTTCGCGCACGCCATAAAAGCGCTCGATGCGGCCGCGATAACCTGGCGCCCCGTGGACGTAGACGATCTTTCGATGACCGAGCTCCACGAGGAACCGCGCCACCGCCGAGCCGGCCTCATGGTCGGTACCCGAGACGATGTCGTAGGGATCGAGCGGCTCCATCCAGGTATTGCGCACCACGGGGATGCCGAGTGCCTTGATTGCCGCCATGCTTGCGGCCGGATGCGGTCCGACCATGGCGACGCCGCTGCAGTCACGGGCAAAAGTCTCGATCTCGTCCACCAGATGGGTCCAGCGCATCCGCACCTGATAGCCACAGCGCTGCGCTTCGTCCTGGATGCCGCTTTGAATGAGCAGATGGAGTTCTGAATTGATCAGGTCGGTATCGTGGAAGACGACGCCGAGCACCGGGGTCAAAACCTCGCTGACAGGCCGCAGATAGCCCAGTTCGGTCGCGACATCCTGCACGCGCTTGCGGGTTTCATCGCTCACGCCATCCTTGCCCGACAGCGAACGCGACACGGCAAATTTCGAGAGCCCGGTGCGTTCGGCAATGGTTGAGAGAGTGACACGCGCCATGTGTTGGTCCTGCTCGGTGGTTTGGCTCTTCGCCGTTACGACAGCTAGCTCACAAACTCACATCAATTTCAACATAACGCTTTACCTAACAAAGATGAGGTCGCAAGCTCACGGCAGCTAACAACGCCACAGGCGGTTAGCAGGAGGAGATCACAATGGGAAATATCAGCCGCAGGGCTTTTATGTTGGCCAGTACCGCAATGGCGGGCACGCTGGCGCTGCCGACCTGGCTATCCGCACAGGAATCGGCATTTTTGCAGCCGCAGGTCGATTCAGGCGCATTGCCGCCAGTGGCCGACCGCCTGCCAGCCAATCCACTGGTCATCACGCCATTGGAGCGTGCCGGCCAGCAGGGCGGCGACTGGAACCATGCCCTGGTTGGCGGCGGTTCGCTGTCGATGCTGGTTCGTTACCAGGGCTATGAGCCTTTGGTCCGGTACAATACCGATTGGTCGGGCCTCACCGAGAACGTCGCCGAATCCTGGTCGGTCAACGACACCGCAACCGAATATAGCTTCACCCTGCGCAAGGGCCACAAATGGTCCGATGGCCAGCCCTTCACTACGGCGGACGTGCAATTCTGGTACGACGCCTATTTCATGGACGTGGAAACCTCGCTGGGCGGCAATGCCTGGTGGATGGTCGATGGCGAGCCGGCCAAGCTGGAAGTCATCGACGAGCAGAACTTCAAGGTTGTCTTCCCCGGCCCCAACGGCTTTTTCGTGCAGCAGCTTGCCTGGGCCCAGCAGGACCAGATGACGCGCACGCCCAAGCATTATCTCGAGCAGTTCCACATCCGCTACAATCCAGAGGCCGATGCCCTGGCCAAGGCCGAGGGGCTCGAAAGCTGGATTGCCTTGTTCCAGCGCGAAATCGGCATGCTGGACGACAATACGTTTTACCAGAACGACAAGCGCCCGACCCTGAATGCCTGGATGTTCGAGCGCGCTCCCGGCTCCAGCACTGAGCAGGCCATCGCGGTTCGCAATCCCTATTATTTCAAGGTCGATACAGCAGGCACGCAACTGCCCTATTTTGATCGGGTGGTGTACCAGATGGTGGCCGATCCCGAAGTGCTGCTGCTCAAGACGCTGCAGGGCGAAGTCGACATCATGGACCAGTATATCGCGACGCCCGCCAACAAGCCGGTGCTGTTCGATAGCCAGGAAAGCGGCAATTATCACTTCTACACGCTCAAGGAGACGGCGGCCAACGTCATGGCCTTCCAGCTCAATCTGAACCATGTCGATCCGGTCAAGAACACGCTGTTCAACACTATCGCGTTCCGCCAGGCGATGTCGCTTGCGGTGGACCGGCAGGCGATGATCGACGCGGTTTTCGTCGGTCAGGGTTCTCCGGCCCAGCCCTCGATGCGTGAAGGCGATCCGCTCTATAACGAGCAACTGGCCAAGCAATTTACCGAATACGATCCGGCCAAGGCCAACGAGATGCTCGACGCCATCATTCCAAACAAGGACGGCGAAGGCTATCGGCTCGACAGTGAAGGTCGCCGTATTTCGATCATCTTCGAGATCGACCAGACGCGCACGACCTTCCTCGACATGTTCGAGCTGGCAATCCCGATGTTCCAGGCGGTCGGGATCGACGCGCAGATGCGCACTATGGATCGCTCGCTCTGGGAAGAACGGGTCCGTCGTGGTCGCGAATATGACGCGACGGCGCACCAGTTCGGCGCCAACTCGGGCATTGCCGCAATGCTGGATGCGCGGTTCTATGTGCCGATCAACAACAACTGCTTTTATGCCCCGGGCTGGTCGCTGTATTTTACCCAGCCGGAGAACGAAGCGGCGGTCGAGCCGCCCGAAGCCGTCAAGGCGCAGCAGGATCTGTACAGAACTCTCGTGGCGACGGCCGATCCGGCAAAGCAGAACGAGTTGATGGCCCAGGTGCTGCAGAATGCCGCCGATCTGTTCCTGACCTTCGGCGTCAGCCTGCCCGCCGATGGCTATGGCATCGTCAAGAACGACGTCGTCAATCTGATGCCGGAAATGCCAAATTCGTTCGGCTGGCCAACGCCTGGCCCGGCGCGACCGGAACAGTTCTTCAAGGCCTGACAGCAGGTTTTTCGTCAACACTATACCGGGCCGGTTCCTCATGGGACCGGCAAGGGCACCCTTTTATCTGAAGTTTGGACCAGCCATGCTCGACGCCAAGACGCAAGCCAGCGACCACCTCCGTAGCCCCGACTGGTACAAGTCGGCGACCCGCTGGACCCAGCTGACGCTGGTCGAGGACGACCCGATCAAATACGATCCGGCCTTCTGGATCGACGTCTTCAAGCGCACCAAGTCGAACGCCACTTGCCTCAGCGCTGGCGGCTATGTTGCCTACTACCCATCCAAAGTGCCGCTGCACTATGTGTCCAAATTCATCGGCGACAGCGATCCGTTCGGTGAACTAGTCGCCGGGGCGCGCAAGCTCAACATGCACGTCATGGCGCGTGTCGATCCCCATGCCATCCACCAGGATGCGGCCGATGCGCACCCCGAATGGATCGCCGTCGACAAGGCTGGCAACAAGCGCCGTCACTGGGCCTTCCCCGAAGTGTGGATCACCTGCGCCTATTCGGATTACAATTTCAAGTTCATGCCCGAAGTGCTGCGTGAGCTGACCACCAACTACGATATCGACGCCATTTTTGCCAATCGCTGGCAGGGGCACGGCGTGTGCTATTGCGATAGCTGCAAGACCAATTTCAGCGCCGCGTCCGGCCATGAACTGCCACTCGACGAGAGCCTCGACAACCCGGCCTGGCTGGCGTGGACGGCCTGGCGCCGCAATGTGCTCAGCCGTCTCGTCGTCGAATGGGACGAGGTGATGAAGGCCATCAAGCCGCACACCAGCTTCATTCCCAATATGGGTTCGGTGTCGCTGACCGAGTTCGATCTCGACATCATCGAGCGCTATTGCCCATTCCTTTGCGTCGACGATCAGGGCCGGCGCGGCACCGAACCAGTGTGGATGAGCGGCCGCAACGGCAAGCGCATGCGCGGCACCTATCGCGACCGCCCCGCCATTCTGATCACCTCGATCGGCGGGGAAGAGGAATATCGCTGGAAGGATGCCGTCACCACCGGGCCCGAAATCCAGGCCTGGATCGATGACGGCACGACGCAGGGCCTGCTGCCCTGGTTCACCAAATTCAACGGCGTCATCCCGGATACGCGCTGGGTCGAGCCGGTTGTCGACAGTTTCAATTTGCACGCCGATCTCGAGCCGGTATTGAGCCGGATGGCGCCGATTGCCGAGATTGCGATCCTCGATCCTTCGACCACGCTGCGCCACCACGGGCAGGACACCAAGCGCAAGGCGGAGGCGGACGATCTGGGCTTCTACATGGCCCTGATCGAAGCCAAGCTGCCGTTCGAAATGGTGTCGGACCAGGCCATGACACCCGATATGCTCGACCGTTTCAAGGTCTTGATCCTGGCCAATGCGACGTGCCTGTCGGACGAGCAGGTCGCTGTTCTCGAAGCTTATGTCGCCCGCGGCGGCTCGCTCGTCGTGGCACACGAAAGCTCGACCCGCACGGCTGACAACAAACCGCGCAACTCGATTGCGCTGGGCAAGCTGCTCGGCGTCACCATGACCAAGCCAGCGCGTGGCCCCGTCAAGAATACCTATGTGGCCATCAACGGGTCGCACCCGATTTCCGAGGGTTTCGACGGCGCCAACCGTATCATCGGTGGCACCAAGCTGGTGGCAGTCGATTGCATCGCCGAGGCCGGCCAGCCCTTCCTTTTCGTGCCCGATTTCCCCGATTTGCCGATGGAGGAAGTCTATCCCCGCGAAGATCCCAAGGGCGGTGCGGTGATTACCCGCGAGCATGCCTCGGGCGGGCGTACGGTTTATATTCCATGGAATATCGGCGGCATCCTTTGGGAAGTCATGGCGGGCGATCATTCCCGGCTGATCGGCAATGTCGTGCGCTGGGCGCTGGGCAAGCGCCCGGATGTCGAAATCAGCGGCCAGTCGGTGCTCGACCTGTCCGTGCGCCAGGACGCCGACGGTCTTGCCATCGTGCTCAACAATCTGACCAACCCCATGATGATGAAGGGGCCGATCCGCGAGGTCTATCCCGTCGGTCGCCATGAGGTGTCGATCGCCGTTCCGGCCGGCAAGCAGTTCGGCAAGGCTGAGTTGCTGGTCGGTGGCGGCGTTATCGAAACGCGCATCGAGGATGGCAGGCTGGTGGTGACGGTGCCGTCCATCACGACGCTCGAAGTCGTCCATGTGAGCTGGGCGTGAGGCAGGAGCTGACATGCTGAGCTATGTGATCAAGCGGCTGATCTACATGATCCCGACACTGTTCGGCATGTCGCTCATTGCCTTCGCGATCATCCAGTTGCCACCGGGCGACTACGTGACCTCCATGCTGGCCAGCATGGCCGACAGCGGGCAGAACGTCGATCCGGCGCAACTGGACGCGCTGCGCCAGAGCTATGGGTTCAACGACCCGATGTGGCTGCAGTATTTCAAGTGGATTTCCGGCATCCTGCTTCGGGGCGATTTCGGGTATTCCTTCGAGTGGAACCGTCCAGTCGCCGAGCTGATCTGGGAGCGCATGGGATCGACCCTGGCGATCTCGCTGGCGTCGCTGGTGTTCGTCTGGGCGGTGTCGCTGCCCATCGGCATTTACTCAGCCATGCGGCGCCATTCGGTGGGCGATTATGGCTTCACCCTGCTCGGCTTTATCGGCCTCGCGATCCCCAATTTCATCATGGCGCTGGTGCTGATGTACTTCAGCTACAAATATATGGGCCAGAGCGTGGGCGGCCTGTTTTCGCCCGAGTATGTCGAAGCACCATGGAGCTGGGGCAAGTTCCTCGACCTGCTGGCGCATTTGTGGATCCCGATCATCGTCATCGGCACCAATGGTACGGCGGCGCTGATCCGGATCTTGCGCGCCAACCTCACCGACGAGCTCAACAAACCCTATGTGGTGACCGCCAGGGCCAAGGGGCTGCCCGAGTACAAAGCCGTCATCAAATACCCGGTGCGCATTGCGCTGAACCCGTTTGTGTCGGCCATTGGCTGGGTCCTGCCCGAGCTGATCTCGGGCGTGACCATCACCGCCATCGTCCTCAATCTGCCCACCGCCGGCCCGCTGCTGCTGCGCGCGCTGATTAGCCAGGACATGTATCTGGCGGGCAGCTTCATCCTGCTGATGGGCGTGCTGACGCTGGTGGGCATGTTGATTTCGGACATTCTTCTGGCCCTTCTCGACCCCCGGATCAGGTTCAACTGATGCTAGAGCACACATATATCGACGAAGCGCCCGAGGCGGCTCCCGCAGTTACGGCCATCAGGACAAGCAAGCCGGTCAAGACGGCGGTTGCCGGCCCGTGGCGGCTGATGTGGGCGAAATTCGCGCGCAACAAAGTGGCGATCGTGGCGGGTGTCATCATCCTGCTGCTCTATCTCATCGGGCTGTTCGCCGAGTTCCTGGCGCCGGCTTTGCCGGATACGGCGCGGCCCCAGTTCACCAATGCACCACCGCAAGAGTTGCGTCTGTTCGCCACCGACGCCGAAGGCAATTCGCAGTTCCAGCTGCACGTCACGGGCTATACCATGACGGTGGACCAAGCTTCACTGCGCCGCTCCTATGTCATCGACGATGCGCAAGTCGTGCCGGTGGGGCTGTTTGTCAAAGGCGCGCCCTATAAGCTGTGGGGCGTTATTCCCAGCGACGTACATCTGATCGGGCCGCTCAAGTCGAGCGACACCATGTATCTGATGGGCACCGACAAGCTGGGCCGCGATCTGTTCAGCCGGCTGATCCACGGCACGCGTATTTCCATGTCGATCGGCCTGATCGGGGTCACCATCAGCCTGTTCCTCGGCGTCATCCTGGGCTCCATCTCGGGGTTTTACGGCGGCTGGGTGGATCTGGTGATCCAGCGTGTCATCGAGGTTATCTCCTCGATGCCGACCATCCCGCTATGGCTGGGACTAGCAGCCGCCATTCCCCTCAGCTGGTCGCCGATTACCGTCTATTTCGTCATCACGCTGATTGTGTCGTTGTTCGGCTGGACCGGATTGGCGCGGGAAGTGCGTGGACGCTTCTTTGCGCTGCGCAGCGAAGATTTCGTCACCGCCGCACGGCTCGACGGCTCGAGCGAACGCCGGCTGATCTTTCGGCACATCCTGCCGTCGCTGACCAGCCATATCCTGGCGGTCGTCACCCTGGCGCTGCCCACCATGATCGTGGCCGAGACGGCGCTGAGCTTCCTCGGCATCGGGCTCAAGGCACCGGTCGTGTCCTGGGGCGTGCTGCTGCAGGACGCGCAGAATGTGCGCACCATCGCGACGGCACCGTGGCTGTTGATCTGGCCTTCTGCTGCGGTGGTCATCACCGTGCTGGCCTATAATTTCCTCGGCGATGGCCTGCGCGATGCGGCCGACCCCTATGAAAGCTGACGCCATGCAAATGCAAGCCGTCAACACCAGCCGCAGCACCGCCGGACAGGCCGGCGAAGTCGTGCTCAAGGTCGAACACCTCAGCCTCGACTTCAGGCTACGCACCGAAATCCTGCATGCCGTACGGGACGTTAGCTTCGAGCTGCGCCGGGGCGAGACGCTGTGCCTTGTTGGCGAAAGCGGTTCGGGCAAGTCGGTGACCGCCCGCGCCCTGCTGCGCATCCTGGACAAGAATGGCGTCATCGCCGCGGGCAAAATGCTTTTGGCTGGACAGCATGGCGATATCGACATCGCGCCGCTGACCGAGCGCAGCCCTGAGCTCCTGAAAATCCGCGGTGGCCGCATCGGGCTGATCTTCCAGGAGCCGATGAGTTCCCTGTCGCCGGTCCACACCATCGGCAGCCAGATCGTCGAAGCGCTGCGGCTGCATCGCCGGATGGACAAGAAGCAGGCCCGAGCCGAGACCATCGAGCTGTTGCGGCAGGTGGAAATCCCAAACCCCGACAAGATGATCGACCGTTACACGTTCGAGTTTTCGGGCGGCATGCGGCAGCGCGCCATGATTGCCATGGCGCTGGCCGCCGATCCCGAAATCCTGATCGCCGACGAGCCGACGACGGCGCTGGACGTCACGACACAGGCTGAAATCCTCGACCTGATCAAGCGCTTGCAGATCAGCCGCGGCATGGCCATGCTGTTGATTACCCATGACATGGGCATTGTCGCCGAGGTCGCCGACGCCGTGGCGGTGATGCACTATGGGCGGATCGTCGAGACCGGCAGCACCGACGATATTTTTCACAATCCGCGCCACGACTATACCAAGCGCCTGCTGGGCTCGACGGTCAAACTCGAGCAGAACCCACGCGCGGCAACGCGGGCCAAACCGGTCGCGAGCGATCGCCAGCCGGTCCTCAGCGTGCGCAATCTCACCAAGGTTTATGGGGCATCCAAGGCCTGGATGGGGGGCAGCAGTTTCGCCGTCAAGGCGGTCGACGACATCAGTTTCGATCTCTACCCCGGCGAAAATCTGGGGATCGTCGGCGAAAGCGGCTCGGGCAAGACGACGCTCGGTCGGCTGATCCTGCGGACGGTCGAACCCACTTCGGGCGACGTCACCTATTTTGGCCAGGGTGAACCGCTCGAGGTCACCAAACTCAATAAGCGTCAGCTCAAGGGGTTCCACCGCGATGTACGCCTGGTGTTCCAGGACCCGTTTGCCTCGCTCAACCCGCGGATGACGGTCAAGCAGGTGATCGGCGATCCGCTCATCGTATCGGGCAAACTGCACGGCGCGGCGCTGGACCGGCGGGTTGGCGAACTGCTCGAACTGGTGGGGCTGGATCCTGCGGTGATGGAGCGTTATCCGCACGCCTTTTCGGGCGGGCAACGCCAGCGCATCAGCATTGCACGGGCGCTGGCGCTCGATCCTAAGATCATCATCGCCGACGAGGCGACGGCAGCGCTCGACGTGTCGATCCGCGCCCAGATTCTCGATCTGCTGCTCGATATCCAGAAACGTCTGGACCTGAGCTTCATCTTCATCTCGCACGACATTTCGGTGGTGCGCTATTTCTGTGACCGGGTCGCGGTGCTGCATCGCGGCAAGCTGGTGGAAATGGGCAGCGCCGAGCAGATCTGCACCAGCCCCCAGCAACCCTACACCCAAAGCCTGATCTCCGCGGTGCCGCATCCCGATCCCCGCCACAAGCGGATGATGCACCGCACCCGCTTTACCGCCTGAAGGATTTTCCAGTGCCCCGTTTTTCCGCCAATCTGTCTTTCCTCTACGCCGAACTGGAGTTTCTCGATCGCTTCGCGGCAGCCGCCCGCGATGGCTTCAAGGCCGTCGAATATGTCGAGCCCTATGCGTTTGCGGCCGAGGACATTGCGGCAGCGCTTAAGGATAATGGCCTGACCCAGGCCCTGTTCAACCTGCCCCCGGGCAATTGGTCGGCGGGTGAGCGCGGCATTGGCTGCCATGCCGATCGTGTTGCCGAGTTCGAGGCGGGGATTGCCACAGCTATCCGCTATGGAACGGCGCTGGGCTGTAGCAAAATCAATTGCCTCGCGGGTATCGCGCCTGCCGGCACCTCGGCTGACGAACGCGACGCAGTGCTCGTCGCCAATCTCAAGTTTGCCGCCCCGCGTCTCGCCGATGCCGGCATGAAGCTGCTGCTCGAGCCAATCAATTTGCGCGACATTCTAGGCTTTCACGTTTCGACCACCGATCATGCCGAACGCATCCTGGACGCCGTGGGGTCGGACAATCTGTTTATCCAGTACGACATTTACCACACCCAGGTGATGCAGGGCGATCTGCTGCCGACCTATGCCCGCCTCAAGGACAGGATCGGCCATATCCAGATCGCCGACAACCCCGGGCGCAACGAGCCGGGGACCGGCGAGATCAACTATCCCTTCGTGCTCTCCGAACTCGACCGGCTTGGTTACGACGGCTGGATTGGTTGCGAATACAAGCCAAAAGCCGGCACCAGCGCCGGCCTTGGCTGGATGAAACCCTATCTTTGAGGAGCCTAGCATGAACATCGGATTTATCGGCCTGGGCGTCATGGGGCGTCCCATGGCGGGCCATCTGATCGACGCCGGCCATCAGGTGTCGCTGCATCGCGTCAAGGAAATTTCCCAATCGCTGGTCGACAAGGGCGGCATTGCCCTGGACAGCGCCCGCGCCGTTGCGAAAGCATCGGATGTGATTATCCTTATGCTGCCCGACACGCCCGATGTCGAAGCCGTGCTGTTCGGCGCCGACGGCGTGGCCGAGGGCCTGTCGGCCGATAAGCTCGTCATCGATATGAGCTCGATTGCGCCGGTGGCGACAAAAGACTTTGCCCGCCGGATCAACGCGCTGGGCGCAGACTACCTCGACGCACCCGTCTCGGGCGGTGAACTGGGCGCGAAAAATGCGGCTCTCACCATCATGGTCGGTGGCGAACAAGCCGTATTCCACAAGGCCTTGCCCCTGCTCCAGACCATGGGCAAGACGATTACCCTCGTCGGTGGCAATGGCGACGGGCAGACGGCCAAGGTCGCCAACCAGATCATCGTTGGGCTCACCATCGAAGCGGTCGCCGAAGCATTGATGTTTGCAAAGCAGGCCGGCGCCGACCCAGCCAAGGTGCGCGAAGCACTGATGGGCGGTTTTGCCTCGTCAAGGATTCTCGAAGTGCATGGCGATCGCATGGTCAAGCGCACCTTCGATCCGGGCTTCCGCATCCGGCTGCATCGCAAGGATCTGACGCTGGCCATCGATGCCGCCAAGGCACTCGATATCGCACTCCCCAACACCGCCGCGACCCAGCAGTTGATGAACTCAGCCGTCGCTCGAGGCGATGGCGACAAGGATCACTCGGCCCTGATCCAGACCCTTGAAGCCATGGCTGGCCTCGACAGCTAGGCTCACCAGAACCGTTTTTCATAGTCCGCGCTCGGCCGGACGATCTCGCTTTGCGCAAAGGAACATTCCATGCCGCTCGACAAGCTCCCACAGGTGCCCTTTGGCGCGGTCTATTTCCGCAAATCCAACCCACCGCGTGACGACTGGGACCGCGATTACGGCGTCGCTGCCGAAGATGGCCTCAACGTTTTCCGCCACTGGTTCATGTGGGCATCCATCGAGCGCAAGCCGGGCGTTTATGATTGGGACGACTATGACCGTCAGATGGACCTGGCCGCCAAGAACGGCATGAAAACCATCATCGCCGAGCTCACGCATACGGTCCCCGATTGGGCCTTCCGCCAGTTTGCCCATGCGCGTCAACTTCGGGCCGACGGCACGGCGCTATCGTCCAATATGGGCGTCAGCTCGGCCACTGGCGGCTTTGCCAACAATGGCGGTGGCGCCGGCGCGCTGACCATGAATGCGCCCGAGGTTAAGCAGGCCGTCGAGGCGTTTCTCAAGGCGCTGGCGACCCGCTACAAGGGGCACCCGGGGCTGCTCGGCTATGACGTCTGGAACGAGGTCAACTACGCTGCCGAGGTCGACTATTCATCCTTCATGAAGGCCGATTTCCGGCTCTGGCTGCAGGCCAAATACGGCAATCTCGATACGCTGGCCCAAGCCTGGTATCGCTATTCCTACGCCGAATGGGACGATATCGAGCCGCCCCACGAGGTTGCCGCCTACCCCGAAAACCTCGACTGGCTGGAGTTCAAGAAACAGAACTACTACGACCAGATGCAGTTCAAGATCGACACCATTCGCGCGATCGACAGCGACTGCCTGATCGCCGCCCATGGCGTCGGCGGCGCCATTCCCAACATGGCGGCCAATGGATCGGACGATTGGCTCGCCGCCTCCAAGGTCGAGCTTTATGGCCTGACCTGGGTGCCAAGCCGCCGTGGCTTCAAGCCGTGGCAGAACTTTTTCGGCCCCGACCTCACGCGGTCTGCGGCTTGCGGCAAGCCCTGGTGGCATGCCGAACGGCCCGGCGGCCCGCTCTGGTTGCAGCCGCAGGTGCTGGGGCGCGACAAGGAAGATGGTCGCGTCATGGAGCCCGAGGATATTCGCGTCCTCACCATGACCTCGTTCGCCGCCGGCGCAACGGGTGTGCTCAACCTTCGGTATCGTCCGCTGCTCGATGGTCCGCTGTTCGGGGCCTTCGGCTCCTATGGCATGGACGGCTCCCGCACGCCGCGTTCGGACATGGCAAGCCAGATCGGCAAATGGGCCAATGCGCCCGAGCAGAAGGCGCTGTTTGCGGGCAAGCCCGTCAAGGGAGACATCGGCATCCTCGTGATCCCCGAGGCCCAGGCCTGGGACTATCTGCTCAATTTCAACCATAAGCCCGAGACTTATCGGGAGGCCATGTGGGGGGCCTATCGCGGGTTCTTCGACAACAATATCCAGGCCGACTGGGTTCACATCGACAATATCGCGGAATACGACACCATCTACGCCCCCTACCCCATCATGCTGACATCGGCTCACGCCAAGGTTCTGGCCGACTGGGTCGCCGCCGGCGGCACGCTGGTTTCGGAAGCGACGCCGGGCTATTTCGGCGATCGCGGCAAAGTCGGGACCGTGCAACCCCATAATGGGCTCGATACCGTGTTCGGCGCGCGCGAGGACGAGGTCGAGTTCATGCCCGATATCGGCGACCGCATCGAACTTGAGCTCGATGGCAAGCCGGTCAAGGGTGGCGGGTTCCTGCAATCCTTTACGCCGACGACGGGTTCGGTTCGCGGCAAGTTCTCCGACGGTCGCATCGCAGTGATCGAAAACCAGCATGGCGACGGCCGCGCGCTGCTCATCGGCACGCATCCGGGGGTCGCCTATTTCAAGAAATCGAACCCGGAAAACCTGCGCTTCTTCGCTGATGTGCTGGCCTGGACGGGCAAAACCCAACACGTCAAGCTATCGAACCCCGCCCTGCAGGCGCGCCTGCACGACGGTCCTGATGGTCGCGTGCTCTGGCTGCTCAATCCGACGCGCCAAACTCAAACGACCAGCATCGTGCTGGGATCTGGAAAGGCTCAGGGTGCCGATCTTTTCTGGCGTGCGGCCGATGCCTCGTTCGAGAACGGCGAAGCCAGCATCCCTGCGCGGGACGCCCTTATCATCCGGCTAGTCGACTAAACCATCTGGCGCCTCAAGACTGGCTTTGCCAAGCTACTCCGCTCAACGCGGCACGTTTGGTCTGCAACACTATTGGATACTCGATGCCACAAAAGCTAACCCAACTTCTGCTCGATCACCGCGCCTCGGGCGAGCTCATCGCCGACCTGGCCCCTGATCTGGTGCCGCAAACTGCTGAAGAAGCCTATCGCATCCAGAACGAGACTGTTGCCGCTCTCGGCCCGGTCGGCGCCTGGAAAGTGCAGCCCATGCCAGAAGCCGGGTTGCCGTTCGCTGCGCCGATCCTGACGCGCACGATATTCGCCGACGGCGCCGACCTCCGCATCGCCGATTTCCCCAGCCTTGGCATCGAGGTGGAAGTCGCCGTGACGCTCAACCGCGACCTGCCCCTGCGCAGCGAGGACTACACCGCCGACGACCTGCAAGCGGCGATCGGCAGCGTTCACCTCGCTTTCGAGGTCCTCGCCTCGCGGTTCATACACCGCGCCAAAGTGCCATTGCTCGCCGGCATCGCCGATTTGCAGCACAGTGGCGCAATTGTTTTGGGGGCTGCGGTAACACCACACCCACTGCCGGAATTTGGCACCCAGGCCATCGAATTGAGCAGCGATGGCGCGGTCGTGGCAGCAACGCCGGGCAATGCGAAAACCAGCAACATGCTGACTGCCCTAGCATGGCTGGCCAATCACGCCGCCGGTCGCGGTCTGCCGCTGAAAACTGGCGATGTCATCATCACAGGCTCAAGGATCGGTCCCTTGCCGGTCACCGGCAAAAAACTCGTCGCATCGGCACCAGGCCTTGGCACGGTGAGCGTAAACTTCCGCTAAAGTGGGTTACCCGTCGGGCGTCGCAATTGCCACGCGGCTAGAGGCTTGGCTGACCCGGAATGGCGAGCAGTCATACTCACCCGGGATGTTCTGGTGACCGGCTGGCGATCCGGCGAGGCGATGTCCGAGGTGAGTGACCCATGCCCCATCCCGACAGCACAGATGTCTCGCGAATGATCGTTCGTCGCCTTCGCCCATTCGCGGCGACTGAAGTTCAGCGGGCAATTGTGCCTTTGCGGGAGCTCAAAGGGCTCGCCTGTACCGCACCGATTGCATCCACCCAAGGGTTGCAATTCGGCTAACGGCACTAAGCTGCGTGGTTGGTGGCGGCCTCGACATGAACGCGGACGCGGTTCCTGCCGGTGGTCTTGGCGAGATACAGCGCCTGGTCGCCGCGCTCGATCACATCGGCAATGTCGCGGTCGCCCTGGCGAGCCAGGGCCAGTCCGATGGAGGCAGTTATTTGGACGGATCTGTCGGGGCCCACTGGCACGACAAGGTCGGCGATCTCTTTGCGGATGCGCTCGGCGAGAATGTTTGCGCTGGGCAAATCTATTTCGCGCATCAGAACGACGAACTCCTCCCCGCCAAAACGCGCGACTTTGTCGGTGACACGGACCGCGTTTTCAATCGTTCTGCCAACGGACTTGATCACCTCGTCGCCCGCCCCGTGCCCATAGCTGTCGTTGACGTGCTTGAAGAAATCGATGTCGATGACCAAAATGCCGAGCAGGCGATCATAGCGACGGAAATAGTCCATGGCGTCGGTCGCAACGACGAGAAAGGCGCGCCGGTTCAACAGTTGCGTCAGCGGGTCGTAATCGGCCTGCAGCTTCAAGGTGGTGATATGTTCGTCCATGGTGCGGGCGCGCGCGTCGAATTCTTGCTGCAGCGTCAAACTGGCTTGTTCGGCCATTTCCCTGGCAAATTCCGCAGATCCGGCGCGGCGCAGCAGCGAGCGCACCGACGACGACAGTTGACGCACGTCCCTCGAGCCGCCGCGGTGACCGATCGTCGTCAGGCTCGGGTCACGCCCCAATTGGTCGACCTGCTGGCTCAACTGCGCCAGCGGTCGCGTCAACTGCGCCGCAAGGAAATAAGCGGCGATCGTCCCCAGCGTGGCGAGCAACAGCCCGACCCCCAAAATGATGAGGGTGATCTGGTGCGCCTCGGCCATGGCGATGCTGAGGGGGCGCCGCACCACGACGATCCAACCCAGATCGGCCAGCACACCATTGCTGGCGCTGACGAGCGCGGTGAGGGTTTCATCACCCTGCGTATCGACGAACACCGGCTGCTCGCCGCCTCGGGCGCGCGCGATCACGTCATCCGGCAAAGGCTTGCTATCGTACTCGGGCCCCAACAGCGTGCGACCGTCCGACCGCAAAATCCAGATCGAGTTGAGCCGCGAAGCGCTTGAAAGCGACAGCAGATAGTCGCGGATGCGCGCTGACCAGGCCCAGCTGAGGTTCGCCGCCAGTACACCTTCGGTGGCGCCGCTAGGGCCCTTGACCGGGATCGCGATATCGACAAACCGATGCGGTTCGCCATTGGCATTAGGGGGCAGCAGGTTTGCCAGCAATGTCGCATCGCGCACATCCTGCACGCTCGGCTTGGCCAATCCGGCTGCAAACCACGGCAGTTCGGCAACCGACACGCCTTCGAGCACCTTCTGGCTTGCCGCGATGACCGTGCCGCTGGTGCTGACAAATCCGACCCAGGCAAATTCGGGAACGGTGGCCTGCAAATGGTCAAGACTTTGGCGAATATTGGCTGGTTGAGCGCCCCAACTTGCGTCGAGGGCAGCCAATGACGCCAGATCCTGCACATCGCGGAACCGCTCGTCCATGTAGGTTTCGAGCCGGCCGGCCATGCTGTTCGCAGTTGCAAGGATGGTGGTCTCGACCCGCGCTGACGCTTGCTGGCTGGCGATCTGGGCGGCTACGGCGGCACAGGCCAAGACCAGCACGATGCATAAAAGGGCGGTGATCGCTGCAATCTGCTGCTGCAGGCTGAGCCGGTCCCGCCAATTTTCCAAAATGGACACCACAGTCGTCTTTCCTCTGCGATAGGAGGCACGTATCCATGAAACGAGCGTACAGGATAACTGCAGAACGCCACATTCGATCTGAAGAAAAGCTAATGGTCTCATACGAAAGCTTTTTCAAGGTCTCTGGCGTCGCTTCTGGATGAGTTTGCCATCGGCCATCATCGTGTCGGAAATGACCGCAGACCATGGGGCAGTTCGGGGACTGCCAGAGGCTAGAGTCCAGGCCGCAGCTTCAGCCAGAGAGCGCGGCGCGGCTAAAATGCACCCAGCCCGCTATCTCAGCAGGAGCCGGGCGTGGTGAGGCGCTGGCAGGTGTCGATGAACGCTCGCAAGGGCGCGCTGGCGCGGCGACTGGGATAATACAGCCGCGGACCATCGAGACTGACCCAGCATTGTTCGAGGATCGGCACCAGCGTCCCGGCTGTGAAGTCGGCTTCGCACCAGTTTCGGAACGCGCCGATAATGCCCAGCCCGGCTCTGGCATAGCTGAGGCCGCCGTTGATGGCATTGACGCTTATGACGAGGGCGGACCTCGGCTCGACAGTGACGCTATCGCGGCCCTGCAGCAGTTGCCAGGGCAGTAGCGACCCGGACGGGAGCCGATAGCGAATGCCGCGGTGCTCGGTAAGGTCCTCCGGCGACCGCGGCATGCCATTGTCGGCGAGATAGCTTGGCGTTGCCGCCAGCGCCACCTGCTGGGTGCGCGGCCCAATGGGAACGGACACCATGTCCTTGTCGAGATGAGCGCCATACCGGATCCCGGCGTCGCACCCGGCCGCGATGATGTCGACGCGATCGTTATTGACCACGATCTCCACCGCGACTTCGGGATGCAGACGGCTGAATTCGGCAATCAGCGGCGGCAGGATGTCTGGGATAACCGCGCCCGGCACATTGAGCGCGAGCTTGCCCCGCACGGTGCCCATGGAATTGGCCGCTTCCGATACGGCCGTCTCGATCCCCTCAAACAGCGGTCGAACCTGCTCGGCAAGCCGCTGGCCTTGTTCGGTCGCCCGTACGCTGCGCGTCGATCGCAGGAACAGTGGGATGCCCAGTTCGGCCTCGAGCCGGGATATCGTGGTGCTGACCCGCGACGGTACGGTGCCAAGTCGCTGCGCTGCCGCGCGAAAGCCGCCGCAGTCCAGCACGGCCAGGAAAATCTTGAGGTGATCTGGCGAGACGCTGTTCTTCATAAAGAACAGCCTATTCTCAAACCGGCAGATTATCAACGCGCAGAAGAACAGTCAGTGTTTGTCCAAACAAGGAGACAGACATGTTCGTCATCACAGGCGCTACAGGCCAGCTCGGCCGCAAGATCGTGCAAAACCTGCTGCAGCACGTGCCAGCCCAAAGCATCGCCGTCAGCGTGCGCGATCCGGCCAAGGCCGCCGATCTTGAGAAGTTTGGCGTGCGGGTCCGCCAAGGCGACTACGCCGATGCTGCCAGCCTGCGCCATGCCTGGGAAGGCGTGCAACGACTTTTGCTGGTCTCTTCGAATGCAGCCGCCAGTGGCGAGGATCCGCTGGCGCAACATGCGACAGCCATCGCTGTGGCCCGGGACCTCGGCGTCGAGCGCATCTTTTACACGAGCCAGATTGCCAGTTCGGCGCAATCGCAGTTCCCTCCGGCACTGACCCACGCGGCCACCGAGCAGATGCTGGCCCAGTCTGGCCTTGCCTGGACCGCCCTGCGCCACGGCTTTTATGCTGACAGCGCGCTGGCCATGAATGCCCGCGGTTTCGCCAGCGGCATCCTCGCAGCGCCGTTGGATGGCAAAGTGTCATGGACGACGCACGACGATCTCGCCGCAGCAGATGCCGTGCTATTGGCCGGAACAGACATCTATGACGGCCCCACCCCACCCCTGACCGGC
>Ga0247806_10000298_pt1 | contig 33591 bp, 32 predicted proteins | sample UWRJL059202B1_FD_179935 | JGI IMG/M metagenome (GOLD analysis project Ga0247806, IMG submission 179935) | Plant litter microbial communities from Arlington Agricultural Research Station in Wisconsin, United States - UWRJ-L059-202B-1 | ecosystem: Environmental > Terrestrial > Plant litter >... | reverse complement strand
GGCCGCTCATCAGCCATCCGGCCAGAGAATGCGACTGCAGCGATTTGGTCTTTTGGAAACGCATTGCGGAGTGCCTTGCCGATAACGGGATGACCGGCCCGGGAACGCCCGGGCCAGTCTGGATCAGAAGCGCTTAGTTGACGACGGCGTAGTTGTTGTTGCGCGCGATATCGTCGTTGATGGCATCGGTCGCGGCGTCCAGGGCATCGACCACGTCGGCACCATTGGCGATGTCGGACAGGGCCTTGCGGAACTCGAGCGCTTCGAACACATAGCCCGGGGTGACCGGACGCAGCATGGCTTGGGCTTCCGAGAGGCCATAGAACACTTCGAGCGCGCCGCCGGCCGAATAGCTCTTGGTCAGGGCTGCGGCTTCAGCCGTTGCCGGGATCAAGCCTATACCATCGGAGAAGGCCGCCAGATATTCGGGCTTCAGCGCGAACTGGATGAAGGCACTGGCGCCATCGGGATGGGCGGACGTGGCCGAAACACCGAACTGCCAGGAGGCGGCGCCAATCTTGGGACCATTGCCCATATCCGGAGCCGGCAGCAGCAGCAGGTCATCGCCAACGGCGGCAATGGTGTTCACCGCAACCCAGTTGCCGTTCCACTGCAGTGCATAGTCGCCATCGATGAAGCCGGTTTCGCGGTCCGCCATGTCCTGGCTGGTGCCGGGCACATATTCATTGGTGAACAGGCTCTGCCACCACTCGCCAAATTCGACAGCCGCATCGCCGTTGAGCGCGCCTTCTGCGGTTTCATAGGTGGTGCGATCGACTAGGTCGCCGCCAAAGCTCCACAGGAAGGGTGCGAAGGCATAGGGATACCATTCGCTCTGGTCGGCCAGGCCGAGGTCCAGCGGATACTCAAATTCGCCGGATTCCTTGAGCGTTGCGAGGATACCGTCGAACTCTTCGCGGGTCCATGGCGCGTCGAGTGTCGGGATGCGGATGTCGAACTTTTCCAGCACCGACTTGCGGGCATACATGCCGACGGCGGCATCCCACAGACCCACTGAGTAGATCTGGTCGTTGTACTTGCCGATAGTGCCGGGCAGGAAGCCATCGAGCGTGCCTTCGGCCAGCTGGAGCGGCTGCATGTAGCCAGCCCAGGCCCAGTTGGGCATGACGGGGCCATCGACGTCCAGAATGTCGGGCAGATTGCCGGACACGGCGCCAGCAACGACGGAATCGTTGTAGGCGGCCTGGGGGAACTCCTGCAGCGAAACCTTCCAGTCGGTCTGCGACGCGTTGAAGTCATCGATGATGCCGATGATCAGATCGCGCTCAACCGTGGTGCCGGCGCCATGATACCACATGGTCAGATCGGTCTGGGCGAAAGCGGCCCCGCTCATGGCCGTGCTCAGCGCCAGGGCGCCGGCAAAAGTCGTTATCAGTTTCAAGTCTCTCTCCTCCGTTGATTAAGCTGGGCGATATTGCCGACACGCGGCTCGACGCTGTTGCGCCAGGCGAGCGGACCCGACACCAGTTCCTGGCGCGGCTCGTCCGGTTTGGTGGTGCCCGAGATCAGGCGCATCAGCTTCTCGGCGGCCCGCGCGCCCATGGCGCTGTAGGGCAGCTGGGCGCTGGTCAGCCCGGGGTGCAGATGCTCGGCGATCATGCGGTAATTATCGTAACCGGCGACACCGATATCGCCCGGAATATTGAGCCCGCGCTCGCGCAGCAGGCCATAGACGCGCATCGCCATCTTGTCGTTGGCGCAACAGATCACCGTGGGTGGATTGTCCACCTTGAGCAGCCGGTCGAGCGCATCCCAGAGCAAATCGTATTCATGGGCCGGATCGCTGAGCGCGCCGACGATGACCAGCCGGTCGTCAAACGGCAGCCCGTGCTTTTCCAGCGCCGCCAGATAGCCGGCAGTGCGCAGCGGCCGGGCCGCCTGCGGTTCGGGCAGGGTCAGAAATCCAATGCGGTCATGGCCGCGCCGGATCAGCGCGTCGACCAGGGCAAACTGCCCACCGGCGTCATCGGGCAGCACGCAAGGTGTGTCGTGCCGGTCAAAGCAGTTGACCAGCACCATCTTGGCATCGCCCAGCGTCGCGGGCAGATGCACTTCCTGATGGTATTCGGCGACATAGAGAATGCCCTCGACGCGATGCTCGCGGAAGGTCGTCAAGAGTTCCGGCACCCGCTCGGCGCGCCCACCGGTATCGGCAATCAGCAGCGTCAGGTCATGCTCGGCGAGGACGCGCTGGGCGCCTTGCACCAGATAGATTTCCGGCAAGCCCGCCGCCTCGAAATGGGGCGAGGTGCTGATGGCGCCGGTGATCATCCCGACGAGACCCGAGCGTTGCGAGCGCATGGTGCGCGCGGCGCTCGAAGGCACGTAATTGAGCTCGATAATGGCAGCATCGACCGCCTGGCGGGTCTTGTCGTTGACTGGCGCGTCGCCGTTGAGCACGCGACTGACCGTCTTGGGCGAAACGCCCGCCACCCGCGCCACATCGTAAATCGTTGCCAAACCGAAATTCCTCCCGTTGAGTTCGTCAGCAAAGCATATCGCGCACCAATTAGGGCGCCCAGCTCCGCTCCACGACCTCATCCCGATGTCCGCCCGGCGTATGACACCGATGTCATGACATCGGTGTCATGTATAGCCATCGGCGGTTTTTTGTCAATCATGCCGAAAAGGGGGCAGTGCGATCTTCCGCAAAATTTGCATCAGAAGCATGTTGGGCCCTCCAGCTTTCGCTGGAAGGCCATTGAGGCGCGCCAATAAGATGGACCTTGGGCCGGTGTCCCGCCGCCCGGCTCTAGACGCTCGTGCCGGACAGTAATTCCTCGAGCTGCGCCAGTTGCTCCGGCAATCCGGCCGCCGAGCCCGCTAGCGCGTCTTCAAGGGCCGCCGCGGAGGGATAGGCTTCAGTGTATTTGACCAGGGTCTTGCCACCCAGATCCTGAAAGGTGACGGTGGTAATCGCGCCCTCTTCGCCCTCGTCATTGGTCCAGACGATACGCTGGTTTTCGACCACATCGAGATACTTGCCGTAGAAGGCCATGGTCTCCGAGCCGCCGGAGCCAAATTCCAGACGATATTTTCCGCCGGTCCGAACGTCCATGTCACAGCCGACCAGCACAATGCCCGGTGCCGATTTTGGCACCCACCAGCGCCGGAACAGTTCGGGCTGGCTCCAGGCCTTGAAAACCACGCTGGGCGGCGCGTTGAATATTCGCGTTATGACGAGTTCTCGATCCCCAGCGCGCTCGACCGACGTCAAACCCTGCCCATTATCGGCGCTATTATCCCGCTGATTCATCACTATCCTCCTGTTTGATGTCGTCGATGATCTCGTCCAAGGCGCTGAAGCGCGCCTCGAACAGCTGGCGATACGCCTCGATCCATTCCGCCTCAGCCTTGAGGCCGCGTTGCCCCAGCCTGCAGGTTCTGACCCGTCCGATCTTTTGCGTCACCACCAGACCCGCCAGTTCCAGCACCTGGACGTGCTTTTTCATGCCGGTCAGGGTCATCTGAAATCGATCGGCGAGCGTGCTGATCGACGCATCCGACTGGGCAAGCTCCCCGATAATCCCGCGGCGGGTGGTATCGGACAGCGCAGCGAACGACAGATCGAGAGTAGCATCCAAATACTGAACCATGTAGTTCAGTATGCTCTGCCCACGGCTCATGTGCAAGCGGGCATGGAAGCAGGCAGGCCCGCTCGGGTACTGACTGTTATCCAAACAATCGTGACGCGCCGCCGTCTACCTGGTGTGCCGTCTCTCCGGCATCATGCGTTTGACGATGCCGTCGCGCTTGACGATGGCGTGATAGAGCGAAGCCGAGATGTGCAGCACGATCAGGGCGATCAGCGGAAAGCGAAGCACGGCGTGAATTTGCTTGGCGGTGTCAGCCAGGGTTTCCGATCGTGGCACCAGGTTCTGGATGCCGAACCGGTCGAACACCTCGAGCGGGAAACCTGCGGCCGTGACCCGGATGAAACCGGAAATTGCCATGGCCAGCAGCAGGCCATAGAGCAGCCAGTGCGTCGCCTCAGCGATAAAACGCTGACTGTGCGGCATGTCGTGCGGTAGCGGCGGTGGTGGATTGAGCAGGCGATAGGCAAGGCGCGCGGCAACCAGCACGAGCAGCACCACCCCGATATTCTTGTGAAACAGGAACAGCGGGTCCTGCAGCGAGCGTTCGATCCCCGGCGTCGTCATGATCAATGCCACTGGAATGGTCAGCAAAACCAGCAGCGCCGTGACCCAGTGGAAGACCTTGGCAACAGGTTTGTAGGCGGCCGCACTGCTCATTTGCCCATCTCCGCGATTGAGTGAACCAAACTTCCATACCTGTCGTAACATGACATAATTGTTGCAGTCCGGAAGAGGGAAGCCGCAAAGTCAACCATGATTGAAGCCGAAACGGTAAGACGCTCGCCCGCAAGCTGGTATCAACGCAGCGTCTCTGTCGGCGGTAGATATCTCGTCGCATGCCTCGGGCTAACCCCGGCGGTGGCGGCGCTGGCCTGGAGCCTGACGCAAACGCTAGCCGGTGGTGTGACAGGGGTTTTGGCGTTCGTCATCATGGCTGGTGTCACGGGGCTGGCGCTGCGAAAGCATTATCCGCATGATCGATTGGGCATCGCCAATGTCGTGACGCTGTCGCGAACCGGCATCATCGCCGCGCTGTGCGGACTTTTGGCGGCGCCGGGACTTCTGGCCGAAAGCGATGTGCTCGCCTGGACGGTGCTGGCCATCGCCGTATTTTCACTCAGCCTCGATGGCGTCGACGGCTATTTCGCGCGCCGGCAAGTATTGTCCTCGAGCTTCGGCGCGCGCTTCGACATGGAAATCGACTCCATCTTTGCGCTGTTGCTTGCCCTGCTGTGCTGGCAATCGGGCAAGGCCGGGCTCTGGGTGCTGGTTCTCGGCGGCATGCGATATCTGTTCCTGGCTGCCGCACTGGTCTGGCCGTGGCTGATGGGATCGCTGCCCGAGCGGTTCAGCCGCAAGGTGATCTGCGTTGTGCAGATCGGGGTGCTGATCGCACTGCTGGCGCCTGTCATCAGCGGGCCGCTGTCCTGGACCATCGCGGCCATCGCCACGCTGCTTCTAATCTACTCCTTTGGTCGCGACGTGGTGTGGCTGGCAAGGCATCGGTCTTGACCCGAAGGCAGGCCGGCAGTTTCAGTTTATTGCTCGCGGGCCTCGCGATCTTTGCCGTCCTAGTGCATCCCAATCATCCCGATGCGCTGGTGCCGGCTACGCTGCTGCAACTGCCGCTGGAATGGTTTGCCATCGTCGGGCTGTTGCTGGTTCTCCCCTTCGGCACCATGGCGAGCTATGTCGCCCGGGCCGTACTGGTTGTTGCTCTCACACTTGTATCGGTCCTCAAGCTGGCCGACCTCGCGACCTTCACGGCGTTCAATCGGGCGTTCAACCCACTGATGGACCCGCCACTCGCCGAAGCGGCGGTGCTGCTGGCGGCGGGCTCGGTCGGCTGGCCGCTGACAATTGTGCTCGCGGTATGCATCGCACTGCTACCCTTCGGGGTGGCGGGCCTGTTGTGGTGGAGCACCGGACGGATCAATCGTTTCCAACCCGGCACACCGGTGCGGCTCGCTGCGGGTATCATGGGCGTTGTGGCGGTATTCGCTGTCATCGCCGACGTCGGCGCTTCGCGGCAAGCCTGGACCTTGCCGCTGGACTTGCCCGGTCAGAGTTCTTCGACCCAACTGGCGCTCGACCGGACCACGACCTTCCGGGGACTGTATGCGGATCTCGCTGTTTTCGAGACCGAGGCGCAGACCGATCCTTTCGCCGGGCGCACCAATCTATTCGATCGCCTGTCCGGGCGGGATGTGTTCGTCATTTTCGTCGAGAGCTACGGGCAGACCACGCTACAAAACCCTCTCTACGCCCCGACGCATCTGGCGCGCCTCGGGGAAGCCGAGCGCAAGCTGGCGGCGGCGGGGCTTGCCATGCGTTCGGCCTGGCTGACATCGCCGGTCGCGGGCGGGCAGAGCTGGCTGGCGCATGCGACCCTGGCCTCGGGTCTTTCAATCGACAATCAGGCGCGCTACCGGGCCATGCTCGCGAGTTCGCGCCCGTCGCTCTATCATCTGGCGCAGCCGGCGGGCTATCGAACCACCATTATCATGCCGGCCATCACGCTGCCTTGGCCGGAAGCCCAGTTCATGGGATTTGACGGCATCTACGAGGCTGCAGACCTCGACTATCACGGCGAGGCGTTCAACTGGACCACCATGCCGGACCAGTACACATTGAGCACCATCGATCGGATATTGCCCCAGGACGATACGCCATACTTTGCCATGACAGCACTATTGTCATCGCATGCGCCATGGACGCCGGTGCCGCGCTTCGTCGACTGGGATGCGATTGGGGACGGCGCGATCTTTGACGCCAGCCAGCATGTCGGCCCGCCCGGCGCCGAAGTCTGGCCCAATGGCGAGCTGATGCGCGAGCAATATCGGCTGGCTGTCGATTATTCGCTGGAGGTGGTGTTCGACTTCGCCGCGCGCCATGCCGGCCGCGACTGGCTCTTGGTCATACTGGGCGATCATCCACCGGCGCAAACCGTGTCGCAGATCGAGGGACAGGATGTGCCAATCCATCTGGTCGGCACCGAGGCAGCCCTCGCTGCGTTTGACGATTGGGGCTTTACCGACGGGCTCATTCCCGATGCGGCAGCCCCGGTGTGGCCGATGAGCGACTTCCGCGATCGCTTCATCCGGGCAGTGTCGTCGGACGGAGCCGCGCCATGACGACAGCGGCGATCAAACTCGAGCGCCGCGACCGGGCGCGGACAGCGTTGCAGCTCCTGCTGCGCCTGGCGCCACCAGTGGTTATTATCGGTCTATTGTGGAGCCTTGCCGATGGGCCGGGCGCCCTGGCGCTACTGGCGGGAGCCAACTGGCTCTATTTGTTGCTGGCGTTTGTCGCAGTGAACCTTCAGACCATAGCCTCCGCCTGGCGCTGGCATCGCGTCGCGGCCCGCCTCGACCAGCACATTCCGCCGGCCCATGCCGTGGCGGAATACTATGTGTCGCAACTGGTCAACCAGTCGCTGCCCGGCGGCGTGCTCGGCGATGCAGCGCGTGCGGTTCGGGCCAGGCATCAGGCTGGCCTCGGCATCGCGGCCAGGGCCGTCATCATCGAGCGCCTCGCCGGGCAGCTCGCCATGTTCGGCTTGCTGGCGGTCGCACTGGCCTGGGCGCTGCTCACTCCGGGCGGGCTCGAACTCCCAATTGGCGCGGATCAACTCTGGGCCGGGGCGCTGGTGATATTCGCCCTGTTGGCCCTGGCCGTGCTTGGCTGGGCGCTGGCACGCCGCTATTGGCGCCAGCAAACCGGCCGCTCGATTGCCACGGCGCTGTTCGCCAAAGGCGCCTGGATCGAACAATTACCGCTCGCGGGGGTTATTGTGGCGCTCAATCTTTTGAGTTTCACTCTCTGCGCCCTGGCCACCGGCACGACGCTCGACGCCGAGGGAATCGTGGTTCTCGTGCCGCTTATTCTATGCGCCATGCTGATTCCGACGACGGTGGCCGGATGGGGCTTTCGGGAAGGCGCTGCAGCCGCCCTGTTCCCGCTGGCCGGCGCGACCGCCGCCGCCGGCTTTGCCGCCAGTCTCGCCTTTGGCCTCGTAATCCTCGCCGCCAGCCTGCTGGGACTATTCTTTCTTCGACAACGCCCTACTGCCCCTGAAAACCATGGAGATCGTCGTGACTAATCTCAAACTTTCTCGCCGCAGCTTCGTCGGTGCCGGTCTCGGAACCCTTGGCCTTGCCGCCATGTCGCCGCGCCTGTTCGCGCAGGAGACCAAGGACGTGGCCCTGCAATTGAGCTGGCTGCACTCGGTCCAGTTCGGCGGCAGCTACATCGCCAAGTCCAAGGGCTATTGGTCCGACGCCGGGCTCAATGTCGCTCTCAACCCCGGCGGTCCCAATGCGCCGGTCGATCCGGCCGTGGTCACCGGCCAAGCCCTCGTCGGCATATCGGCCGCCGACTATGCTTCGGCTTCGGTGGAGCAAGGCGCGCCCTTCAAGATCATCGGCGTCGCCATGCAGAAAAATCCCTTCGTCATCGCCTCGCTGCCGGCCAATCCGGTCAATACCCCGGCCGATCTCGTCGGCAAGCGCATCGGCATGGCGCTGGCCAACACGCCGGTCTTGCAGGCGCTCTGCACCATCAACAATGTCGATATCGCTCAGATCGAAATCGTGCCCACCCAGTACGACGCGGCGCCGCTGATCGCTGACCAGGTCGATTGCCTGCTGTGCTGGGAAACCGATTTGCCCGTCGCCATGGCCATCCAGGGCGTCGAGAGCGTCACCATGCTCATGGCCGATCACCGCTACGCGGTGCATTCGCAGACCTATATCGCCACCGACGATAGCCTCGCCAACCGCCGCAGCGACCTCGTCGCCATGATGCGCGGCGAAGTGATGGGCTGGAACGACTACAAGGCCGATCCGAAGGCGGCTGCGGCCCTGACCATGGAGCTTTATCCGGACCAGGGGCTCGATCTGCCGACCCAGGAAATGCAGGCCGAGCGCCAGCTGCCGCTGATGTTCTCGGCGCTGACCGATGAATTCGGCTTCGGCTGGTTCACAGATGAGACAGTCGCGCAAAACGTCGAAACCCTCGGGCTTTTGGGCCGCAGCGTGACGGCCGATCTGTGGGACCGGTCCATCCTCGAGGAAATGCATGCCCAAGCCTGAGGCACCGCAACCGCCCGAGGTCACTTGCCGGCAACTGGAAAAAACCTTCCGCAGTGGCGGCAAGGCAGTCGGCGCCGTGGCCCCGATTGACCTGCGCTTCAGCGCAGGAGAGACGACCGCCCTGGTCGGCCCCTCCGGCTGCGGCAAATCCACCCTGCTGCGTCTGGTGGCCGGCCTCGAGCAGCCGACGCATGGCACGGTCGATATCGGCGGCGAGCCACCCATAACGGTTACCAGACGAGCCGGCCTCGCCTTTGCCTTCCAGGACGCCGCCCTGCTGCCATGGCTGACGGTGCGCCAGAACGTGGCGCTCGCGCTCCGGTTGGCGCGGCGCCGCAAGGACGAGAGCAAGATTGCCAAACTCATCGACCTCGTCGGGCTCAGCCAGTTTGCCGATACAAGGCCCGCCGAACTCTCCGGCGGCATGCGCCAGCGCGCCGCCATTGCCCGGTGCCTCGTGACGGAGCCGGGCCTGCTGCTGCTGGACGAGCCGTTCGGGGCCGTCGACGAGTTGACCCGCGAACGCCTTAACGCCGACCTGCCGGCGCTCTGGCAAAAGCGCGGCACCACCACGCTCCTGGTTACGCACTCCATTGCCGAAGCTGTCACTGTCAGTCATCGCGTCATCGTTTTCTCGCCGCGCCCGGCGCGCATTGTCGGCGATTTCACCGATCTGCCACGCGACGAAACCGGCAGGCGCGCCTTGATGGCGACGATATCGAACACCCTGGCCGAGGCTAGCGCGGGATCTTCGACCCCGTGACCGGTCGCCTGAATGCAGCCCTGCCGACCGTTCTGGCTGCCGCTGTACTGCTGGCCCTGTGGCAGGCTTTGGAGAATTTGACGCAAGGCCTGTTCTTTTTTTCCGGACCGGTAGCGGTTTTGCGGGCTTTCGTCGACGAAGCGCCATTGCTGCTAAACGCCGCCGGCATAACGCTGAAATCCGCCGCCATCGGCTTTGTCATCGGCAATGCCATAGCCGCGGCGCTGGCCACCATCGCCCTGGCCGTGCCCCGCCTCGAGCGGCTGGTATCGGGCGTGGCACTGGTGGTTTTCTGCCTGCCGTTCGTCGCGACCGGCCCCATTCTGCGGGTCATCTATGGCGTCGGCGACGGCCCGCAGATCGTCCTCGCTGCCCTCGCGACTTATTACACGACCTACCTTTGCCTGCTGGTCGGCCTGCGCTCTATGCCCGCCAGCTGGCTCGATCTCGTGCGCAGCTACGGCAGCGGGCGCTTGGGAGAGCTTGTGCATGTTCGCGCCATGGCCGCGCTGCCCTATTTGACTGCGGGGCTGCAGATCGGCGCACCTGCAGCCTTTCTGGGCGCCATGGTGGGCGAGTTCACCGGGGCAGAGCGCGGCCTCGGGGTACTCAGCATTCGGGCTATGCGGGGGCTCGATGTCGATATGACCTGGGCCATCGCCGCCCTTGCCGCCGCTATTTCGGCATTGGCATTCTGGCTGTTCGGCTGGCTCGGCCGTCGTGTCGGCGCGGAGCCGCCGCCCTTGCTGCTATCGGCCCGGCGACAGGATCTGCCCCGATCGAGGGCTGCGGGCGTAGCGCGCAGTATCGCCGAGTTGGCCCTGCTGGCCGCTGTCATCCTGGCGCTCTGGTTCGGGCTGATGCATTTCCTCGGCCTGTCGCCGTTCTTTGCCAAGCGCCCGCAGGATGTCTCCGCGTTCCTTTTCCTCGATCCCGCTGCTGCCGCCAATCGCGCGACGCTGATGACCGCCTTCTGGCAAACCCTGTCGCTGACGGTGCCGGCTTACTGCGTGGGCCTGATGTTCGGCGCCGGCCTCGCTGTGATCCTCGTGCTGCGCCCACGCCTTGCCGCCGGCATGTTGCCGATTGCCATTGCCCTGCGGTCGGTGCCAATCGTCACCACAGCGCCCCTGTTGGTTCTGGCGCTCGGTCGCGGCGCCGTTGGCACCATAACCATCGTCGCCGTGATGATCTTCTTTCCAACTTTGGCGGCCTGCCTTGAAGGCATGCGCCGCACGCCCCGGTTGGTGCTCGACCTGTTCGCGAGCTATGCCGCCTCCCCCGGGCACAAGCTGATTCATGCCCAGATTCCTGCCATGCTGCCGGCGTTCTTCGCGGCCGCCCGCATGGCCGTACCCGCCGCGCTGCTTGCTGCCACAACGGCGGAATGGCTGGCGACCGGCACGGGCATTGGAAGCCTCATGGCGCTGACCGCCTCCATCTCGAACTATGCCATGCTGTGGAGCGCCATCGTCCTTCTCGCCTTGGCTGCGAGCCTGCTTTATGCCCTGGTGCATTGGCTCGAACGCCGGATCCTCACCATCTTTGCCAGCGAGCAACTTGCCCTATGACCCGACCAGCAGCCTTTGCCATCCCCGGTGATGCCACCCAGAAAACCGGCGGCTACATCTATGAATATGAGCTGCTGCAGGCCCTGCGCCGGAATGGCCGCGAGGTGCAGCATCTGCAACTGGGTGCCGGCTTTCCCAACCCCAGCGCTGCGGAAACCGCCGCAGCAATCGCTGCCATGGCGGCGCTCCCGCTAGAAACCCCGCTGATTATCGACGGGCTGGTGTTCGGCTCCATCGACACTGCCGGGCTGCGCACGGTCGAGGCGCCCATCTTCGCCATGATCCACCACCCGCTCGGGCTCGAAACCGGGGTTTCGCCGGCGCAGTCGCAATTTCTGCTGCAGCGCGAGGCCGACAATCTGCAACTGGCCCAGGCGGTGCTGGTTCCCAGCCCGCACACCGCCCGTATCCTCGTGCAAGAGTTCGGCGTGCCGGAGCAGAAGATCACCGTCGCGCCCCCCGGCTTCCGTCCCGCCGACCCGATCCGCACGCCCCAGTCGCCGCCGCTCATTCTCTCGGTGGGGATCCTGGCAGAGCGCAAAGGCCACGATGTGCTGGTCGCCGCACTCGGACGCATCACCGATCTCGACTGGCAGGCCCAGATCGTTGGCAAGACCCATGACCCGGCAGTCGAAGCCGCATTGCGCCGGCAGATCACGGACCTCGATCTTGCCGATCGGATAAGTCTCGCGGGCCTTTTGGCCGACGACACGGTGATCGAGCGCTACCGCAAGGCCACGCTGTTCGCCCTCGCCACCCGCTACGAGGGCTATGGCATCGTGTTGGGCGAGGCGATGTTGCATGGCCTTCCCATGGTGACCTGTGAGACCGGCGCCGTGCCCGACACCGTCGCAGCGGGCGCCGGCATTCTCGTCCCGGTCGACGATGTGGACGCTTTCGCCCAAGCCCTGCGCTCGGTACTAACCGACCCAGGCATGCAGCAAGCCATGTCGAGCCGGTCAGCCGAGGCCGGACGCAAACTCAACAGCTGGGACGAAACCGAAACCATCGTCAGCCAGGTGCTCGACCAGGCCAACCCGGGTTTACAGGTTTGAGGACGCTGGCCAGGGCGAAATTTTGATTGGAGCTCCCGTGAGCCGGTGCCCGGTCAATGTCACCTTGAATTCTACCACGCTTGTTTTAGGTTGTAACCGGTTTCAAGGAGCAGCTTAATGTCCTTCCAGGCGGAAAAGTCTTTGGTTCGCGACCATTACAACGCCATAGCCGGCGCTACTGCGGACAGCATCGGCAGCGTTCTGGCCGATCGTGTCAGCGAGGACTGGCACTGGCGCGGCATGCATCCTTTTCACGAGCAGACCGGCGCTGCCGCGGTCGCCAATAGCTTCTGGACGCCGTTTCTGAGCGCCATGACACGCGTGCAGCGTCGGCAGGACATCTTCTTTGCCGGCCGCAACCAGATCGACGGGTTCAAGTCGACCTGGGTAGTTTCCATGGGCCATTTGATGGCGCTGTTCGACGCGCCGTTTCTAGGCATTCCGCCCACCGGAAAGATCGTCATGCTGCGCTACGCTGAGTTTAACCGCGTAGAAGCGGGTAAAATCGCGGAAACAGCCTTTTTCTGCGACCTTGTGCACCTGATGCACCAGGCAGGTCTTCAGCCCCTGCCGCCACAGACCGGAGCGCATCTCGTACAACCCGGCCCGGCAACCCATGATGGATTATTGTTTGCCGACGCCGATGCACAAAGTGGCACTGCTACCCTCGACCTCATCAATCGCATGATCGGTGACATTGCGGCCAATTCCAGCAGTCCGACTATCGCCTTGCCGCGAGACGCGACACCTCAGGAGGAACTGGCGCGCTGCTGGCACGACGATATGATCTGGTGGGGACCGGACGGTATCGGCGCGACCTACACGATTGATCGCTACATCGAGCAGCATCAGCGCCCATTTCGCCAGCAACTTTCCAATCGTGTTTTCAACGGCCATGTCGCAAAGCTGGCCGAGGGAAATTATGGCGGCTTTTTTGGCTGGCCAAACCTCACCCTGACGCCGACCGGGGGCTATTTGGGCCTGCCTGCCAACGGCCTTGCCACCGCAGACATGCGCGTGGTGGACATCTATCGGCGTCACGACGGCAAGCTGGCCGGAAACTGGGTCTTCATCGACATCCTGCATTTCCTCAACATGCAAGGTCTGGACGTGTTGGCGCGGCAGCGAACCCTCAACCGCTCCATGCCGCATCCGTAGCAATCTCACAATTTACTTGCAGTCCATGGAACGGCTCGTTTAGCCTCTATATGAAACCGGTTTCACGATGGGGTTGTGGCTGGTAGTTCCGGAGGATCAAATGCGCCTGACGATGTGTGTGATAGCTGGTGTGACCCTTGGCCTGTCCGGCCAGGCCTTTGCCCAGGCGGGATGCGGCGTCGAAGCCGGGTCCGTTCGAATCTTGTCCAATGATTTCCCGGCCCTGGCTGCAGTCGAGGCTGCCGCGGCCGAGTGCGCGAGCGATGCCCTAACGATCACCGCGAACGCCACAACCGAGCACAAAAGCCTGCAGGTGCCGGCGCTGACCGCCAACCCGGCCGAATACACCGTGGCCATAGTGGCCAATGGCTCCATCGTGCCGCTGTTGAACCAGGGCCTGGTCCGGCCACTGAATGACCTCGTCGAGAAATACGGCAGCCAGCTCGATCCGCAGCAATTGATCACCATCGACGGCCAGGTCATGGCCATTGCCTTCATGGCCAATGCCCAACACCTGTATTATCGCGCGGACATCCTCGAACAGGCCGGCGTCGAGCCACCAAAATCCTATGCGGACGTCTTGACCGCCGCGCAGGCGATCAAGGACGCCGGTCTCTCCGAGACCCAGTGGGCGGCCACTTTTGGTGCCGGCTACGATCTGGGCCAGGAATTCGTCAACATGTACCTCGGCATGGGCGGCAGCCTGTTCGAGGCGGGGTCGGCCAATGCTTCGGTCAACAACGAGACCGGAATAGCGGCGCTCGAGATGCTCAAGTCGCTGACACCCTATATGAACCAGGACTATCTGTCGGTCGACGCCAATGTGGTGCAGGCCGATTGGGAAGCGGGCAAGACCGCCATGATGGTGCTTTGGGGGTCGCGCGCCGCGGGCATTCTCGATGATCAGGGCGCTGCCCCCGGGGTCGTGGAAAACACCAGGCTGGCCGCAGCCCCGACGGCAGGCGGGACTATCCCGGCCACCACGCTGTTCTGGGATGGCTTTACCATCGCCAAGAACGTCTCCGACGAGGATGCCGAAGCCTCGTTCCGCGTCATGATGCATGCGCTGTCGCCGGAAATGGCCAATGCCAACGCCAAGGCCGCGACCTGGCTCATTCCCGGCGCCGAAGCGACCGAGGCGTCCGTCGGCACCAACGAGTCGGCAAATGCCGGGGCTCTCGCCTATCCCATGGTGCCGCAGATGAGCCTTCTGCATACGGCGCTGGGCAATGAGCTGCCGCAATTCTTCCAGGGCTCGGAAAGTGCCGAACAGGCACTGGCTGACGCGCAGGCAGCCTATGAAGCCTCTGCACGTCAGTCCGGTTTCCTGCAATAGTCCCACTGGGCCCGCCGCTGCATCAAAGTTGCGGGCCCGGCGCTGACTTCGAGGTCTTGCGCAGCGGCGACGGAGGAGTTCAAATTGGCGAGCAACAGGGTTACGGCCGCGCAGGTGGCGGAGCGCGCCGGCGTCAGCAAGGCTGCAGTTTCGCGGGTCTTCAACCCGGGACGGTCCGTGTCACCGTCTCTGGCCGAGAAGGTCACGCGGGCCGCCGAACAGCTTGGCTATAGCCCCAATCTGCTGGCGCGCTCGCTCAGCTTGGGCCGCACGCGCATGATTGGTCTGATCGTGCCGTATCTCTACAACCAGTATTACGCCGAGGTACTTGAGCAGATTTCCCTGGCCTTCCAGGCGGTGAATTATCGCGTGCTGGTGTTCGTCCTGCCCAAGACCGCATCAGCCATCGAACATGTGGTCGATGATCTGTTGCGCTATCGCGTCGACGGGCTGGTCGTTGCCTCCGTCGTGCTGTCCTCGCAACTGGCCGAGCGGTGCATCGAGGCCGGTGTGCCTATCCTGTTGTTCAACCGGGTCGAGGGGCATGGCAGCTTCCCCTCGGTAACCTCGGACAATCTGCGCGGTGGCCGATCCGCCGCCCGGCATCTGCTTTCGCTCGGGCACCAGCGCATCGGCTACATCGCTGGATGGGAGGATGCATCGACCCAGCGCGATCGCGAGTCGGGCTTCCGTGAGGCACTGCAAACGCAGGGCCTTGAACTTCATTCCCGCGGTGTTGGCAATTTCATCCGCGAGGATGCCCAGGCTGCTGCGCGGGATATGTTCGCGCGGCCAGATCACCCCAGCGCGGTGTTCGTTGCCAATGATTTCATGGCTTTTGCCGTCATCGATGTCCTGCGCCATGCGTTGGGCATCCGCGTGCCCGAGGATGTCTCGGTGATGGGTTACGGGGATATCGCCATGGCCGCATGGCCCTCCTATGACCTCACCACCATCCATCAGCCAACTGAAAAAATGGTCAGTCGTGCCGTCTCGATGATGCTCGAAATGATCGAAGAAAAGACCGAGGACACGACCAGTGTCGTCATCCCGAACACTCTCGTCGTCCGCACCTCGACGGCCAAATTTGGAAAGATTGCCACGTGAAGGGTTTCGAGCCGCGATTCAAGGATTTCCCGGACTACATTCTCAAGATCACCGAGGAAATATGGGAGCAACGTCGGATCGGTAGTCTGCGAGACTATTACGCAGAGGACATCATCATCCGCACGCCGCAGGGCATTTCCTCGGGAAACGCCGGGGTCATGGCGGCCACCATGCAAACGCTCTCCGAGTTTCCCGACCGCGTGCTGCTGGGTGAAGACGTGATCTGGTCCGGATCCCCCGAGACGGGGATGTTGTCATCGCACCGCATTCTTTCGACAGCGACCCATCTGGGAGATGGCGTGTTCGGCCCGGCGAGCGGAACGAGCCTCACCTATCGCGCCATCGCCAATTGCCACGCCATCGACAACAAGATCGACGACGAATGGCTGATCCGCGACACTGGCGCCATCGTCCGGCAAATCGGTCATACGCCGCGTGAATTTGCGCAATCAAAGCTCGACCGAAACGAGCCGGCGGAGCCCTTCGTCCCGACCATCAACCAGCCGGGTCCCGCCGCTGAGGGTGGCAATGACGATCCTTGGGGCAAGCGTTATGCACAGGCGCTGGAGCGGATCATGCGCGCCGAGTTCGAGGTGATCGGCACCGGATACGATCGCGCGATCGAAGCGCACTACCCAGGCGGCAGCGACGGTTTTGGCCGGGCCTTTGCCGAGCGTCACTGGCTAGGCCTGCGTTCAAGCTTTCCCAATGCGTCCTTCACGGTGCATCAGCGCATCGGCCAGTCCGGCACCGACAGCGCCCCCCGCGCGGCCCTGTTCTTTGCCCTGGAAGGGCTGCATGAAGGCTATGGAGCGTTCGGGCCGCCAACGGGAAAGCCCGTCTACGTCATGGGCGCCGCGCATGCCGAATTCGGACCCTACGGGATACGCCGCGAATGGGTGCTATATGACGAGATCGCAGTTTGGCTGCAGATTCTGTCGCCAGGCCGTTGATCCGGCGGCAGTGTTTGACCGGCTGGGGGAAACGGGCATGGAAAAAGCCCGAGCCATCAGGCGCCAAGGCGATAGCGGTCTGGGCGGTCCATTTGTAAACTTCGTGCCGCGCAAATGTGGCGCACTAATTCGCAGCTGCTTGCCACACCAAGCCAAAGGTTCACGCCTCTGTCACAGCGCTGGTAGATGGTCCGCGCGTGCAGCGCGATACTAACAAGAGCATCACGGCAGAGAAATTGCAGGCGGCCTGCGAGGATTTGCTCAATTCTGCCGAGCACCCCGACGAGGTCACCGTGCGCAATATCGCGCAGCGGGCCGGAGCCGGCGTCAGCGCGATCAGCTATCATTTCGGCAGTGTCGAGCATCTGGTTTTCTCGGTTGCGCAACGGGTCTATCTGCGGCTCAACGCGGAGCGGCTGGCCTTGCTGCAGGCGGCAATTCAGCGGGCGCATCCCGCCCCGGCCCGCATCGAGGATCTGATCGCCGCTATGGTAGGCCCGTCCATCCGCTGGAGCCTTGATCCCACCTCGAGCTATGGTGTGCTGCGCCACATGACGAGCCTGGCGCAATCCAGCGAGCACCCCGAAATATTTCGTCCGATGATCGATGATATCGACCATCATCGCCTGTTCGTGCCGCATTTTCGCAAGATCGCGCCGTGGCTCAGCGACGTCGACATCGGCTTCCGGATGTCCTGCCTGCTCGGCGTGCGCTCGCAGATGACCCGTAACCGGCGCCGCACCGACGAGTTGACCAATCACGCTCTCGACCTGGCTGATCCGCAGGTGGTGCTGGTCCATGTCGTTGCAGCCACCGCGCCGATGTTCACGACACCGCCGCGGGCCAATTCTAACACTGTTCCAAACTCGTCACCGCACTGAGACAGGAGGGGGCTAGGTCTTGCTCCAGCAAACGGAGCAGGCCCATGAACGAGACCATCTTCATCCACCTCACAGACCTTCATGTCGGCAATCCTGACGTGGCGGACGATCATCTGTTCAGCGACACCGCGGCAACTCTGGCGCGCGTGCTCAAGCTCATCGGCAGCATGGACCCAAAGCCCCAATTCATCATCGCCAGCGGTGATTTGACCAATCGGGGCGATGCCGACAGCTATCGTCACCTCAAAACCGTCATGGCGGCGACCGATTTGCCGGTGGTCTATGCCATCGGCAATCACGACACGCGGGCCGGCTTTTATGAAGGCATGCTGGAGCGCAGCACCGATCTCGACGCACCCTATGACCACGAACAGGTCATCGAGGGCGTGCATGTCATCACGCTCGATACCACGACGCCCGGCCAGATCGGCGGCAGCCTCGATCCCGAGCAGTTCGCCTGGCTGGAAGCGGCGCTCGATAGTCACGCCGATCTGCCCAAGCTGATCGTTGCCCATCACGCCCCGGCGCTTGGCGATGCGCCACCGTGGGATCACTGGCGCACCATCGAGTTCAACCAGTCGCAGACGCTGGCCGCCCTGCTCAAGGGCCGCAATGTGCTGGCGATCCTCTCCGGCCATATCCACCACGACCGCTTCTCGGTCTGGCACGGCATTCCGGTGATCGTCGGCATGGGCCAGCACGCGGCCACCGACATCCTGACCACCGACGTGCTGCGCATGGTCGAGGGCTCGTCCTTCGGCATCGGCACCGTCAGGAGCACGGGCCTCACCATGGCGCTGGTGCCGCTGCCCCAGACCCGCGCCGAGCTTAACCGCTACGACCTCAAATTGCTGCGGCAGAAGCAGGAAGCTGCTCTCGCCGAAGCCACCGCCGGCTGATCCCGCCTCCTCAAGGACCAATCACATGCTCAAACGCAATTTCCTGCAACTGCTGGCTGCCACCAGCCTGAGTTTCACCGCTTTGTCTGGCGCCGCCTTCGCCGAGATGGCCGATGCCATCACCGAGCCGGTGACCATCACCTTCTATAATTACAATTTGGCGACCGCGAGCGCCGGTGCCGACGCCACGCGCGAACTGCTCGCCAAGTTCGAAGCCGAAAATCCCAATATCAAGGTCGAGACTGTCGGCGTGCCGTCCAACGAGATCGTCACCCGCCTGCAAGCCGATATGGCCGCCGGCCAGCAGCCCGACGTGGCGCAGCTGGTATTCCGCGATCTCTATTACATCGCCAGCGATCTGGGTGCCAATGCGCTCGAAGACATGGCCGGCCCGGAAGCCTTTGCGGCCCTGACCGAGGGCATGCTGCCGCGCGGTCTCGACCTCGGCAAGGTCGACGACAAGACCTATGGCCTGGCGTACACCTTCTCGACCCCGGTGCTGTTCTACAACGCCGATCTGTTCCGCGAAGCTGGCCTTGACCCGGAAAACCCGCCCAAGACCTGGGCTGAGGTCAAAACCGCTGCCGAAGCCATCGTCGAAAAGACCGATGCCGAGGGCTTCTTTCCCGGCGCCTACGGCCCGGCCGACGGCACCTTCGTCTACCAGGCGGTGCTGATGTCGAATGGCGGCACGGTCCGCGATGGCAACACGCTGACTTTCGCCAATCCCGAAGGGATCGAAGCCGTGCAGATGCTGCGCGACATGGTCGAAAGCGGCGCCCACGCCAAGATCGACACTGCGGGCGCGACCGAGGCCATGGCTGCCGGCAAGCTGGGCATGTTCCTCTATACCAGCGCCGTCCAGAACAGCCTCTCGACCTCGGCTGAAGGCAATTGGGAACTGCGCGTCTCCGGCATGCCAAGCTTTGGCGACAAGCTGACCGCACCGACCAATTCGGGCAGCGCGCTCTACACGTTTTCCAAGGACCCGATCAAGCAGCGCGCGTCCTACGAGCTGATGAAGTTCCTGACGTCGAAGTATGGCTACACTATCATCACCAGCAAGATCGGCTATCTGCCGCTGCGCCTCGATATCGTTGATGACGCCGAATATCTCGGTGCCTGGACCGCAGCGCATCCGCTGATCCGGCCGAACCTTGAACAGCTGTCGCGCCTGACGCCCAACGTGGCTTTCCCCGGCCCCAACTACCGCCAGGCAGAGTCGATGATGAAGGAAGCCGTCACCGAAGCCGTGCTGGGCGATGGCGATGTCACCGAAGTGCTGACCACCGCCCAGGACAATGCCCAGACCCTGATGCCCTGATCCTGCCGGGCGCGGTTCCCTGCGACCGCGCCCATCTTTCTCGACTGACAGACTGGAGGCGGTCATGACCATGGCAGCGACGCGGCACTGGGCCTTGCCCGATACCCATAATATTCGCGATCTCGGCGGCTATGCCCGCACCACTGGCGGCATTACCCAATGGGGCCGCATCCTGCGTGGCGAAGCGTTGCACTATTTGCGCGACGACAGCGTGGCGCAACTGGCCGAACGCCAGCTGGCGCTGGTCATCGACCTGCGCGGCCCGCACGAAACCAGCGTGACGCCGCATCCCTTTGTCGATCACCCGACAGTCGACTACCGCAACATCGTGCTGTTCGATGCGCTGGCGCCAATCGCCATGAGCCAGCAGCCGTTCGACATGGCCCGGCGCTATTGCGATGCCCTCGACACCTGCGGCCCGCAACTGGCCGAGGTGCTGCGCGCCATCATCAACGCCCGTAACGGCATGGTGCTGTTCCACTGCACCGCCGGTAAGGATCGGACGGGCATCATCGCCGCCCTGTTGTTGTCGATGGCCGGCGTCGACCGCGCCGATATCGCCGCCGATTATGCGCTCACCACCGAGGCGACGGGCCTGCTCGGCGATCTGCGCCAGCGCGCCATTGCGGCCGGCGGCGAGCCTGCGCATGTCGATCGTGTGCTGGCCAGCGACGCGAGGACCATGCTGGCCATGCTCGATCATCTCGATGCCAGCCATGGCGGTATCGAAGCCTATCTTTCGAGCATCGGCCTTGCGCCGTCTGAAGTTAGCCGCCTGGTTGACCGGCTATGCGCCTGAACCCGCTAGGCCCGGATCGCGGCCCAGCACATCTCGGCGACGAGCTGCCGGTCAGCCGTTGCCAACGCTGTTTCGGTCTGGCGCCGTCGTTTCAAGCTGTTGCGGATCGAACCGCGCACGAAGCTCATGAGCATGGCCGGCGGTCCCGCGCGCACCGCGCTCGCCTCCTGTGCCGCCGCGATCATCGCGTTGCCATGCTGCACGAAGGGGCCAAAGATCGTCGCCGCGTCGCTGAAACTGATCAGCGGCGTGTTGTCGAGATAGTCGAACAGCCGGGCCCGCTCGGCATCTTCCCAGATGAAGTCGATATAACGGTCAATATAGCGGCGCACCTCGTCCGCGGCGCTCATCGCCGGATCGGGCGGCGTGACCAGCGTGTTCGACATCTCCTCGCTGACGCGCGTGTAGACGCCGAGCACCAGTGCCTCCTTGGAGGCGAAGTAATTGTACAGCGAGCCTGTGGCCACGTCCGCCTCTTCGGCAATCGCCGCCATCGAGCATTGCAGACCGTTGCGCACGATGAGCCGGGCTGCGGCAGCCAGGATTCGGGTGCGCTTGTCGAGAACAACATCCATAAACTGAATGAACCTTCATTCACTTGTCATGGACAGACGCTAACTCTATCGCTGTCGCCACACAAGCAGTTTGTGAAAATATGTTGGCGAAACAAATAGTTACCGTAGAATTTTTGCCGTTTTGGCTGCTGCCAGAGCCAGGAGACCGCTCATGTCCGAAACCGTCACGTTCATCCATTTGACCGATTTGCACGTCGGCAACCCCGCCATTCAGGACGACCACCTCTATTCCGATACGACGACGACATTGCGTCGCATCCTGGTCGAGGTGAAGACCCTGGTGCCGCAACCAAAATTCATCGTCGTCAGTGGTGATTTGACCAATCAGGGCGATCAAGGCAGCTACGAGAACCTCAAGGCGATCGTCGCCGAAGCCGGCCTCGACATGCCGATCCTTTATGCCTTGGGCAATCACGACAAGCGCCAGGGTTTTTACCCTGCCATGCTCGGTCGCACCGATAATCTCGACGCCCCCTATGACCACGCCCAGGTCATCGACGGTATCCACGTCATCGTCATGGACTCCAGCGTGCCCAATAAGGTCGGCGGTGCGTTCGAACCCGGCCAACTCGATTGGCTCGAGGCCGAACTCGAGGCCCATGCCGACCTGCCCAAGCTTTTGGTGATGCACCACGCCCCGGCGCTGGATCTGCACGATGCGAGCATGGAATGGGAATCGCTGTCATATGCCGATACCGAAGCCCTGCGCCACGCCGTCGCCGGCAAGAACATCATCGGCATTCTCTCCGGCCATATCCACTATGACCGGGTCTCGAACTGGTACGGCATTCCGGCCGTCGTCGGCATCGGCCAGCATGCGGCGACCGATGTGCTCTGGCTGCATGAAGGCCTGCGCATGCTCGACGGCGCCGCCTTCGCCATCGGGACGCTGCGTCCCTCGGGCCTCTCCATCACCTTCGCGCCGCAAGCTGCCACCCGTCGCGAGCTGCACAGCTTCAGCTTTGCCGGCATGGCCGAAATGCTCAAACGATACGAAGCCGATACCGCAGTCGACGCGGCCGAGTAAGGAAAATCCCCATGTTCCGCACCACCATCATCGCGACCCTCCTGGCTCTGACAACGGCGGTCCCTGTCCTGGCCCAGACCATGGCACCCAGCATCGATACGCCCGTCACCATCCGCTTTTACAATTACAACCTCGCCACCGCCGGTCTGGGTGCCGAGGCGACGCAAAAGCTGATCAATGAATTCATGGCGGCCAATCCCAACGTGACCGTTGAAGGCGTCGCTTATTCCAGCGCCGACAGCAGCCGCATCCAGGCCGATCTCGCTGCCGGCCAGGCCGTCGACGTGGTCCAGACCGTGTTCAGCGACCTCGATTTCTCGGTGCACAATTTCGGCGCCCAGGCGCTGGAAGACATCGTCCCCGCCGCCGAATTCAGCGCCCATCTCGAAGGCATGCATCCCAATGGCACCAAGCTCGGCGTGCTGAACGGCAAGACCTATGGCCTGGCCTATACGTTCTCCACCCCGGTCCTGTTCTACAATGCGGACCTGTTCCGCGCCGCCGGGCTTGATCCTGACAGCCCGCCCAAGACCTGGGCGGACCTCAAGACCACGGCCCTGGCCATCGAGGACAAGACCGATGCCGAGGGCTTCACCGCTGGCATTACCGGGCCGAGCGCCGTGGACTGGCTGTTGCAGGGCGTCGTGCGCTCCAACAATGGCGAAGTCATCTCGCGCGACCGCACCACGTTGAAATTCGCCGAGCCCGAAGCGGTCGAAGCCATCGCCATGCTGCGCGATCTCTACGACGCCGGCGTCTACGAGAACTACGACTTCGCCGGCGCGGTCGATGCAATGGCCGCTGGCAATCTCGGCATGTATCTGCAGACCAGCGCGCTGCAGGCGTCGCTGGTGGCTGGTGCCAAGGACAATTACGAGCTGCGCTCCGCCGCCATGCCGCAGTTTGGCGACAAGCCGACCCGCCCCAACAATTCCGGCTCGGCCCTCACCATCCACACCACCGACCCGCTGAAGCAGCGCCCCGCCTGGGAGTTGATGAAGCTTCTCACCTCCGAGCATGGCTATACCGTCATCACCTCGGAAATCGGCTATCTGCCACTGCGTCCTGCCATCGTCACCGACCCGAAATACCTGGCCGGCTGGATTGCCGAGCACCCCCTCGTTGCTGCCAATCTCGAGCAGCTCGATCGCCTCGAGCCCTGGGATCCGATGCCGGGCCCGAACTACCGCCAGATCGGCAAGACCATGATGGACGCGGTGGAGATGTCGATCTTCGGCGGTACCGACGTCGCGGCCACCCTCGCCGATGCCCAGGCCAATGCCCAGGCCTTGATGCCTTGACCCCCTTGGCTCGCTGGCTGCGCTGTACAAGTGAAAGCGCCTCCCTTGGCTTTCTCGATCGCACCGCCCCGGCGAGCCAGACCTCAATCTTAAAGGAGCGCGAAATGGCCGTTGCGACCGCCACCCCCGCCCGCCTGCGCCGCAAGAGTCATGCGCGCTGGTCGCCCTGGCTCTATCTGGCGCCGGCTCTCATCACCCTTGTGGTGTGGATTTATTGGCCGCTGGTCGATGCCGCGCGGCTGAGCTTTTACCAGTGGAACATGCTGCCCACTTCGCCGCAGACCTTTGTCGGCTGGGAAAACTATCAGCGCATCTTTGCCTTGCCCAAGTTCTGGCAGGCGCTGCGCAACACCGGCGTCTATATCGTCGGCTTGTTGCCGCTCGCCGTGCTGATCCCGCTGGCCATTGCCATCTATACGCACGACCTGCCCGAGCGCTCGCGCAACATCTACCGCGCCATCATCTTCGTGCCGATGATCATCGCGCCTGTCGTGGCCGCCGCCGTCTGGCGCTGGCTGCTCGACCCCGGCTACGGCCTCGCCAACCAGATGCTCAAGGGCATGGGCCTCGATCCGGTAAAATTCCTTTCCGATCCCCATACCGCCATCTGGACCGTCATCGTCATTACCGGCTGGAAGCTGATGGGGTTTTCAACCCTCATCCTGTCGGCCGCCAACGCCAACATCAACCCGACGCTGATCGAAGCCGCGCGCATGGATGGCGCCGGCAAATGGGAAATCATCCGCGACGTTCGCCTGCCGCTCCTCAGTTCCACCGTGCTGTTTCTCGTGGTGATGACGATCCTGCTCGGGGCGCAGTGGAGCTTCACCTACATCAACGTGCTGACCGGCGGCGGCCCGCTCGGCGCCACCACCAATATCTATTATCTGCTCTGGGACTTCGGCTTTTCCACCATGTCGGTCGGTTGGGGCTCGGCCGCGGCGGTCATCCTTTTTCTCGGCTTCGGCGTCATGGCCTTCGTGCTGTTCCGCCTGATCGACAGGTATTCCTTCCATGACAACTGATGCTCTTGCCCGCCCGCTCACCGTTCGACCCGTCACCCTGCGGCGCATCTCGTCCAGATCGGGGCTGAACACCGCCGCGGGTCACCTGCTGATGGTGCTGCTGTCGATCTTCTGCCTGTTTCCAGTGTACTGGATGCTGGTCAGCTCGCTGCGTCCCGCCAATACTCTGTTCGAAACCAGCCTGTGGCCGACCCAGCCGTCACTTGAAAATTACACGCGCGCCATCGACGCCATCCCGATCGCCCGCATGCTGCTCAACACACTGGTGTTTTCCGCTGTCTCTACCGTGCTTCAGTTGCTCACCGGCATCTTGGCGGCCTTCGCTTTCGCGCGCTGGAAATTTCCGTTCGACAAACTGGTCTATACCGGCGTGGCCCTGACCTGGCTGGTGCCATTCCAGGTGGTGATGATCCCCAATTACCTGCTGATTGCCCATATGGGCCTGCTAGACAGCATCGTGGCGCTGATCCTGCCCAATATCGCCGCTGCTCTGGCCATCATGCTGCTGGCCCAGGCCATGCGGGGCTTCCCCAAGGAAGTCATCGAAGCGGCCCGCATGGATGGTGCCAGCAATTGGCGCATTCTGTGGGAAGTGCTGGTGCCGAACCTGCGCGGCACCATCGCCTCGCTCGCCATCCTCATCTTCATCTCGACCTGGAACGAGTATTTTTGGCCGCTGCTGCTGAGCCGCACCGCCGAAAACAGCGTCATCCAGATCGGCATCCAGATGTTCATGACCGCCGAGGGCAATCAGTGGGGTCCGCTGATGGCCGCATCGACCCTCGCCAGCCTGCCCGTCCTCATCATCTATGTCGTCCTGCAACGCCAGGTCGTCCAATCCTTCATGAAATCCGGAATTCGCTGATGCAGCTGCAACGCCATTTGCCCATCCAGGGCACTTATAACGTCCGTGACCTTGGCGGTTATGCCGCGACCGGCGGGGAAACCCGATGGGGGCGCCTGCTGCGGGCCGATGCGCTGCACCGTCTCGACGATCACGGCATCGAGGCCATGCTGGCTACGGGCATCACTACCGTCATCGATCTGCGCCACGGCGATGAGCTGACCCATCAGCCAAACCCGTTCGACGGCCATCCAGCCGTTGCCTACCACAATGTCTCGCTGCTCGATGGTCTGGCGCCGTCCCTGCTGCAGGATGGTGACGTCCTCCTCGCACTCTACAAGCTTGCCCTGACGCAACGCCAGCCGGCCCTCGCCAAAGTGCTGCAGATCATCGCCGATGCCCCACCCGGCGCCGTGCTGTTCCATTGCACCGCCGGCAAGGACCGCACCGGCATCGTCGCCGCCTTGCTGCTTGGCCTTGTCGGCGTCGATGCGGACATGATCGTCGAGGATTATGCCCTGACCGCCGGCTATCTCGCCCCGATCATGGCGGAGATCACCGCCGGCGCCGTGGCGCGTGGTGCAGATCCCGTTGGATTTCAGCGTCTGCTGCTGTCCGAGCCGGCGACCATGCTGGCTACACTCGATTTCATCACCGCCGAGTTCGGCTCGGTGAGCGCCTATATTGAACGCATCGGCCTCGACGACACCACCATGGACCGCCTGCGCAACCGTCTTCTGGGAGAACTCTGATGGCCGATGTCACGATCACCAATGTCAAGAAAACCTATGACGGCAAGCCGGTCCTGCATGGCATCGACCTCGAATTGCCCGACGGCCATTTCGTCGTCATCGTCGGCCCCTCCGGCTGCGGCAAGTCGACTCTGCTGCGCATGATCGCTGGCCTCGAGGACATTACCTCCGGTGAAATCGCCATCGGCGGCATCGTCATGAACGATATAGAGCCCGCCGATCGCGGCTGTGCCATGGTGTTCCAGAACTATGCGCTCTATTCCCACATGACGGTGCGCCAGAACATCGCCTATCCGCTCCGCCTGGCCAAGCTGCCGCTGGCCGAACGCGAGGAGCGCGTCGCGCAGGCTGCAAAAATTCTCAACCTGACCGATTATCTCGATCGCCGCCCCGCCCAGCTGTCGGGCGGCCAGCGCCAGCGCGTCGCCATGGGTCGCGCCATCGTGCGTGAACCCGATGTCTTCCTGTTCGACGAGCCGCTGTCCAACCTCGACGCCCTGCTGCGCGTCCAGATGCGCATCGAGATCAAGCGGCTGCACAAACGTCTAAAGGCGACGTCGATTTTCGTCACCCATGATCAGGTCGAGGCGATGACGCTGGCCGACACGCTGATTGTGATGAATGCTGGTCGCGTCGAACAGATCGGTTCGCCCGCCGAAATCTATCGCCGCCCGGCCTCGGTCTTCGTCGCCGGTTTCATGGGCGCCCCTGCGATGAACCTGCTGCCGGCAACTGTCGCGCAAAATGGCGTGGTTACCCTCGACGGCATTGCCAAGGACGTAGCGGTCGGCCACTCGACACTTCCGGCCGGCACCACTCTGACCATCGGCATCCGCCCGGAAAATATCGCGCTATCCACGGTGAGCGGCCAGGGCCTGCCGGCTGTTGTCGAACTGGTCGAAGAGCTGGGCGGCTCCAGGGTGGCCTATTGCAGCCTGTACGGCCAGGAAGTCGCCGTCGTCTTGCCACCAGGCGACGAAAACATCGATGGCAGCACGGTCTGGCTCGCCTTCCCACCCCAGACCATTCAAAGCTTCGACCGCATCACCGGCCTGCGCATCGACCATAAATTAACGAGCGCAACATCGCGCAGCAAACAGCGCGAAGGCGTCTGAGCAGGCGCTGCGATCAAAGCGAATGAGACCTTAAGGCTAGGCCTTTGCAGCTTTTTGCAGGGCTTCGAAGGTAGCAAGGCGGCGTTGGTGAAGAGCTGAGATGACGTCTCCGGCAGGCTCGAATATCTGTTTTGTCGCTGTCATTTTCGACATAGCCTCCGGCATTGTCGCGAAACATCCTGCAGCCATGGCGCCCAGGATTGCCGAACCGAGCAGGACTGGTTCTTCTGCCTGGGTGACCACGACCGGCAATCCGGAAACATCCGCGAGCAATTGGCGTACGAGGTCGTCCTGTCCTGCGCCCCCGCTGATGATGATACGGCGAACCGGCGCGCCATGCTGGGTTTGAACCTCAAGTATTTGCCGCAGGCCGTAACCGATGCCGCTGATCCCCGCGACGTAGAGTGCGATCAAACTCTCCTCAGACTGGTCCATGCCAAGCCCGGCAATGATTGCGCGGGCGTCCGGATCGGCGAACGGGGCGCGGTTGCCCAGGAATTCCGGAACAACGTGAACGCCATCGGCAAGGAAGATGGCGTTTGACGCCGTTTCGGTCCGCCGCAGCGCCTGATGGGAAAGATAAGAGAGCAGGGAAATTCCCGCTGCGTCGGCATTCTTTTGCGCCTCTGCCTTGGCTGGATGCAAGGCGACCAAACGATCGATCGCCGCGCCAGCGGCAGATTGGCCACCCTCATTGAGCCAGAGACCGGGCATCATCGCATCGAAATACGGGCCCCAGACGCCGGGCACGAAAGCGGGCCGGCTGGTCGTCGTCATGGTGCAGGAAGAGGTGCCAAAGACAAAAGCCATGTTTTCTTGCGGCTCACCAATTGAGCCAACCGTGCTGACACCGCCGGCATGGGCATCGATGAGGCCGGCGGCAACCCACGTTCCAGGTGCAAGACCCATCTCGGCTGCCGCTTTAGACGTGAGACCGCCGATCCTGGTGCCGGGCGGGACGACCTCGGTGCCGATCCGGGCGAAACCTTCCGCGACCAGTTCCGGGAGCCCGATGGCGTCGAAATAGGTTGGGTCCCACCGCTTTTCATGCGCGAGATAGGTCCACTTGCAGGTGAGGGTGCAGGACGATCGGGCAAGGCTGCCGCTCGCCCGCCAGGTGAGATAATCGGCCAAATCGAAAAACTGCGCGGCTTCTGTAAAGACCGCTGGACGGTTTTCCTTGAGCCAGAGCAGTTTGGGCGTCTCCATCTCCGGCGAAATGGTACCGCCGACGTAGCGCAGCACGTCGTGACCAAGGGCGGTGATGCGCTTGGCCTGATCGACCGCACGATGATCCATCCAGACAATGATGTTGCGTTCTGGATCTTCGGACGGACCGATAGGGAGCGGAGCGCCGCCCTCGCCGACCACGACCAGAGAGCATGTCGCATCGACGCCGATGCCAATGATCGAGGTCACGTCGACGCCGCTGGTCAGCACGGCATCTTTGACCGAATTGCAGACTGCCTGCCAGATGTCGTTGCCGGACTGCTCAACGATGTCGCCGGCCTCATAAAAGATTGCGATGCTTCGCTTGGCAGCAGCCAGCATCGTGCCGTCAGCAGTAAAGACACCGGCCCTCGCGCTGCCGGTACCGACGTCGATGCCAATGAAATGCTGGCCTCCTGTAATCATTGCCAAGGTCCTATAAGTCGACAGTGGTCGGCAAGATGACGAGGTCGCGCACGGTGACGCCTTTCGAGCGGGTGACCATGAAAAGCACCGCTTCCGCAACTTCTCTTGGTTGCATCAAGCTGCCGTTGGCCAGCGCCTCTTCCATCTTGGCTTGAGGCCAATCCTTGAGCAGGGCAGTGACTACCGGGCCGGGCGCAACCGCGCCGACCCGCACGCCATCTTTCGCCACTTGCCGGCGGACAGTGTGCACAAAGGCCTGCACCGCGAATTTGGAAGCCGTGTAGATCGGCTCCCAGACGACGGGAACGAGTCCGGCTATGGAACTGGTGACGACGATGTCCCCCGACTGCTGCGCGACCAGATGCGGCAGCACCGAGCGGATAGCGCGGAAGGTGGCGTTGATGTTGAGATCGAGCATCCGCTCCCACTCATCCGGGTCACCGTCCACCACCGGCCCGCCGACATAGGCGCCAGCATTGGCGTGGAAGATGTCGAGACCACCAGCCACGGCCAGGATGCTGTCCTTGAGCCCGTCAAGCTGCACCCTATCAAGGAGGTCGACCTTGACCGCAAATGCCCCCTTACCGATTTCGGCCACCAGTTCGTCGAGCCGTGCCGCATCGCGGTCGATCAGTACGACTTTTGCACCTGCGGCATGCAGGGTGCGCGCACATTCGAGCCCGATGCCGGACGCAGCGCCGGTCACGGCGGCAACCTTGCCGCTCAAATCTTGGGTCATATCGATCTTACTCCAAATGTCAGGCGCGGCCATGCGTGACGCGGCTACGTCGAGCCAGCGAGTCCACGATGACGGCAATTGCAAGGACCGCGCCGGTAATCATGTAGCGCAGCGAAGACGAGAGATTGAGCAAGGTCAGGCCGTTGGAAATGGACTGGATGACGATGATGCCGAGCACGGCCGACCAGGCACTGCCGCGGCCACCGAACAGGCTGGTGCCGCCAATGACCGCCGCGGCGATGGCATTGAGATTGACGTCTCCGGTGCCGGCCTGCTGGCTCGACGAGGCCAGCCGCGAAGCGCCGAGGATCCCGCCCGCAGCGGCCAGCGTCGAGCAGATAACGAAGGCGGAAACGTAGATACGGTTGACGTTTATGCCTGCACGACGCGCCGCTTCCCGGTTGCCGCCGACGGCGAACATTGAGCGACCCCATTGCGTGCGGGTCAGGCCGTAATTTAGCACCACGGCGATCAGCACGAAAAGCGCAAACATCCATGGAATGCCGCGGCCAAGGTGGAGGTACCAGGCCGCAACACCCAAAGCGATGGTCAAGGCAATGGCCTTGGCGATGACAAGGCGCATAGCCAGCGGTGCGAGCCCTGCCTCGACGCGACGCTTGCTGGTGTGCCAGCCGCGGTACAACAGCAGCGCTCCGGGAAAGATAGCGAGAAGGTAGGAAAGCCAGGCCGGCATAATCATGATCTGGCCGAAGCGAACTAGATCGGATTGGAATGGCAGGTTGATCGAGCCGGTCGAGCCAAGCAGGTAAAGCTGCATGCCGAGCAGGGCGAGCAAGCCTGCCAAAGTTGCCACGAAACTGGGCATGCCGAGGCGGGTGTAAAAAATCGCGTAGACGACGCCGACCAGGGCGCCAGTCGACAGCGCGGCGATGATGGCGAGCGGTAGCGGCATGCCGGTATTGACCCACAGTACGCCGATAATGGCGGAAGCGAGCCCGCTCATGGAGCCGACTGAAAGGTCAATCTCGCCCAACATCAAGACGCAGACGATGCCCAGCGAAATCACACCGACGGTGGCGCAATCGAACAGCAGGTTGACAAGATTGTTTGGCGCCAGGAATACCGGATTGAGAGCGGTGAAGACGATCGAGATGATGATGAGGCCGACGATGACCGGCAGCATGCCGAGGTCACCGGAGCGAATGCGATCGACAAAGCTGCGGATGGCACCGGCAAAGCTCTCGTCGTTGCGGACGCGGCTGTCGGAGCGGTCGAGGGAGGCGGCACTGGTTGGATCGGGATTGGTCATAGTCCGGTTTCCCTGCTGATGGCCTGATCGGCGCGTGTTTTTTGACGGCGGGTCACGGAGTTTTCGGCAGCGCCGGTAATGGCCGCTACGAGGTCCTGATGGCTGGTATCGGCGGTGAACACACCGTTGTTCTTGCCCAGGCGCAGCACTACGATGCGGTCTGCGACAGCGCGCACGTCCTCCATGTTGTGGCTGATGATGATGACCCCGAGGCCTCGGTCGCGCACGCGCTCGATGAGGTTGAGCACTTCGGCGGTCTGCGCGACGCCAAGGGCTGCGGTCGGTTCGTCGAGCATGATGATCTTGGGCGACAGCAGCAAGGATCGCGCGATGGCCACCGTTTGCCGTTGCCCGCCCGAGAGCGAGGCGATCGGCTGGCGAACCGATGGAATGCGGGCAGCCAGTTCGCGCAGCAAGGACCAGGCGCGCAGCTCCATGCCCACTTCGTCGAGCTGCCAGGGCGACAGCTCGTGCCCCAAAAAGAGGTTGGCGACCACGTCGAGGTTTTCGCATAGCGCGAGATCCTGGAACACCGTAGCGATACCAAGCTCGAGCGCCTTGCCTGGACCGCTGAGGGTGACCTGTTGCCCCATGAACTCGATTGTGCCTGAGCTGGGCTGAAACACCCCTGCCAAAATCTTGACCAGTGTAGATTTGCCCGCCCCATTGTCACCGACGAGGGCCAGCACTTCGCCGGGTCGAACATCAAGTTCGATATCGGTGAGCGCCGACACGGCGCCAAAATTCTTGGAGATGCCGCGCAGCCTCAAGATTGGCTCCGCTTCAGAGGCTTGCATCGCTGCGCTCATGGCTTGATCCCTTATCGGAGAGGCTCCGCCCGTGATTGGGCGGAGCCGGGTTGTCAGCTTACTGGATGCTGAGCGCCGCGCAGGCGTCGGCATATTCCCCGGTGCAGACTTCCGCCGCGGTCTGGATGCCAGCGTCGAAAATTTCGGCCTTGATGTTTTCCGCCGTTACCACGGCCGGAACGAACAGCTGCGAGGGCGTGTCGTAGAGCGTGCTGGTTGCCTCGGGTACTTCGCCGTTCATGAGCGAGACGGCAATTTCGGCTGCGGCGCGCGCCACGATTTCCGATGGCTTGGAAATCGTGTTGTACTGGTCGCCGGCAATGATCAGCTGCAGTGCGGCGATGGTCGCGTCATTGCCAGAAACAGGCGGGACCGGGTCGACGCCGGCGGCCTTGAGGGCTGCGATAGTGCCACCTGCGGTGCCGTCATTGGCCGCCACGACGCCCACGATTTGATCGCCGAAGCGGGTAATCTGGCCTGCCACCCATTCCTGCGCGGCCGGTGGGGCCCAATCTGGCGTGTCGAATTCGGCAAGTGTTTCATAACCGGACGCGTCTAGCGCACGATCGACACCGTCGCGGATGAGGCCGGCTGCGGCGTCGGTTGGCGAACCATTGACCTGCAGAACGCCGGCACCGGCGGCAATGCCATCAGCCTTGAGCTTGTCGACCAGCGACTGCGCAATCGCGTAGCCGATGCCCTCATTGTCGAACGACACGTAATAGTCTGCCGGAAGGTCCGGGATCGGGCGGTCATAGGCGATGACCTTGACATTCTGCGAGTGTGCAATCTCGACCAGCGCTGCGGCGGCTGCCGAGTCCACGGGGTCAAGCACGATAATGGTAGCACCCTGGGCAATGACCGAATTGAACTGCTGCTGCTGCAAGGCGGCATCGGCATTGGCATTCTGGTAGATCAGGGTGCAATCAGCACAGAGTTCGCCCATGGCGGCCTGGAAGCCGGGCCAGTCCTTCTGTTCATAGCGCGTTGATGCCTGGTCGGGCATCAGGAAAGCAATGGTCGTAGCGGCAGATGCCGCAGCAGCGCCGGCGAGCGATACCGTCAGGGCGGCAGCAGTTCCAATAGCAAGCTTGTTCATCATTTCTCCTCCAGAAGTCCTCGTTTTCCCGACATTGGTGTCGGGGTAGGTGCCAGCGGCTGGGCAATGTGCATCGTTGGCGATCAAGGCTGAGAGCCTCGATCCGCTGCTTCATGCGGTCGCCGATGGATGTGATGCCCGCTGTGGGGCGTTCTGTTTAGGGGTCCCTACGGGATCCCGTTCACGGAAAAGGCTGGTGTCATGCCACCTCCCCGAAACTCTTGTTTTCCGACAGAAGCCGCCTGAAATGGGTTGGCGAGACGCCACGCAAGGAGAGGAACTGGCGGTTGAAATTGGATACGTTGTTAAAGCCCGAGGCAAAGCAGACGTCCGTCACCGAGCCGAACTCGGACGACATCAGCAATTGGCAAGCCAAGGTCACGCGCAGTCGATTGACATATTTGGTCAGTGACTGGCCGGTATGGCGCCGAAAGCTGCGCGACAGCGTCGAGGGTGTGACGCCAGCTAATCGAGCAAGCGTTGCTTCGTCCAGAACTTCGGTGAGGTTGTCGTTGATGTAACTCAGGACCTCGTTAATGCCGGTCGACATGAACCCCGATGGGTCGGGAAGATAGTGCTGACTAGTCAGGGTCTGGGCGGACCGATCCTTGTCGAGCGTTGCCACGATACTCAAAAACAGCGCGATCCGTTCGGCGCCCGAGGCGTGAATGAGCCTGTCCATCAAACCCGAGATAGTCGCCGAGGTTTCGGCACTGAACTGCACGCCGGCCCGGCTGCGCTCGAACAAATGTCGCGTCCCGGTCAATTCAGGGAAGTTATCGATGGTGCGTGAGATGAATTCTTCGGTGAACTGCATCACCTGGCTGCGCAAAGGTACCATGGC
>Ga0247806_10000295_pt1 | contig 33634 bp, 34 predicted proteins | sample UWRJL059202B1_FD_179935 | JGI IMG/M metagenome (GOLD analysis project Ga0247806, IMG submission 179935) | Plant litter microbial communities from Arlington Agricultural Research Station in Wisconsin, United States - UWRJ-L059-202B-1 | ecosystem: Environmental > Terrestrial > Plant litter >... | reverse complement strand
CGGGCCGAAACGGATTTGCCCGAGCCGCTTTCGCCAACGACGCACAGCGTCTTGCCAGGGTGAAGGTCGAAGGAGATGTCATCGACGGCCTTGACCAGCCCCATACGGGTGGGGAACTGGACGGCAAGATTTTTGACGCTCAGCGCCGGCGCTGTGGAGGTCACGGTGCTCATCAATGGGCCTCGTAGGGGTCGGCGGCATCGCGCAGTCCATCGCCCAGGAAATTGAGGCTCAGGATCGAGATGACGATAGCGGCGGCCGGCGTGAACAACAGCCAGGGGGCTTGGGACACGGCACGGATGTTCTGGGCTTCCTGTAGCAACGTGCCCCAGGAGACGATTGGAGGCTGCAGGCCAATGCCGAGGAAAGACAGGGCCGTTTCAGCCAGGATCATGGTAGGGATGGCCAGGGTTAGCGTCGCGATGATGTGGCTCATGAACGAGGGCACGAGGTGGTGGAAGATGATGCCGATTTCGCTCATGCCATCGAGGCGCGCGGCGGTGACAAAATCCTCGTTTCGCAACGAAAGGAACCGGCCACGCACTTCTCGGGCGAGCGAGGTCCAGCCTAGCAAAGAAACAATCAGGGTGATGACGAAATAGGATTGGAGCGGTGGCCAGGAGAGCGGGATAGCGGCGGCAAGGCCCATCCAGAGCGGAATGGTTGGGATGGAGCGCAAAAACTCGATGACGCGCTGAATGACGGTGTCGGTGACACCGCCGAAGAAGCCGGAAATGCCGCCGATGGTGACGCCAAGGACGAGGCTTAAGAACACGCCGACTAGGCCGATCGAGAGGGAAACGCGAGCGCCATGTACGACACGGGAGAAGATGTCGCGGCCCAAGCGGTCAGCACCGAGTAGGTACATTGAAGACGCGGGGCCAGCATCAAGCGGGGCGATAAGCTTATGCTGCATGGGAATGAAGCCCAGCAGGGTGTAGGGCTCGACCGGCACGAAGAAGCCGACACGGACCGGCTTTTCAGGATCGGGCGTGAAAACGCGACGCATGGACTCGGTGTTGAGCTCCATGGCAAGCCCGTCGACGTGCGGCGCGAAGCCGCCGTCGATCAGAAGACCCAAACCCTGAGGCGGGGCGTAAGTGAAGCGTGCATTGGTGGCGTTAGGGTCGTAGGGCGCGATAAAGTCCGCCAAGGCTGCCACAAGATAGAGAAACAGCACGACGAAGAGACTCACCACCGCAATGCGATGTTTGAGAAATTTCAGCCAGAACAGCTTCCATTGGCCGGCTACGGCGATTTTGGCGTCGGCCGGATTGATGACGGCGTGCTCGAAACCCGATGGCGGCAAATTGGTCAGTTCAGTGGTCATTGGAGCCGGATCCTGGGGTCAGCGATAGCCAGAAGCACGTCTGAAATCAGCGTGCCTATGACGGTCAGGATGGAAATGAGGAGGATCAGAGACCCGGCGAGATACATGTCTTGGGACAGGAGGGCCCGCAGTAGTAAGGGGCCGGTGGTAGGCAGGCTCATGACGACGGAGACGATGATTTCTCCTGAGACAACCGCCGGTAGGATCCAGCCCAAGGTTGAGATCAGCGGGTTAAGCGCCATGCGGACAGGATAACGCAGGAGAAGCTCGAGTTCCGACATGCCTTTGGCGCGGGCCGTGGTGACATAGGGGCGGTGAAGCTCGTCGAGAAGATTGGCGCGCATGATGCGTACCAGGGCCGCAAGGCTGCCGATGCCGATTACGACGACGGGTAGCCAGACATGGGACAGGAAATCCCAGACCCTGGGAAAGCTCCAGGCTGCGTCGACGAATTCCGCAGAGAACAGGCCGCCGACGCTCTGCCCGAAATAGGTCGAGAGCACATACATCGACACCAGCGCCAGAAGAAAATCGGGCACGGCGAGCATAAAGAAAGCGATGAAGGTTACCGTATAGTCGGTGATGGAATACTGACGGACGGCGGAGATGATACCGATGGGTATGGCCAGCGCCCAGACAAAGCAGAGCGTCAAGGTGGCAAGGAGGAACGAGAAGCCGAGGCGTCCCCAGATGACATCTGTCACTGGACGGTTCAGCTCAAAAGAGATCCCGAAGTCGCCACGGAAGACGATGGAGGAAATCCATTTCCAGTATTGCACATAGACCGGCTGATCGAGACCAAACCGCTCGCGCATGGCAGCGATCGTGCCCTCCTCGAGCGAGCCGCCGGAGCTGGCGAGATCGGCCATCAAGGTCGAGAGGTAGTCGCCGGGTGGCAGTTGGATGATGATAAACGCAACGATCGATACGGCGATCATTGTCGGAATGGCGAAAAGTAGGCGCTTGAAGATGAAAAGCAGCATCTTCGCCTCCGGAAATTCTTTGCAAAATGGGGTGGAATGAGGCGGCGGTAGGCCGCCACCTCAGGAGTGCGCTTACTGAGCAGCGCGGTCGAAGTACCACTGGCTCAGCGTAGGCGCTGGGTGCCAAAGGTTGCCAGTAATCGGGATGCCCTGAACGACGTTCTTGATGTCATTGTTGACGAGCATGTATTTGGGCATGGGCCGCGAGATGCCGATGGTGAAGAGGTTATCCGCGCTGATGGCGAGGAATTCCTTCATCTTGGCAAGGCGGTCTTCATCGGTGACGGCAGCTTTGACCAAATCGTAGGCCGCGTAAGCATCCTTGACCCGCTGGGGAGGCTCTTCGCCTGTGGTCGGATCGGAGTACCATTCGGACCATTTGGAGGCAAAGAAGATGTCTGCCTTCTGGAACGGGATGTAGCAGCGAACGTCTGTATAGGCTTCGGAGAGTCCACCGACGCAGTTCCAGATATAGGCTTCCTGCTCGTTGGCGTACCACATGGTGTTGAGGCGCGCACGGTCAGTGGTGCGGATCTGGATGTCTAGACCAACTTCGGCGGCGTATTGCTGCACCATTGACATGATGTCGGGATAGGACAGCCCGAAGACGTCCGCGACCATGAAGTTGATGGTGAAGCGATTGCCATCAGGCCCCAGACGGAAGCCCTCAGCGTCCTTTTCCGGCATGATTTCGTCGAGCATCTGGTTTGCCAGGTCCGGATTGTATTCCGTGTACTGGGTCGCCATTTCTTCGTTGAACAGTTCATGCTCTGGCTGCGGAGCGACCTGGGATGGTGCGCCCTGACCAACATACACTAGATCGATGATGTCCTGCCGGTTGATGGCGTGGCTTAGTGCGATCCGGAAGTTCTTGGTATTGAAGATCTCGTTCTTGATGGGATCAGCAATGTTAAGATTGAGCAGGAGCGTCGCGTCGTTAGCTGGAAGATCCTTGACGTCCACGAAGTGGTAATTGCCCGATTCCTGGCCGTCGAACAGTACCGACTTGTAGGTCGAGTTGTTGATGTGGCGGAAGGCGAAGTCGAGTTCCCCTGCGGTCATACGCAGCAGCATGAGCTGGGGATCGTCGAGCTTGGCCCAAGTGACATTGTCGATATAGGGCAGCTGGTGCCCCTCGGGATCAACCTTCCAGTAATAGGGATTGCGGACGGCTTCGACCCGATCGCTATCAGCATATGGCACCGTCAGCACGTAGGGGTTGAGGGTCGGAAGCTCGAGGTTCTGCCAGTAAGCAGGCTGGAAAGTGACCGAGACCTTGGAATTGAACAGCGCGACCCAGTCGGCAGCCGTGCCGGACAGGAGCGCCGGGATGCCCTCGGCGTTGTACTTTTCATGGAACTGGCTGAGGTAGTGCTTGGGGTAGATGACTGGCAGATGACCCTGGCCATAAGCGAGCTGCTGAAGAAACAGGCCATAAGAGGAGGCGAACTTGAACTCGACGGTCTGCTCGTCGATCTTGCGGACCACGACCGGTTTGCCGCCGACGACGAAGATCGGGTTTTTGTCGGGCGTCAGGGCTGGATTTGAGAACACGTCCTCGTACCAGAACATGATGTCATCGACGGTAAAGGGTTCACCGTCCGACCATTTAAGACCTTGACGCAGCTTGAAGGTGTAAGTCGTGGCGTCTTCGGAGGCGGTCACCTCCTCTGCCAGAGAAGGGACCACTTCGGACCAATCCGGCGTCCAACGCACGAGCAGCTCGTTGGCGATGGTGCGAGTCAGGTTGTAATGATCGCCATTAGCAAGGATCGTGGTGCGAAGGGTACCGCCGTACTGACCAATGCCGTCCACCATGGTTTCAACGTATGGATTGGCTGGCAGGCGCTCTGCAACAGGTGGCAGCTCACCGGATTCGACCTGTGCATCGAGCAAGGGCGACTGAGTATAGTCCTGCGCCCAGGCGAGCGAGCTCGTCGCCATTAGGGCGGTTGCGAACGACACCAGGGCCAATCCACCAAGGCTGCGCCTAGCTTTAACAAAAAACATTTTTCCTCCTCCATCCGATGCAGTCGAATTTGGCAAAAGACCGGAAGAAACCGATACATTCTTGCGACAAATCCTGTCGACGTATCCGCCGAACTGGGCGCAATGGCTCACAGATTGTACATTATATGTCAATGAGAAAGTACAAAATTGTCATTGGCGTCGGTCCGTAACTCGACTAACAGTGGCTTATGAGCGCACTCACCACATCATCCAGCTTTGATCACCAGCTTGAAAACGAAGCCGTTGATGAGACGAGCATCTACGAGCATTTGTTGCACGACATCCTGGAGGGACGGCTAGCGGCGAATGAAAGGCTCAAGGTTACAGCCTTAGCCGCCCGGTACGGCACAAGTAGCAATCCCGTGCGAGAGGCTTTGCAGCAACTGCGTGGTGAAGGTTATGTCATCTTCACGCCCAATCGTGGCGCCCGCGTCAGGCCGATTGACGAGGAGTTCGCGCGCGACATCTACGAGGTTGCAGCACTCATCGAGCCTTATTTAACGTCTTGGTTTGTCGGTATCGCAACCAACACCGACATCGATCGACTGCAAGCGATACAGGATGAAATCGAAGCGTTAGGCTTTGAGGACCCACTGAGACATTCTGAGCTCGACACGCACTTTCATCAGGTTGTGTATGATGGGCATTACAACCGCCATGCCGCCGACCTTTGGTGGCGCCATCGCGAAATCCTGAGGGCAATAGCTCGTCAGTTTCCTTATTCCATGGTGCGTCGAAAAGAGATCATCAGCGAGCACCGATCGATCATCAACAAGATCAAGGCTCACGACGCTGCTGGTGCGGCACTTGTGGTTCGACAGCACATTCTGGGATCAGGTCGTCATATCGTTGAACACATGCGCTCTGCTCGCAACCGCAAGCTCTGATCAATAATGGCAACAGGTATCTTTGGGCGGCAAGCACTTGGAATGCGCCCGATCATCAATGTTAGCGGTACAATGACCGCACTGGGTGCGTCCATAATGCGCCCGGAAGCCATCTTTGCCATGACCGCTATTGCGGGCGAATTTGTTGAGATTGACGATCTCCACAGGGTGGCCAGCGACACGATCTCGAACGCCACTGGAGCCGAAGCTGGTTTCGTCACATCATCTGCCGCCGCCGGTATCATAATAGCTGTCGCTGCAGTGATGACTGGCAAAGACAGGCCTGCGATTGAGCGTCTTCCACTCGATACGAAAAATCTGAAAACCGAAGTCGTTTTCCAGCGTGGCCATGACGTTAATTACGGGAACTCAATTTCCCAGGCAGTCCGCATGGCGGGGGCCACCCCGGTACTTTGCGGTTCCGTCACAAGTGTATCCGCTGGTCAACTCGCCGATAAAATGACCGCCAACACTGCGGCGGGATTATTTGTCGTATCTCACACAACGTCGCGCACAGGCATGCTTGATTTGTCTGAATTTGTCGCCCTGTGTCATGCCCGCAAAGTTCCGGTCATCGTCGATGCAGCTTCAGAGTATGACCTCAAAGGTTTTCTTGCCGATGGGGCCGACTTGGTCATCTACAGCGGACACAAATTTCTTGGTGGACCTACCACAGGCATCATCGCTGGTCGACGTGATCTAGTTGAAGCCTGTCGATTACAGAATAGCGGCATTGGTAGGGCCATGAAGGTTGGCAAGGAAAGCATCGCAGGGCTAATCGCAGCCTTGGAAGCTTGGCAGGTTCGGGACCATGAGGCGGTTCGAAGAGAGGAACGGCGTGCGCTAGACCTCTGGGAACAATGTGTAGCGGGCTTCGACGGTATCGAAGTCGAAATTGTGCCCGATCCGACCCGCAATCCACTCGATCGACTTGAAATTAGAGTGAGATCCCACAGTAAAACTTCAGCTGCAAAATTCGCATTCGCACTTTCGATTGGGGATCCGCCAGTTATTGTTCGAAGTCACAAGGTGGATCAGGGGGTATTCTGGCTGGATCCTTGTAATTTGCATAAAGGAGAGGCAGAACAAGTTGCTTCGTCAATGCGTGACTACTTAAAGCACAAGTACGAAATTTGAAAATATTTTGGCAAGTGGTGCATCATAGTAAAACCGCCAACGCTGAAGCCAGCCGAAGCAAGGTTTCAAGTTCCAGATAAAATTCGGTAGACCTGCATACGTGAGCAACTTAGCCTTCGAGCAATGTCTGACGGGCCAAGCCCTTCACCTCGCAGTTTTAGGACTTCGGCACGATCAAGTCTGCGCTTACCGCCGGTATAGCGTCCTAGCGCCTTCGCTTGATCTATACCCTCGCGTTGCCGTTGTTTGATGAAGCGCCGTTCCATCTGTGCGACCATCCCCAATACGGTCAGCACGATGTGCCCCATCTCGCCGCGCGTAGAAACGTGAGGGTCAAGCACGGTGACAAACGCCTGCCGCTGCTCGCACTCATGAATGACGTTGAGGACATCGCGAGTGTCGCGGCCAAGGCGGTCTAGCCTGGCAACCATCAGTTCATCGCCGGGCCGTAAAAACTGGATGACCGTTTCCAGCTCGACCCTCCCCTTACGGCTGCCGCCCGAAATCTTTTCGGAACGAATGATTTCACATCCCTCGGCTTTGAGCTTGGCCATTTGAATGTCTAAGTCTTGGTCAGCGGTACTTACGCGGGCATACCCGATGCGGGCCATATGTCACCTCAAGCTTTACGACCTGAGGCTCGCACGTAGCGAATAGTCGGTGTCAACGGGTACGTGAGAACAGCACCACGTCGCGCGCAGTCGAGCAAGCGGCCAAACAATTTGGCGGCCAGTTCTAATATGCAGGCGATGTTAGGCGTTTAACTGACCATTGGCAGCGACAAGCCGGGTGTAGGTGATCTACATCATGGCCGACTGGAGGGTCGAATGCCAATCTGGGCTCAAGCTGGACTGTGGGGACTTCTAGGCTCATCGGCACTCATCGTAGGGGCTGCGCTCGCATATCTGATCAAACTGCCCAAGCGTGTTATCGCTGGCATCATGGCCTTTGGCTGCGGTGTGCTGATGTCCGCAGTTGCCTACGATCTGATTAGCGAAGGCTTTGACCAAGGCGGTCTGTGGCCCATTATCGGTGGCGCTCTTGTTGGATCGGCTGCCTACACCCTCGCCAACTGGCTGGTGTCAAAGCGAGGCGGCAAACATCGGAAGAGGTCCGGCGACCAACTAAAAAGCGGGGGTAGCGGCCTTGCTATTGCCGTTGGCTCGCTGCTGGACGGCATTCCCGAGTCCATCGTCTTAGGAGCAAGCTTGCTCGGTGGTGGCGGGGTAGGCGCTGCGATGGTCGCAGCAATCATCCTGTCTAACCTGCCCGAAGGGCTTTCAAGTGCCATCGGCATGAAAAACGCAGGGCACAGCAAAGCCTACGTGCTCGGCATGTGGGCAAGTATTGCGGTACTCTCAGCCCTAGCTGCTCTTCTCGGGGCCGCGCTCCTTGGAGACGCGTCGCCATGGGTCATTGCCACGGTGAATGCGGTTGCCGCTGGCGCACTGCTGACGATGATCGCGGACACCATGATACCGGAAGCCGTCGAAGACGAACCGCACGGCACAGGCGCTCTCGTGGTGATCGGATTGTTGGTGGCCTTTGCGTTATCGCATGGCACCGGCGGGTGAGCGAACTCTGCACGCCTTATGTGTCACATCAGGGTTTAGGCTTGGCGACAACACGTCACAACTAGTCGCTATCGACCCGAATGTTACGCTACAATACCTCCGCGGGTTACGTCACCTGAGGGTACGCCCATTAGTGACACCGGCCCCCTGCCCTTGACTGTTATGGGGCTGTTAGCGGAATGGTGGGTTTTGGTAGCCGGCTCCCGATAGCGGACATTTGACGTGGGGCTGATAGCTGACTGTCCAGTTTAAGCAAAGCAATCGGCGAAGCTGACATAATTAATGGCCTACGAGGATTGCTCTCCGGACGTCGCTGCCTATCACTGCAGCCCTTTGCAGTGACGCAAACTTGCGTTGGGTCCCTCCCACGTGCAATGCCTACATAATGACGCTATCCGAACCCCAAAGATTAGTAGAGCAACTGGTGAAACTTCTTGAGGAAGTCAGCGGCGCTGCTGGAGCAGACTTCTCCGGGGTTGGCGTGATCGTGGCGGCGTCAATTGAGACCTTGCCGATCATCGCTTTGCGCCCAACGAGCAAGCCAAACGTAGATACGACAACATCAACTGCTTTGGCAGAAATCTCGCATCCTTGGCATGAATACCACGATGGCTTTCATGTTCTGACACCGGAACTCAAGATCGAGAGAGTCGCTCAATATTTCTCGCCACCCATCGTATCGGTAGTGCACATCGATCGTCAGAAACGCTTTGGCGGACGCTATCTAGCGGCCTTATTTGGCTCATTGGTTCCTGGCGTGCTCATCACGGGCATCGCAAGCCGCCACTTTGGCGTGGCCGTTTTTTGCCAAGGTGTCGAGAGCTACTACCGGACTGCAAGTGAAACTCCATTCTTCACCGAGACAACTTGCCGATGATATTCGCGCTGAACCGCAGTCTAGTAATAAGTTCTTTTGTCCTGATTGTAGTTTTGATCTGCGCTGTCTTACTTGGATATGGGTACGCAGACACCCCTAATGATCTTCTGGAATGGTCATCTAAAATCGCGCTGGTCATCAGCGGCCTTATTGTTCTGCTCAGCATACGGCCAGTGCTCCGCACACTACATGCAGTTACCTTCGCAAAATATTGGTGGTTTCCATGGCTAGATGGAGAGTGGCGCGCGGAAATTCGTTCTAACTGGCCGAAAGTTGAGCGCATGTACTTAGCAGCGAAACAAGAGACCGCCAAATTCGATGCCATGACCGCTCCACCGGCGACAGCTGACGAATTAGTAACAATGGCCTTCGTCACAATTGAATCCAGCCTATTCGGTATGTCCATCGAAATCACCCCGGATGGAACAAACAAAATAAGTAGAACGCGCTTTGTGCGTCCGCGATGGGCAAGGCCCGACCGTCCTGAGCTTAGCTACGTATATCTACAGACTGACCCTACTCTTCTTGCGTCAACCGATGCACGCCAGCATTATGGCGCCGGAATTGTGGAGTTTATAGAAAAAACCGGCGAGTTGACTGGACATTACTGGACTAACCGAAATGCGGAGGCCGCGTTGAATACGGCTGGCACCATTGTCATGAAGCCCATTACCAAGATCAGTCCAGGTTCGAAAATCGGGCGCCGAAAGTCCGGTTAAACATGGGTAGCAGACCTCGACAACCGATCTGCTACTTCGACACGCTCAGACAGAGTATCAGGGGCTCTGGTACGGACCCAATAGCTCTGCCCGGTTACCGAGCATCGCCAAGAGACCGGGATCGGTCGAAACCTGACGATAGGCCGCCTCGGCCGTGGCGATAAGCGTGTCACGCTTCTCCCGTCCTGCAATGTCCAGACCCACGTCGGAGGTGTGGTCCTTGGATATAGAGCTGTCGATTCTGAGATAGTTGTTCTGGAGGTCGTGCCTGACGGTAAAGTCAACTAATTGCGACTGCGCAGCGAAAAACAAGTTCAGCAGGCGATAATCTGTGACCCAATTCTTGATCCCCCAATTCGCCCCTAGGGACGTCGGCAGCCCCACAGATGCATTGGTGGTACCAACGCTCAGGACCCGGATATTCGACATATCCGTCTGATCCGCGAAATGGATGGCCTCATGGATGGCGCATGCGTCCGGCGAGTTTGCGACCAAACCTCCGTCGGCGAAAAAGGCGCTACCGATTTTCGCGAGTGGAAAATAAAACGGCGCCGCCGATGTTGCCATGGCCACGTCGACCGCAAGCAATCGGTGATCTTCAGTCAAGGAGTGGTGGTGCGGTGTCTTGAAGAACTGGACCCGACCTGTCGTAACGTTGAACGCCGGCACCAGCAGCCGTGTCCTGCAATTCGATATCAGTGAGGCTTCCCCTACTACCTCGCCAACAATCGTGCGGAGCGCCTTGGCTTCATAAAGCGGGCTGCTGATAGCGCGCATGATTGCCGCCGCCTTTTTGATCTTCCCGACCGCCGGTGGCGGAAAGACCGTCTCGCCGTGGGAAAGGAAGGAAGATCGGATGTCGGCCGCGGATTTCCCCATTGCTAAGCCGATCGCAATAATTCCGCCGATGGATGTCCCAGCGATCAGATCGAAGCACTCGCAGAGTGGGCGTCCTGCCTTTTCTTCTAGTCGCGCAAGGATTTCGATCGTGAAGAGGCCACGATAGCCTCCACCACTCAAAGACAGGATCTGGAATGCCAAAGAAAACCACCGCCGAATCTGGGTTCTTATTATGTTCCTTTGTTCCATTCCTATATACTGGAAGTCAAAGCGAATCAGACGGCGATTCGATTGTGCCTAGGAGCTGACAATTCATGGCCAACGTAGCCAAGCTATTGCATACCACTGTCGATCCAGAGAATTTCCTATCGAACCTGGCCCCCGAGGATGCCATCCTTCGCGCGGCACGCACGACCATCCGTGACTATTTGCGGGGCGCTTTCGAAGAGAGCAGTCTTGAAGTCTTCGGTCGCAAGATCGTGCCGCGCTTCTTCACCCAGGGGAGCTTTGCCTACAAGACTCTGAATGATCCGGCATGGCCGCCAGTTCAGCAGATGGACCTGGATGACGGTTGCTACCTGCCCCTGTCTTTCGTGCGCGGAACAAAGCCTTCGCAGGCTGCCAGGCTGTTCTTCCAGTTCGTCGATGGTGCTCTCAAGCAACTGGCGGCCGAACGAGGCTGGAAACATGTCGCGAAGGACACCTGCGTTAGGTTGGTGATCAACAGCAATGCCCACGTCGACATTCCACTTTATGCTATCCCCGATAAGGAGTTCGCAGAATTGCGGGACAAAGCAGTCGTCGCCATGGCAGCGAACAGGGCGAAAGGGGACAACTGGGGTGAGCTTCCGTCAGACGCGGTGCTGCTCGCACACCGGGTGGAAGACTGGATGGAGTCCGATCCTCGAAAAATCCACAACTGGTTTACCGACGCTGTGGACCTGTTCGGCGAGCGCCTGCGCCGGGATGCACGGTTCATAAAAGGGTGGCGCGATTATAAGGAGCTCGACCGTTACCGTGTGACATCGATTCTGCTCATGGCTTGCGTGTGGCAGGCGTACGAGGAAATACGCGGGCCCTTCCTGCCCGACCGCGAGGACGAGCGGTTGCTTCGGGTACTGGAAAAGCTGCCGAAGTATATCGGCAGGGCGGTGCCAAACCCCGCATGCAAGACGGAGGACCTCAACCGCATACCCGTTGCTGACCGCCCGAAGGTGATCGAAGCGATCGAGACCCTGACCGCGGACGTTCGTGAGGCGATCAAGGACTGCGATGATCCCCGCCGGGCGATCAATTTGCTCCGCAAAGGTTTCGGCGAGCGCATTCCAATGCGTCCCGACCTGGTGTCGGTGGCTGCCACCGCAGTCGCGAAGGTGGTGACTGAGCCCAAGCGCGTCACGGCTGCCCCTGAAGTGGGTCGGTCCCGCAGTGGCTGAAGAGGGCGATCGTCAAAGGCTTGCCGTCCATGACGCCCTGGTGGAACGCGGCTTCGCTCGCGTTCCCGGCCCGAGGTACGACCACTATACCGGTGCACTGGATATTCCGCCCAAAAAGGTGCCGGTGTCACTGCTGATCACCGACATGAATTTCGTGACCCTGCCGATCATCGTGATCGACGAGAGCTGGGTTGCGCCCGACCGAAAGCTGCCACACGTCATCGGGCCCGGTGGCATGCTCTGTTATTATGCCCAAGGCTCGGTCATTCTCGACCGCTACCAGCCGGCCAGAACGATTGTGCAATGCATCGAACGCGCCGAAAAGGTGATGCGGGACTCCCTTGCCGGACGACTGGACGATGATTTTGCCGACGAATTTGCCGTTCACTGGGGCGAGTCCTGGATGCTTTATGATCTGCCGGCCGATTTTACCGGCTGGGGCGAAATTCGATACGTTAGACTAGGCAACTCTGACGGACGGACGCCTGTCCTCACGGCCGGCTTATCGTGGACCTACGAACGCCAAACGGATCGGAAGCGCACCTCGCCGGACGACATCCTCGTGGTGGCGATAGACGGCGCGCTGACGGTCAATCCCGACATGCAATGGCCTCCCAAGAATTTCGGGCAATTGAAGGAATGGCTCGCGTGGGTCGACACAGGTCTTCCGGGCTCGCTTGACGAGTCGTTGACCAAAGGCACGGCGCCGGAAGGCAATCTGGCTATCCGGGCGTCCAACGGTCTGTTCGCAGTGCGCGTCGAGGTACCTGAGGGGCTCAGAAAGCAGGAGTTCCTCAAAGGCCGTCGATCTCACCTGGCGCAGGTTCTCGACAGAGCGCCAGCAGCAGTGAAGATCGAGCGCATCAGGGGGGATGCCGCCGACCTCGACTATATCTACCGGCGCAACTTGGGAAGTCGGCAGGGGCTCGCCGGAAAGTGCGTGTTGGTCTTGGGCTGTGGCACGATAGGCGGTTTCCTCGCGCAGCAGCTTGCGCAGTGCGGTGCCGGCACTGGCGGCGGTCGTTTGGTCCTCCTCGACAATGGGACGCTTCAGACAGCTAATCTGGGCCGTCACCTCCTTGGCGTGCCCTTCCTGCACTGGAGCAAGTCCAAGGCCTGCGCAAGCTTTATCAACTGGATGCTGCCGGGCGCGAACGTAGAGTTCGTGGAGGGTGACGCCTTGAGTTATCCGCACTTCGACCGGTTTGACCTGGTGGTCGACGCCACCGGTGAAGAGGCACTTTCCGTGGCATTGAACCAGCGATCGATTGATCGTCGTCCTGGGGGAGCGCCACATATTTTTGTTTGGTTGATGGGTAACGGCGCCTTGGCGCAAGCGATCTTAGTCGATCATGACAACAACAAGGCCTGCCTGAAATGCCTCAAGCCGGATTTGTCGGGCGAACCACGGTTCAGATCATTGAGGCCCGAGGTCAACGTTGAGATTGGCTCCATTGCAAGTTGTGGAGATGCTGAATTCGTCCCCTTTCCGGTATCGCGATCGGTGGGTGCTGCCGCGCTGGCGTGTGACCTGATTTTCGACTGGGCAAATGGCAAGGACGGTGATCGCTTCCGCTCTCGAACGTTCGATACCTCGAGCGCATTCATGATCGCCAATTCAAGCCCTTCGCCCCACCGGGAGTGCCCTGCATGCAGGACGAACCATTAGTCCTGTCTCCAGACGGCGAGCACCTGGTAATGGTTCATCGAGCCGTGGTGGAGAGGATTAAAGCTAGGACAGAAAAGGGGTTCTCCTCGAGAGAGGCAGGAGGAATCCTGCTCGGTTCATATCGTGGCAAGCACATCGAGATATTCGGTTGCACAGAGCCGATGAAATCGGACTTCCGGACGAAAATACTGTTCGACCGCAAGGATCCTGGCCATCAGGCGGCGGCGAGTTCCGCCTGGAAAGGCAGCGGAGGCACCGATACCTTTGTCGGTGAGTGGCATACCCATCCCGAGCCCGTCCCCAGCCCCTCATGGCTGGATCGCACGACATGGAAGTCGCAGCTTAAAAGACTGAGAATGCCCTTGGTGTTCGCAATCGGCGGCTGGGAAGAAATTTATTGGTGCTTCGGAGAACGCACCCGTCTCCAAGAAATGACTTCGGTGTACTAGCTGTATCCTCAACAGGTCAGGTCGCTTCGGGACCGGCATCTCAAGGCTACCAAAGTGTGGTCTGACCGACCCAACAGGGTCCTTCAGCTTTTGTCGGGACCAGCGCCTGCTTTAGGCGTGCACTGAGGCTGTCGCCGGTCCTGCTTAGACCCTTCGGTCGGATCGAGTGAGTTCGCGATAGCGGTGGAGGAGTGCCTGGAGCTCCTCCCAAAGGTCTGTCTTCTCCTTGATCTTCATGAGGATCATGGTCGCGATCGTCATTGAAATGCCGAGCTCGGTGACGGTGACGTACATATCGACCTCGTCCAAGCCAGGGTGGACTATCAGCATTGCAAGCCCATCCTCTGGGTAGGCGACGTAGTGCCGGTTCAAGGAGGTCACGCTGACATGAGCGGCGTCGCCCGAGATATCCCGGCATGTTCTGTATAATCGATCGAAGTCACTGCCTTCGAGGAGGGTGGACAGGTTAATGGTTTTCGCACCTTGCGGGCCCTGCTCCACGGACTCTTTGAGCATGCGGCGAACGTCGACGCTCGCATTCAAGTCGGACGCATTCAGGTGGAGACTAGCCCGCGAGTGGCGGCTCTTGTAGTCGTCGTCCTTCATCTTCGCTACGAAGGACGGATTTCGATCGAGAGCGATGAGATACATCGCCGCTTCGATGACGCCGCGCGAATGAATGCGGAAGTCGAGTTGCCAGTCGTTCTCGAGTAGGAGCAGCGCCCCTTCGAACAGCGTCAGGGCTCGCGCGAAGAAGGCCAACTTGATCGCGACCAACTCCCGCTCCTCCTCGCTGGAAACGGGCACTGCTTCTTCCTGGACGAAGCGCCCTGCGGTCGTGGCGTAGTCTTTAAGTCACGTTAGCCAATCCTGCGCAAGACCGCCTGAAGCGATGTCGGTCATGAGGAAACCACCATGGTCAAACTGCGGGTAGACCTTCGCCGATCAGCTGGCCCTTGAGCGCCTCGATCCGAACCTTTTCCCCGACTAGCCATTTCCGTGCTCGTGCGGCGCTTTCATTGTTGAGCCCATCAACTTCGAACGGCTGCGCCGAAGATGACGAAATGCCGGAGGCAGGCATTGCCGACGGGGTGAGGTAGAGTGCCGCTCCCTTGGACAACGGGATTCTCAGGCCGTTTCGGAAGTCTCCCTTATCGAACAAAACGGCCGCATCGCCGAGAACGTATCCGTCGCCTGCATCGGTCTTGATCTCCCAGTCCATCGCAAGCAGACCTCGGTAGATCATGTCGCGTCCGCTGGCCTCGTTGACTAGGTCGGTGAACGGAAGCTCGGGTATGCCTCCCTTAGCGTCGAGCGCTTTAATGATAAGGTCCAAGGCCTGTTCGGCGCCCTGTGGCCCGAGTTTTCGTATGTGCTCGTACTCGGCCTCTGTGATGCTCGCACCCGGAAAGAGCTTCTCAAGATAGGCCGAGTACCGAATGAAGTCGTCGGCTTTGACTGCGTCCAGCAGGTGGAGCGCGAACTCCTGCGCTTTTGGCGCATAGGAGGACAGCGAGGCGGGGTCTCGCATAATCTGCGCCGCGAAGAAGGTGGCGAGCTGGGTCTTGGCACTCTCGTTGCGGTCCCCACCGAGCACGCGGTCGAGGACGATCGCGCCCTGCGAGTCCACCTTCCCCAGCTCATCCGTCTCGGTGCTGGTATCATCCAGTCCAGAAGGCTGCATCGTGTAGAGATTGAAGATCTGCATGACCGCCCTCGACGAGCGCTGATTCACGCTGTCACCCTCCCAGTCATAGCCCCATAGATGTTTGTCGGCGCTGGCGAACTTCTTGATCCAGAACTGCGGTACGAAATGGTGGTTGCGGGGCTTGTTGTTCACCTCAGCCTCGCAGTAAGCGAGATGGATTCGAGTGGGCGGCCCAGAACCAGTTAAACCGCAGCACCTGCTTGGCTGCGAACCTACTCGGAATGACATAGGCGCCGGCCCGGAAAACGTAACCAGTGCTTTGCCGATCTAAGGAGCGCGCCACTGCGGGTTGGCCTTGGCCAATTGACCGAAGAGCACACCGCACACCTTCGTTCTCGTCCAGCATCAGCGGCAGCTTCGTGGCCATGAGACCGTCGGCCGTGGCTACGATGGGCGTAGCAAGGCGTACGGCGCAGCGCATCATGTCCGGCTGGGCAGCAGGATCGTCCTTTTTAAATGCGAGCGACGTGAACATGCCTCGACCATAGCAGTTTCGCAGGGCCTTCGGCCACCCCTAGGCTTCGACACCGATTGCCGGCGATCTAACCGCTGACGGGCATCATTAGGATCGGGTAGTATGATTGCCAATGGGGTGGACGGTGACCCGAAGCGGACCGTCACTTTAGCACTGTGGTCGTCCGCTGGGTCAGACGGTAACGTCAGCTTTTGGGAATTCGCAAAGGTTGATCGAACGACCGAATGGGGGCGCCTAGCGGACTGGCAGCTTCCGACCCCGTTACGGCCATGCCGCTGTCGATTCAGAAACGCCGAAAGCGGACGCCGTGCGGTGTTGCTACGTCAGCGCGATGAGCCCCGCGTCGGTCGGATTAAATCCGCAAGCGTCAAAATAAAATGCCCGAAGGTGCGGTTCAAAATCCACATGGAGCCACTCGCAGCCGGATTGTTTCGCCCGGCTAACCGCTTCCACTATTAAGGCAGTTGCGATGCCCTGACCCCGAAAATCAGGCGTCACCATCGTGTCCAGGACAAATGCGTGTGCTCCACCATCCCAGGCAACATTGACGAACCCGACCAGTTTTCGCGCCTCACGTATACACACCCAGCCCACGCTAAAACGGTTGAGTTGCAACCACCAATTGGTAGCGGAGGCTTCATGCTCAAAGCACTTCGCATGAAGCGCATTGACTTCGGCGTTCTCGAACGCTCCACGCCATTCGATGTTAAACTCGGAAGGCAAACATCCTCGCAGCTGCTTATCTTTCATTCAGTCAGATTGAACCGAGGCTTCGCCCCTCGTCAATGTCCGCTGCTTCAAGTGCGCTGCCAAAAGCGGCCGGTCCGCAGACCACCCCGTGGTAGTCATCTAAAGCACAACCTGCAACGTAGCTTTGAGCCGAATTTAGCGCTTCGCTGACGGCACTTTTGCTCTCCATCAACGAAGCGCCTTTGGTCAGATTTCTGTTGCCTCTGACAACGAGAGTGCGTCGTCAACGTCGACGCCCAAGTACCGGACCGTGTTTTCAATCTTGCTGTGGCTAAGCAAAATTTGGATCGCTCGAAGGTTGCCGGTTGCCTTGTAGATAATCGAAGCCTTGGTACGCCTGAGAGAATGTGTACCGTATTCCTCTGGCCGTAAATCGATAGCTGTGACCCACTCATCAACCAAACGCGCATATTGGCGCGTGCTCAGATGCCCGGCGGGATCGACGCGGCTCGGGAAGGCATAGTCGTCGGTGCTGCCGCCACGCCTCTCAAGCCATGCCAGCAAACTGCCTCTCGCGTCCGTGGTGATCTCGAATTGAACCGGACGGCCCGTTTTTTGCTGAACGACCATCGATCTTTCGCGAATAGTCGGACCGGCGACGAGCGTACCAATTTTGATCTTCACCAGATCACAGCCTCGAAGCTTGCTGTCGATCGCAAGGTCGAACAGAGCGCGGTCCCTCATGCGCCCCTCACGATCGAGATAGAAGCGTATCGACCAGATTTGTTTGATCTTCAGAGCGCGTTTGGCTCCAACCTGCTTTCCGGCATTCCAAGCGGGCCTTCCTGCGGCTGCAGGATCGTACTGTGAGATACCCATTGTATTCTCCTCTGGGCCGAAACGGCCCCAAGAGAAACAATCATGGCCAGGGTCAAGGTGGCACTTGCCGACCCCTTTCCTGCCATTGCACGATACATCAAGCATGCCTGAAGCAACCATCATTGACCCGGCTCTGTTGATCAAGGGTTGCGGAAAGCGATAAGGAAATTTCTAAGTCTGTCTTTGACAGTCTGCTGGGTGCGGTCTTCGGAATTGACCACCCAGAACACCGAGCCGCTGCCGGATCGATCTGCAAACAGATGATGGTTCTGTGCTCGGATTGCATTCATTGCTGCTTGTGCCGCGGCACGAACTTCTGCGCGTTCATCATTCATAGCCGCATTCAGGGGTGGCAGCGCATCTTGCCTTAGCGAATAGGCCAACAAGCCACATGCTCGATCCCGAACTTTTCCAGAGCGGTCCTGCAAGGCTGATAGACCGAGTTGGAAGGCGTCGTCGCTCTTGCGAGCATATTGCGTTGCGTAGAAAACAAGCGCTCTGCGGCCTGACGCGTTTTGCATTTGGGGATATGCCATTTTGAAATAGGGCATTAATGCAATGCCATGTTCCCTGATCGCCAGCCATTGATGTTCGATTGCGGTGCCGCTCCTGGTGTCGAGCGCTTCTACCGCAGACATGATTTCTTGTTCCATGGTTTGATAATGGCCAAGGACCGTCTTCCTTGCAAACCTGCTTCTCTCAGACGAGTTGCGAGGCGACGACCAGTTCCAGCTTGCCGTCTGGCTAGCCAGCGAACTTCTTGGTCCGACAAATTCCGGTCGTTCGGAATCTGTAAGCTCAACACCACAAGCTGACGTTGGCCACCAGCTGCGCTAGATCCAGCCCTACTGGTTAACCCACTGCCGCAGTAGCGCCAAAACACACGTTGGCGAAGTCCACCTACAGTGCGATAATTCAATCATGATAGTCGACACTGACCTCTTACAAGCTTTGGCGGCTTCAGACCTTTGTTCGGACTACTATGGTCTCTGCAGCGACTATCCTGCTCGCCTTGACCGGCCGGGGCCAACGATGAATGCCAAACAGATCGTGGAGACCGCGTGCGGGCGCATCGGCATCGAAAAGCTCTCTGGGCCTGGTCGCGTGTACCGGCTCTTGGCTCCCGCCGATGGGATCGCTTTGAACTGCATAATCGGCAGCAGCGGGTATGTCGAAACGGATCTCAAGATGCACCATGTGGGCGAGCGCTCCACATTTGCCATTCTTTGTAAACAAATTCACCAATTGCAGACGGGCGTGACTCCCGACCCTCCCTATCAGCGTCCCAGGTGCGTCGCGCCGGGGGAATTGATTGCCATCATGATCCGCCTTGCCGAATTAACGTTCGTGCTTGCGGCTAAGCTACCAACTTCAAAATTGGGCAATGATTGACCATCAGGCGGTAATCGACCCCATTTCGGACGTTCGAGCCAACGTCGTGAACACCTGAGAGCTGCCATTGCAGGAGCATGGCTGCGCGCTGAGGCGGAAGCATGCGTGAGGCCAGGATTAGCCGCTATGGTGCAGAGACGCCGAACTCGGTGGAAACGGTCAAGCGTCCCCGATTTTATTGCCTGTCACATCGATGCTGATCGATGGTCATTGGGGGTAAGGTGAGACTCACCGTTACAATAATAGGGAGCCACGACGCGTAGGGAGGATTGCCGTATTGGGCTATTAATTGCATGCTCCGCGGGCACGCCATGCGAGTGCCACCCTCACCGTAACGGTGCACTAAAATTCATTCATTTCCAGTCCGCTTTCCCAGACCAGTAATTCCGCATCTTGCATCAATGTGGCCGATTGGCTGTGTCGAGAAAGCACTGAATTAAACTCAGACGACGCAATACGTTCAACTGCTCATCACCTGCCAAGTTGCGCGTCAAGCCGGGCTGCCATGTCCGCTACTGAAATGCCTCCGACCACCTTTTCGCCATTGAAAAAGAATGTGGGTGTTCCCTCCAACCCAAACTTCTCTATCGCCTGATTGGCCAAGGCCTGTATTGGTTTAAAAGCAACTTCGTCGGCGAGGATTGCGTCGAAGTCTGACTGGTCGATGCCGACCGAAGCCGCGATCTCCGCAAGCTTGCTCTTCACATCGGAAGCGCCAACAAGCTCCTCGTGCCGCTGATAGAACGCATCCACCACGCGATCGTACTGTTCGGCCGCCTGGGCTTCGGCCAGCATAAAGATAGCAGCGTCAACGGCATTGCGAGCGAATGGCCGAAACAACAGCCGCACCTTGCCCGTGTCCACATAGTCAGCCTTGATGATGGGCGCCACGTCGCGATGATAAGTCACGCAATGCCCACAGGTCGGCGAGGGAGTATTCGATAAGAGTAATCGGCACCTCTGCGGCGCCCGCCGGTCTGTCGGCGCGACCCTCAGGCAATAGCAGGTCCTGGGCGAGCACGTGCCCAGCGAGGGCAACTGCGAGGACGAAGCTGTAGCAGCAAGGCGTCATGTATGGATAGCGGGCATGGATGCGCCTTCGTTGGTTAAATCAGATCCTGGTAGATGGCAGTTGCAATCGGCAACAACGCGGCTCGATCGAGACGGGCGGTCACGGCAAAATCGAAGCCTTGATCGACCCAGACGAAGTTGGAAACATCGCCCTCTTGCTCGAATGTGAAACCGGTTTGGCCGGTCGCGCCTGGACGCAGGAACACGGTCAGGCGCTGACCTGCAGGGGTTTCATACATCAATTGGGCTGCGGCGGCTGACCCGCCCGGCAGCACGCGCCCCCCCAATAATGTGTACCCGAATTCGGAAAGATCGGGCGGCTGTAATGACAAGCCAGTGCGGTTCGACAGCCACTTGATCAGGTGCCCCTCGTCAGCCGCACTTACTTCAACCGGGTGCACCACCTCAACGACAAATGTACGGTACGCGTCACTTGCAGTGGTCGCGACTTGCAGCGGCATGGGCTCGTAAGATGCCGTAACGGACTTGAGCATCCAGCCGGCAAGCGCGCCGCCGCTGACTAAAACAATTGTTGCAGCGACTTGTCTGAATACCAAGCTCCGGCGGGTGGCCATTCTCTGCTTTATGGCTTCTACCCGAAGATGGGCAGGGATAGGTTCGTCAGCCTTGGCGGCAAGCCGTTGCCGCAACTGCTGCAAATCGACACGCATCGCTTCGATCCGGACGTGCTCGACGGGATTTGCTTTGAAATAAGCTTCGACAATTCGTTGCCGCTCAGCCGTCAACCGGCCGTCGACATATGCTTGAATGTCATCATCGCCGATCGGCATTACTTCACCCTTCTCAGACCAGGCACTGCGCGGCCATCCAGCATGGCTCGAAGGCGATCGCGGCCGCGCGACAGACGTGACATCACGGTACCGACAGGAATGCCAAGCACCTTTGCTGCCGCGTCATACGTCATCTCCTCTATACCCACGAGTAGCAGCAGCGATTTCTGTTCCTCCGGAAGCCGATCAAGCGCATCAAGAATGTCGCGTACCGCAAGGCCATCTTCCTGCCCCGCACGCAAGCCCGGAACTTCTACATCGTCAATATCATCGTGCCAGCCGCGACGCCGTCGCTGTCGGACCCCCGATATGTGAAGGTTGCGCATAATGGTAAAAAGCCACGCTCGAAGCTCCCCATCCGGACGGCGGAGATACCAGCGTGACATTGCGCGTTCGAGGCAATCCTGCACCAGATCGTCGGCCGCGGTGTCATTGCGTACCAACGCGAATGCGTACCGGCGCAAGGCCGGTATTTCCGCTTCCAATCGATAAGCCATGGTTTGCATGGACGTTCCTGCTTGTGAGGGGACGCGATAGTGGTGACGCGGCCCCTCCCGATTGTCTGTTATTGTGCAGGCGGATTGACCTGCCAGATTTCGTCCACCAGCTTGCCCTCCCGATACGTCAGCACATAAAGCACCGGGACGGTCATGGCACCCTTGAACGTAACGTTGACGGCAACCGTAGAACCCTTGGGATTGGTTGCTTCCCAGGCATCGCCCGTTTCGGCGGTCTGTTCGCCCTGGGCTTTCGTGAATTTGGTCCAGACTTCGGAAATCGCATCGGGGGTGGAGTAAGTCCCATCGAGCGGACCACCGATCCAGCCCAGGTTAGCGTCAGCACCGTAGGCGCTGGTGATGGCTTCGATATCGCCGCTAGCAATGGCATCGATACGAATTTGTGCCATGTCCAGCGCGGGGCCTGCCATAACTGCGCTGGTGGAAAGGGCGAGCGCGGCGGCGGTTGCAAATCCAAGAATGCGGTGCATTTCTGTCTCCTTGAGTGAACGATGCGCAAGAGACGCTGGTGCCCCCTCCATTATTCCACTTAGATCCAAATTTTTTTAACGGTCTCAGGCTGGGCCTGCGCGTTGCCGGCTTCTACTATGGTGACTGCAAGGGAGCGCTTACCATTGACCCTGGAACAACTTCGCATTTTCATTGCCGTGGCAGAGCGCCAGCACATCACTCGCGCAGCCGAAGCGCTCCATCTGACCCAATCAGCAGTCAGTTCCGCTATTGGTGCGCTCGAAAGCCGCCATGGTATTACGCTGTTTGATCGCGTTGGCCGGGCGATCATACTCAACGAGACCGGTCGCACCTTTCTGCCCGAGGCCAAGGCCGTGCTCGATCGCGCCAAAGCCGCTGAGGCAGCATTGGACGATCTGTCTGGCCTGCGCCGTGGGACATTGTCGATTATGGCGAGCCAGACCATTGCCAGTTATTGGCTTCCCAAGCATCTGGCGACCTATCGGCGGAGGTATCCGCAGATCGAGATGGAGGTACATTTCGCTAACACGGATCAGGTCGCTGATGCGGTCGAGAGTGGGGAGGCCGAAGTCGGCTTGGTAGAAGGTGTCGTCGACAGGCCGGCACTCAATGCAAAGGTTTTTGCCGAGGATGAGATGGTCGTGGTTATCGCTCCAGACCATTCGTGGCGGGATCGAACCAAGATTGATCTCGGACAGGTAGATTGGATTGTGCGCGAGGAAGGGTCCGGCACACGAGCGATGTTCGACACGCTCACCATGGACGTTGACGTCAGGATTGCAATGACGCTGCCGGGCAATGAGGCCGTTCTTGGCGCAGTTGAAGCCGGCCTAGGTGCAACATTGGTTTCCTTGTCAGTGGCACGCTCGAGAATTGCAGCAAAATCGCTTGTCGTCGTGAACGGCTTTAGCCAAACCCGAAACTTTTTCGTGCTGCATCACAAAGAGAGGTTCAGAACGCGAGCAGCGGATGCCTTCATCAGCATGGCCACAGACCGATAGATTTATCCGAATGATTTGTGTCGAATTAGGCGTTGGAAGAGATCATTGCCAATGGCGCATGTTGGCGTAACGAAACGAGGAGGCCGAAATGGCTAAGTTTCTTTCCCGCCCGACCAATGACAACTCGAACCGCACCAATTTACTCCCCGATACCTCGGTCCATCCGGTCGTTGTAGCATTGCCCTTATTAGCAACGGCGTTCTTCATTCTCGTCTGCTGGCTCGGTTTTGGCTCTGATAGCAGCTTCATGGAACTGACAGCAGTGAGCTTTATCGCCATGATGTTCTTCGGTCTTCTGGTCGGCTGCGCCGCCATGGCTCGCGACATGAAGCCCGAGCGCGCCAAGGGACGTAGTTTCGCGTCGTTCTGGAATGGCCCTGTCGACATTGCTACTGGGCTCGTGCAGGGCAAGGAGATATTCTTGCAGGCAACGGTCCTACCGATGAGCCTAGCTTTTGGCGGCGCTATTATCGTCGCCATCGCGATCATCCGCTAACGATGCCAGGTTACCGGTCAGAAGCAACGCTTGATCGCCAGGAGAATATCGCCGCTCGCACCGCAATGCTGAAAGCCGATCACATTGCTCCACTTGAAGACTTCCGCTCGCAACTGGAACTGGCGGGACAGCCGGTTCCTTTTTTTGATCCGCTCGATGGCGGAATTGACGCCCGGTTACTCATCCTGCTCGAAACGCCGGGGCCGAGCATCGCCCCGGTTCGCTACGTGTCAATTGACAACCCGACGGGTACCGCCGCAAACCTGCGGCAGTTTTTGTCAGCAGCGGGCATCGACCGGAAACGAATCGTACTTTGGAACACGGTGCCTTGGATAACCTCCGGCAGTATCCGGCCCGGCCATTCTTCCACCAAGGCGGGTCATAGCCAAGTTTTGGCTTTGCTCGACCTTCTGCCTAAGCTTGGTGCCGTTGTTTTGGCTGGCAGGACTGCGCAAACATTGGCGGCCTTTATTGCAGGCCGACTTCCCGTTTTCTCCATCGGCCACCCCAGCCCAGCTCATGTGAATACTGCCCCTGAAATAAGAGCGAACAGCATCGACAAACTCGCTATGGCGAAAGCATTAATCGATTTTATCGATTGAAATGTCTCAAATGTTCCGTTGGAACGGTCAGTGCTACGTCCTTTATGCTGAAAACATAGGAGACAGGACATGACTTTAAACACGCCCAACGAACGCTGGCACTTTCTTACAACGCTGGCTCATCCGCGCGAAGTCGTTCAGCGGTTCACGCCGAATTGGTTCTCTGTCACGATGGGCACCGGCATTCTTGCAATTGGGCTGGGCCAGTTTCCTCAAGTCCCCGTTCTGCAACAGGCCGGTGAAGCTCTCTGGCTCGCTAACATCGTGCTGTTCCTGCTGTTCAGCACTGTCTACGCCGCCCGATGGACGCTGTACTTCGATGGCGCACGGCGCATCCTCGATCATTCCAGCATGTCGATGTTTCTGGGCTGTATTCCCATGGGCCTCGCCACGATTGTCAACGGATTTCTGCTGTTTGGTGTGCCGTTGATGGGCGACCTGGCGTTGCAGATCGCCGAAGTGCTTTGGTGGATCGATGCAGCCGTTGCAATGGTAATAGGCTTGGGCGTGCCATTCCTGATGTTTACCAGGCACGTGCATTCGATGGAGCAGATGACCGCCATTTGGCTACTGCCATTCGTCGCCTGTGAGGTGGCCGCCGCCAGCGGTGGTCTGCTTCTGCCCCATATCGGCGACAGCGCCATGCAGCTTAATGTTCTTGTCACAAGCTACGTATTATGGGCCTGCTCGGTGCCGCTGGCGATGAGCATCATCGTTATACTGGTGTTGCGCCTCGCCATTCACAAGCTTCCCCATGAAAGCATGGCTGCATCGAGCTGGCTGGCCTTGGGCCCCATCGCAACCGGCGCACTTGGCATGATGCTTTTTGCCCAAAACGGGCCTTCGGTGCTCGTCGCCAATGGACTTGGCACCTATGCCGACGCCATCGGTGGTGCCAGCATGCTCGTCGGCGTTCTGCTCTGGGGCTACGGGGTATGGTGGACTGCCATGGCAACCATGATCACCATGCGCTATTTCCGGAGCCATGTGCCCTTCAACCTGGGCTGGTGGGGCTACACATTCCCACTCGGAGTGTTTGCCGTAGCAACACTGCGTCTGGGTGCAATCCTTCCGGTCGGCGTCATCCAAGCGTTGGGAACGCTCCTTGTAGGTGCTTTGGCAGTAATCTGGATGACGGTCATGGTCCGAACACTGGCCGGCGCCTGGAACGGCAGACTTTTCGTGTCGCCCTGCCTGCAAGGCTAACAAGTTGGCGTGTAGTTTGCGTAGTCGTACCCACCAACTGGTCAAACTATCTGCCTGGATCGTGATGGAACGTCGGCACATCGGATTCAATTTAACGCGTGACGCGAGATTGCTCGCGGTATGAGGAGAATATTATGAAGCTCTTTGCTTATGCTGCCATTGCAGCGACAGGGTTTGCCTTGATGGCCGCTACCCCCGCATTTGCCGAGATGGTCAAATACAAGGCGGACCTGACGGCCGCAGAAGAAGTGCCGCCCACGGACACAATGGCAATGGGCACCTCCGACATTACTTATGATACCGACAGCATGAAGCTGACTTGGGCAATCAGCTACGAGGGCCTCACAGGCGATGCTACTGCAGCCCATTTCCACGGTCCTGCAGCGATCGGTGCGAACGCCAAGCCGGTCGTACCAATCGACGGAGCGCTGACCAGCCCAATCGAAGGTGAAGCGACCCTGACCGAAGCCCAAGCCGCCGATCTTGCCGCCGGCATGTGGTATTTCAACGTGCATAGCGCCAAATACCCGGATGGTGAAATCCGTGGCCAGGTCATCAAGGCTGACGCCATGTAATCCAGTTGCAGCGCCTTGCGGCGCTGCTTCTTTTTGTCGGTATCTTCAGTCCATAGCGGCAGATGGACAATCGCATTTCTTCAGGAAGCAATTATGCACAAACTTGCTACTGCCGCGATGACGGTGGGCATGGCGATCGCTACCATTCCATTTGCCTTGGCTCAGACCAATGCGCCTTCACCCAATGAAAAGGTCGAGCGTTTTGAAAGCGATATGGCGGCAGCCATGGAGCAGATGCATCACGGTATGATGGCTGTGACAGCCTCCGGTGATCCTGACCGGGATTTCCTGGCGCAGATGGTGCCGCACCATCAGGGCGCCGTAGACATGGCGAAGGCCGTGCTGCTCGTAACCGAAGATCCTCAGATCAGAAACCTCGCGCAAGCCATCATCACCGAGCAACAATACGAAATCGAGTTGATGACAATGCTCTTGGCGAAGATCGCCGGCCCGGCAAACGGCACCATGGAGCCCATGCAATGAACCGTACGTCCATTCTAGTTTTCGCGCTGCTCTTCATTGCTCCGGCTTATGCCGATCCCGCTGCAACCGATCGGGTCTATACTGCTGACCAGAACAGCAACACGGTTTCGGTGATCGATCCGTCGAGCAACACACTGCTTGGCCTGATCCGCCTCGGCGACCCACGCCCCAACGTCTTGAGCCCGCTCTACAAGGGGCAGGTCAACGTGCATGGCCTTGGCTTCTCGCCTGATCATCGCACCATCGTGGCGGTGTCCACGGTCACCAATTCGGTGACATTCATCGATACGCAAAGCAATGCTATCAAAGGTACCGCCTATATCGGGCGCAATCCACACGAGGCGTTTTTCACGCCTGACGGTTCCGAAGTCTGGGCCACTGTGCGTGGTGAGGACTATCTGTCGGTCATTGACACCACAACATTCAAGGAAACTGCGCGCATCCCCACGACCAGCGGCCCGGGCATGACAATCTTCTCGACCGACGGCAAACGCGCCTTCGTCGCGAACAGCTTCAACCCAGTCGTTGAAGTGTTCGACGTCGCCTCTAAAAAGCTGCTGGCCTCAGTTCCGGTCGTGTCACCCTTTTCGCCATTCATCCAGACAACGCCCGATGGCTCGGAAGTCTGGCTGACGCACAAGGACGTGGGCAAGGTCACCCGCATCGACACCAAGACGCTTGAGGTCAGGGGTGTGATCGACAGCGGACCGATCACCAACCACCTGGCCTTTGCTAAAACCCCGAGCGGCACATTTGCGTACGTCACCATCGGAGGCATGAACGTGGTCAAAGTGTACATGCTCGATGACGAGGCCGAGTTGGTGGCGACCATTCCCGTTGGAGCGCTGCCGCACGGCGTGTGGGGCTCAGAGGATGGCAGTCGCATTTATGTCGGGCTCGAAAACGGCGACGCAGTCGATGTCATCGATACGGCAGCCAACAAGGTCATCGCACACATTCCATCCGGCCAAGCACCACAAGCGTTGATTTACGTTCCTGATGCGGTCCCGACCGGTCAAGGCACCGCGGGTCTCGAACCCCTGGAGAATGCACCGCCAGTCGCTACCATGTTGAAACCAGCCGATGGTGATGCTGGTGGCATGATCGTTTCCCGCAATTTGGGTATCATCGATATTATCGAAGTCAGTGTATCCAAGCTCAAGCCGGACACCGACTATCGCGTGCAGTTTGTTGGAGAGGCTGAGCCCGTCCTGGTGTTTCACACCGATGAAAAAGGCTCAGCCATGGCGTCCGCCACCGGACCTAGTCGTAAAATTGTTGCGCCCGGCGACGCCGGGACTGTCAGCAAGATCGCAGTATTCGAGGGTGCCGCTGGAACATCAGGCGATAATGCGGCGCTGACAGCGAACTGACCTGCCCAAAGAGCTGGACAATAATCCCATGACGATAAGCATCGCCAAGTTTGTTCACTCCTGCCTTGTGATTGAGAAAGGCAGCACCAGAATCCTGTTCGACCCCGGCAAATTCTCCTTTAAGGAAGGGCGGGTCAAGCCAGCCGACCTTGGTCAACTGGACTGGATCGTGATCACGCACACGCATCCCGACCATCTGGATATCGACGTGCTGCGCACGCTGGTCGCCGGCCATGCCCCAATAGTTCTTGGCAATGACGAAGTTGTCGAAAAGCTGCAGCAGGAGGGCATCGACGCCCAGGCTGTCACCGACGGTAAGGTCATCGCCGCAGGGGAGGTGGAGCTCCTGCCCATTGCGGTTCGGCATCAGCCGGTGCTGGAGGAAAAGATACCGGAAATCACCGCCTTCCTGATAGACAGGCGGATATTGCATGTGGCGGACAGCTTTGATGAACGGCTGACCAAATGGCGCGGGCTGGACGCTCTGATCCTCCCCATTATGGCGCCGTTCCTGACCGAAACCGAGGTCTATGATTTTGCTAAGACCCTGGCGCCAAAAGCTGTGGTGCCGGTGCACGATGGCTACGCGCGCGACTTCTTTGTCGACACCAGGCACGAGACCTACGCCGAATGGTTCCAAAAGGCCGGCATCGCGTTCCATTCCCTAAAACAGCCGGGCGATGCAGTAGAGTTGTAGCGTCACCTGGTGGTATGTATTCAAAAACAAAAGAAAGTGATTCTGCTGTATTGTGCCAATACACAGATGCTCTCGCGGAAAATATTGTCCTGGCGTAGTTCCAACGCCGAGTCATAGTGGTATCGCGCGCCAATGCGACCACGAACTTGACGCCGAAATAGGCCAGGTTTAGGAGCGCAACGATAAGGACCACCTGCCGCAATGATGGGGGATGAGCTGGTCAATTGAGGGCCACCATGATGGCACCACCTGCAATCAAGCCCACGCCTGCCCATGCTGGCACAGATAGCCTTTCTCCCAGGAAGATCGCGGCGATGATCGCTACCAGGACGACGCTCATCTTGTCGATGGGCGCCACTTGCCCGGCGTTACCGATCTTGAGGGCACGGAAATAGCAAATCCACGATAGGCCCGTGGCGAGGCCAGAGAGGATGAGGAACGTCCAGGTTTTGCCCGAGACAGTCGCCGGATTCTGCCATTGGCCGGTGGCGAACACGATGGCGCCAGCAGCAATCAGGATGACAATGGTTCGGATGAAGGTGGCGTAATTGGAGCTGATGTTCTCGATGCCGATCTTGGCGAAGATGGCCGTCATGGCGGCGAAGATTGCAGAGAGGGCAGCCCAGAACTGCCACGAATTGAACAGCGAAGTCATGAGAAGCCTTTGTGGGTTCGGCGAGAGCAGATCGCCCGTGTGATAAGTCGGAGCAGGATCACGGCAGTATCGTCCCGAGATAACGGACAAGGAGCATGCCGCAGACAAAGGCCACCACCGCCCCGCCCACGGAGGCGACGAGATAGAGCAGCGCAGCAAACCAGGCCCCTCGGCCGAACGGATTGGGGCAGTTCGAAGCGCTGGGCGGAGACTTCAACCAACAGCGCCATGACCAACGACCCCGCAATATTGACGGCAAGTGTGCCAAAGGGGAAGGCAGTGCCCCACAGGCGTACTGCCAGCAGGTTAACGGCATGCCGAAGTGCACCGCCAGCGCCTGCGCCAATGAAAACGATCACATATGGCATGAGGACATGCTCATGTCTCATCAGGTCCGAGAGCGTCCCGGCTCAAGACCGTGCTGCCGATCACGCCCCATTGCTCGAGATGCTTGTAGACGATGACCTTGTTGGTGAGCAGCGCGCCGTTCAGGCGACAGAAGTCCTCAAGCTGGTCGCGCGGCGCGATCAGTTCCACGCACATGGTCAGGTCAGGATTGGGGATTTCGAAGCCCTCATCCTGCAGCTTGCCTTGATTGGAATAGCCGAAATGGGTCTGATGGGCGACGGCATTGGCAATGCCAGCCTCCTTGGCCCGTAAGACTAGATCACGGTAGAGAGGTCGGGAGTTAAACCATCCCTTGCCAGTGGTGCGCTCACGCGGCTTCATATAGATGCGGATCATGCCGATTTCCTTGCTTTCGATGGCGTGCTCAGCCATTTCCAATGACCTTTCCCGAAAGAGTGTGGGTGGGAGTTTGCTTGAACGAAGCGAGCTCATCGCATTGCTCCAGACGCTGGCCTTGAGAGCCCGCACATGTCGCATGGACGTGTCGGGGGGGATGTCGTTGGCTGCGACGGATTTCGGTATGCCAACCCGCTGCGAGAGATAGATGCTCGAATGGCCGCTGCTGAGGTAGGCGACGAAGCAAGCAACTGCCAAATAGACAGCGTGGTTCGAGCCGAACAACTCGATGCCCATGATCAGGCAGGCCAACGGGGTATTGGTTGCGCCGGCGAATACCGCCACAAATCCAAGTCCTGCGAACAGATCGGGCGGCGCGCCGAGAACGCCGGCAAGGGCACTACCCAGCCCGGCACCGATGAAAAAGAGTGGGGTGACTTCACCACCCTTGAAGCCCGCGCTCAGGGTGATGATGGTGAACAGCCCCTTCCAGGCCCAACTCCAGTAGTCCACGTGCCCTGCATCGAAGAAACCCAGGATGGTGACGTCGTCGGGATTTGGCGACCAGACGCCAAGGCCGAGGTATTCGCGAGTCCCGAGCAGATAGACGAGGCCGATCAGGATGACGCTGGCAAGGACGGGCCGCAGCGGGGCGTATGGCAGGATTTTCTTGAGGGCCGAGGCGGCTAGGTGCGAAAACTCGGCGAAGAACCGTGCGGCAAGACCGAAGGCCACGCCGGCCACCACCACCTTGCCCATCAGCAACAGATCAAGGTGAAACTCGCCGCCAATCGCGTCCGCGAGATAGACGATGGCGTAATGGGTATGTCCAGCGCCCCAGCTGTGGCAAGTCCAATCGGCCACGATGGCAGCCAGTAGCGCTGGCAAGAGGGCCTCATACTGGACCCGGCCAATGGTCAGGACTTCGAGAGCAAAGATAGCCCCAGCGATGGGCGTACCGAACACCGCGCCAAAACCGGCAGCGATGCCCGCCATGAGCAGAATGCGAACCTGAAGGGGCGAGAGCCGAAACAGCCGTCCGAATGCACTGGCGATACTGCCGCCGAGTTGTACCGCTGTGCCTTCCCGTCCAGCCGAGCCGCCAACGAGATGGGTGAGCACCGTTGAGACGAGGATAAACGGCGCCATCCGCAACGGCACACCGCCGCCCGGCTCATGAATTTGGTCAACTATGAGGTTGTTGCCACCCTCTGCAGACTTACCGAAGCGCCCATAGGCCCAGACCATGGCGAAGCCTGCAACCGGCATTAGGAAGATGAGCCAAGGGAACTCGAACCGCAACCGCGTGGCCGCATCGAGGGCCCAGAGGAAGAAGGCGACTACCGTGCCAACGGCAGCAGCCATGGGCGTGACAACAACGGCCCAGATCAAAAGGCTCCGCAGTTGCCCTAACCGCGCTTGTAAATATCCCGAGAAAGCCATCAACGGGCAACCTCGAGGAGAAAACCATATGAAATAGCGAAAGCAACAGACATGACAACTCCTTCGCGCACAAGGCACGCTGAGTAGGAGTCATCGGCTCATCAAGGAGCGGTTTGGCTTAGTGCCAGGCAGAATCCATTGCCTAAGGCAGTAGATAGAATCGGTGAAGTGGAGCTGTCAAGCAGGTGCCGACGAATGGCAGCTAATGACCATCCCGGACCAAACGCTGACAGGCAGCAACCCACCCCAAACTTGCCGCTAACTGATTGCAGAAGTTCGGCGTCGCATTTTGGGCGAAGCTGATATTTGTCGCTGGCGGTGATTGGTGACCGCGATGATTAAGCTACTCATCATAAGTCACCCCCGCTGTTGCTACCTATTTGCTACTTGGTGCCAAAGCGTGAAATCTGAACCGGTGCCCCGATAATAAAAAACCCCCGGTTTCCCGGGGGTTTGAAATGGTAGCGAAGCCCAGATTTGAACTGGGGACCTACGGATTATGATTCCGCCGCTCTAACCAACTGAGCTACTCCGCCTCAAGAGGCTGGTCGGGCGGACCCGACGACGTGACTTACTAGTTTTAGCATGCAGCCGTGTCAAGTCGCCAGCCTGCTGTTTTGGCCCTTACGCGTCAAGGCCGGCAATAGCTTGCCGCACAAGGATCAGATCGGCCTCGAACTTGGCTTGCTCGCGCGCCCGTCCTTCAGCGTCGGGAATGCGCAGCAAATAGGACGGGTGATTGGTGATGAATAAAATCGTGCCATCGTCCATGGTGATCGGTGCGCCACGCATCTTGCCGATGGTCACTGGCTTGCCCAGCAGGCTCTGGGCCGCCGTGGCGCCCAAAGCCACTATAACCTGGGGCTTGACCAGGTCGATCTCTAGATTAAGCCAGAACTTGCAGGCCGTGACTTCTCCACCATCGGGCTTTTGGTGAATGCGACGCTTGCCACGCGGCTCGAACTTGAAGTGCTTGACGGCATTGGTCACATAGACCCGCGACCGGTCGATCCCGACTTTTTCAACGGCTGCGTCGAGCACCTTGCCTGCCGGGCCGACGAAGGGTTTGCCGGCCAGATCCTCCTGATCGCCCGGCTGCTCACCCACGAACATGACCTGGGCATGTTCTGGGCCTTCGCCAAAAACCGCTTGGGTGGCGTGTTCGTAGAGCGGACAGCGCTGGCACGCCTGGACGGCGGTGCGGGCGTCGGCAATCGTCGTCATATCCGCTTGTGGCACGATGTCCTCCCGCGCCTGCTGGCGCAAATGGCGCGACGGCGGCAGGCTCGCAACGCGCTCTATCATCTCCTGCTCCGCTGCGCGGGCACCCCGAATGAGCGGCGCAATAAGTTCGGCTTCTGGCAGGTTTTTCCAGTACTTGACCGGCATTTCCGACTTCATCATCGCGACCTTGAGGCGCGCCGGATTGAAAATCGAGCTGAAATAGGTCTTCCAGTCGGCTTCCACCGCGTCGTCCTTGGGGACGTCGGTCTTGATGCCACCCGGCCCGAACGCCAGGCTTTCGCCATCCCAATAGGCCGCGGTATATGGCGTGATGATGGCCCAGCTCATGCCGTCGAAGCGTCGGACGAAAAACGGCGCTGTGCGTTCGAGCGTATAGTGCTCGGGCTCGAACCAGGCGGCGTAACGCTCGAGCCCACTGTCGTCGACGATGGACTTGAAGCGCACGAAGGCCTTCATCTTGTGGCTGTCGCGGCGCACGGCGCTGGCCAGCTTGACCAGGCGAGCCACGTCGGGATCGGAGGCCACATCCATGATCGAACGATCGGCCTGCAGCCGCCACAGCAGGCGATAAAGCAAGGCAAAGCGTTCCGGATCGGCATTGGCAATGGCCGTTTGCGCCAGTTCGACGAACATGGGCGGCACGGAGCCAACGGGCTGGCTGCCACCGGCAAGAGTTTCGGCACTGCCAAACAGGCCCGCTTCCGAGGCCGGGTCGCGCCATTCCACGGCTTCGGGCGCTATGCCGGCCTGCAACAGCCTGCGTGCCGCCTTGCGCCACTCGTCGAAATCGTTGAGCGCCTGGAGGATGACAGTCTGCATCAGAACAGACTCAATTGTTCGGGTTGCGGGCTGAGCTTGGCGCGCAGCTTGGCGTCGTCGGTGAGCCCCCCGGGAGTCCAGTCGACGCATTCGATGAAGGGGCGGACCTTGTCAATCGTGCCGGCAATCAGCGCCACGTCGGTCAGGCGCAGACTGTGGTGGCGGCGGGTGCTGATCATGCGATCGATGCTTTTGGTGCCAAGCCCCGGCACGCGTAGCAGCATTTCGCGGTCGGCGCGGTTGACGTTGACCGGAAACCGCGCGCGATTTTTTAATGCCCAGGCGAGCTTGGGGTCGATGCTGAGATCGAGCAGGCCATCGTCCCCGCCGGAGACGATCTCGGGCACGTCGAAACCGTAGAAGCGGATCAGCCAATCAGCCTGGTAGAG
>Ga0247806_10000294_pt1 | contig 33736 bp, 31 predicted proteins | sample UWRJL059202B1_FD_179935 | JGI IMG/M metagenome (GOLD analysis project Ga0247806, IMG submission 179935) | Plant litter microbial communities from Arlington Agricultural Research Station in Wisconsin, United States - UWRJ-L059-202B-1 | ecosystem: Environmental > Terrestrial > Plant litter >... | reverse complement strand
TCGTCGACGACGCCGGTGATCTGCAGCATCCGGTCGGCCAGCGTGGACTTGCCGTGGTCGATGTGCGCGATGATGCAGAAGTTACGGATGAACGCGGGGGCGGTTGCGGCCGGTTCCAGCGCCTTGAGAGCTCTCGGTGACATGATGGGCCTAATTGTCCCATGCCCCGCAGTATCGGTGTGACCCACGGGGTGACACGCGGGCCGGCCGGCGATCAACCCTTTGACGGATGACGGCGGCATGGGTGCGAATTAGGCTGGGCGCACCATGTCCAGCCTCGCACTCCGCGCCTCCCCCATTCGCCGGGATCCAACGCCGCCCGCCGGCATCGGTGAAGGGTTGCCGCACTCCGCCCTGACTCCGGTGTTCTCGGGTCTGCGCATCGGCCTGCACGCGATGATCGCCGGGCTCACCGGACTGGTCATCGTTCGAACCCTGCTCGGCACGGCGCCGAACCCGGCCCTCGTGGTGACCCTGGCGTTGGTGTTCCTGGCCACGTACGTGGGCGGCAGCGAACTCGCCCGGCGGCGGCCGTGGCGCTGGGTGATCCCGGTGTGGATGACGCTGCTGATGGCAGAGTGGTTGGCGCTGACCCTGCTGGAGCAGGATGCGGCGTTCATCGTCTTCCCGCTGTTCTTCCTGCAATTGCACGTGCTGCCGCTGCGCGCGGGCATTCCGCTGGTGCTGCTCAGTGTGCTGCTGACGATCTGGTCCCTGAGCCTGCACGTGGGCCTCGGCCTCGGGGCCACCCTCGGGCCGCTCACCGGCGCGGCGGTCGCCGTGGCGGTGGGGCTGGGGTACCGGGCGCTGTTGCGGGAAGCCGCCGAACGGCAGAACCTGATTCAGGACCTCCTCGCCACCCGTGCCGAACTGGCCGCCACCGCCAGGGACGCCGGAACCCTGGCCGAGCGGGAACGCCTCGCCCGCGAGATCCACGACACCGTGGCGCAGGGCCTCTCCAGCATCCAACTGCTGCTGCACGCCGCCGAACGCACCGTCACGGACCCGCCCGCGCTCGAGCACCTGCGCCTGGCCAGGGACACGGCGGCGGCCAACCTGCAGGAAACCCGCCGGTTCATCCGCGAACTGACCCCGCCGGCCCTGGACACCCAGACCCTGCCCGGCGCCCTGGCCCGGCTCGCGGTGTCGGTGGAGCGCACCGCCCTGGGCGGCGGGCAGCCCACCACGGTGAGTCTGCACGTGACCGGAGACGCCGTGCCGCTGTCGATGGCGCTGGAGACGACGCTTCTGCGCATCGCGCAGGGCTCGCTGGCGAACGTGGCGCAGCACGCGGACGCTCGCCGGGCGGAGGTCACGCTGAGCTACATGAGCGACGAAGTGGCGCTGGACGTCGTCGACGACGGCTGCGGGTTCACCGTCGCCGACGCCGCCGCGCACCGGTCGGAGTCGTTCGGGCTTGTGGCCATCCGGCAACGCGTGGAGCAGCTCGGCGGCAGCTTCGTGCTCGAATCGACCCCGGGCCAGGGCACCGCCGTCGCCGTGACCTTCCCCATCGGTCAGTCGTTGCAAAGCGGCGGCGCCGTGCCGGCGGAGGCACTGACATGATCCGGGTGCTGCTCGCCGACGATCACCCCGTGGTGCGCGCGGGTCTGCGTGCGCTGCTGGGCGCGGAGCCCGACCTGGTGGTCGAACTCGAGGCCGGCACCGCCGAAGAGGCGGTGGCGCTCGCCGCATCCGGCCGGGTGGATGTGGTGCTGATGGACCTGCAGTTCGGCGGCGGCGCACCCGGGTCTCACCTGCAGGGAGCCGAGGCGACCCGGCGGGTGCGGATGATCCCCGGCGCGCCGCACGTGCTGATCCTCACCAACTACGACACGGATGCCGACATCCTCGGCGCCATTGAGGCGGGGGCCAGCGGCTACCTGCTGAAGGACGCCCCACCGGCGGAGCTGATCGCGGCGGTGCGCGCGGCTGCCGCCGGGCAGAGTGCGCTGGCGCCGGTGATCGTGCAGAAGCTCGCCGACCGCTCACGGATCCCGGAGGGACGCCTGTCGCCACGGGAGGTCGAGGTTCTCGGGCTCGTCGCCGCCGGCCGGTCCAACCGGCAGATCGGTCAGGACCTGTTCCTCAGCGAAGCGACGGTGAAGTCCCATCTGGTGCACATCTTCGGCAAGCTCGGTGTCAATTCACGCACCTCCGCTGTGGCCAGCGCCCGAGCATCCGGCACCATCCGGGGCTCCTGACGTGGCGGCCGTCCCGGTGTCCGGGCCGGGTCCCCACGGCCCGGTTCCCGTTCCGGTGCCCGTGCTGCTGGTGCACGGCATCCGCACATCGGCGACCATGTGGCGTCATCAGCAGGACTGGCTCGGCGCGGCGGGGCATCCGGTGCTGGCCGTGGACCTGCCAGGCCACGGATCCCGGATGGGCGAGGAATTCACCGTGGCGGGCGCCCTGGCGGCCATCGACGCCGGAGTTCACGCCCTGGGCGGCCGGGTGGTGCTGGTGGGGCTCTCGCTCGGCGGGTATTACGCCATGGCCTACGCCGCGCGGAACCCCGCACAGGTCATCGCTCTCGTCGCGGCGGGGTCGGCTTTCGTGCCCTCCGGCCCCGGCCTGCTGGGCTACCGCCTGGTGGCCCGGATGATCCACCGGCTCCCGGACAGGGGTCTGGCGCTGCACACCTTTCTGGTGCGACGGATGCTCCCGCCGGCCGGGGTCGCCGACGTCCTCGCCGGCGGCGTCGCCCTGGATGTCATGGAGGCCGGCCTCCGGGCTACCGGCACCCTGACGCCGTTGGCCGATCTCCAGCGTTTCTCCGGCCCGGTGTGGCTGGTCAACGGGGCCTGGGACCACTTCCGTCTGCACCAGAAACGCTTCCTCCGGGCGGCTCGCACCGGTATTCTGGTTACGGTTCCCGGCGCCGGCCATCTGGTCAGCCTCGCCCGGCCCCACGCGTTCGATACGGTGTTGCGGCGAATCCTGCTCAGTGTGACGGCAGGGCTCGGGCGGGAGAGCCCCGACACGGTCAACAATCCGCCTCGATAACTGGTATCGTTGCCTGTTGGCTTGCGTGTTGGGTCCCACCCCACACGATTTTCGCCGCACGGTGCCCTCTATCACCGGGCGGCCCATCCGAACAAGAACCTAACGAAAGCGTATAAACGTGGCAAATATCAAGTCGCAGATCAAGCGGATCCTCACGAACAAGAAGTCGCAGGAGCGCAACAAGGCGGTCAAGAGCGAGTTCAAGACCGCTATCCGGGCCACGCGCCTCGCCGTCACCGCTGGTGACAAGGACAAGGCCGTTGCCAGCCTCGCCGTTGCTTCCAAGAAGCTCGACAAGGCCGTCAGCAAGGGCGTCATCCACCAGAACCAGGCCGCGAACAAGAAGTCCGCGATCGCCAAGGCTGTCAACGCGCTCTAAGTAGCTGAGCTTCGGCTGCCGAGCATTCGCAGCTGGACATCAGACAGACCCCCGCCCATTGGGCGGGGGTTTTCTGCGTTCGGAGCCGGCCTGTTGACGCTCGGTCGTCGGCCTTCCCGATGTGAGCGCCCGACGCTATGGTGTCGGCGTGAGCGAATACGACAAGCGGATCGCCCCACCCAGCCCGGGCGTCCAACTTCCGTGGCGTCGGCAGGCCGGATTCCTCGGGGTGATCTTCGCCGTCGCCGCAGCCGTTCTCGCGGTGGGCCTCAGCCTGGCCCCGCAGGTGTCGGCCTACACCGGACTCAGCCCGGAGGTGCTCACCGGCCTGATCGCCTTCGTCCTCCTCCTCGCCGCAGCCTGCGTCCTGTTCGGCGTGGCTCTGTCCAGGGAAGCACCGGCTCGAGGGGACTCGGGGGCGGCGCCGTCAACGTCGTCGCAGCACGGGTCGCCGCCGGTTGGCGCGTTCCCGGACGGCTCGTTTCCCGACCGGTCCCTGCCCTACAGTGCGGCTGCGCCGACCCCCGCGGCGCCGGGCTCCGTGCCTCCGGCTCCTCCCGGGCCGACGGCCGACGGGACCGCGTTCGCCGTCCCCACCTCCGGCTCACGATCCGCGGCCGCACCGTCCGGAACGGTGCTGACCCTGGTCGGTGCCCTGCTCGGCACGCTCGGTCTGGGCCTGGCGACGATTGCCGTCGCGCTGGCCGTGCTGCTGCCGGGGCCCACGGCGGCGATCGAGGTGCAGTTCACCGACCTCTACGGTCGTGTGCAACTGGAGTATTGTCCGTCTCTGCCCGGATCGTTCGCCGGGACGGCATCCCACGACGACCTGGTCGGATCCTCCACTATCCTGCCCGTCAAGGTCACCGCGGAGGTCTGCGGAAACCCGGAGTACACCGACGGCGTCTGGATCTACCTCAACCGCGACGCGATCACCGTCGCCGACCGGCCCTGACGAGGCCCGGAGCCCTCGGTTACTCGCCGCGCCGGGCGATGACCGTGACGAGCCGCTCAAGCGCGAAGACCGGGTCGCGACCGGCGCCCTTGACCGCCGCATCCGTCTCGGCAAGCATCACGATGCAGCGAGACAGGCCTTCGTCGGTCCAGCCGCGCAGGTCACGCTGGGCGCGTTCGACCTGCCAGGGTGCGAGGCTGAACTTCGCGGCCAGCTGCGCCGACCCGCCACGAGCTCCGAAGAGCTTGGCCATGGTGCGGATCTTGCTCGCGAAGGCGGCGACGATCGGCACGGGGTCGGCCCCGGAGGCCAGTGCGTGCCGAAGGGTGACGAGGGACTCGCCGAGGCGGCCGGCGATGGCGGAGTCCGCCACCTTGAAGGCGTTGGTTTCCACGCGGCCGCCGTAGTAGCGGTCGACGGTCGTTTCCGTGACCTCGGCGCCGGTGTCGGCGATGAGCTGCTGGCACGCCGCGGAGAGCTCGGCGAGGTCGTCGGAGAACGCGGCCACGAGGGAACGCAGCGCGCTCGGGGTGACCCGCTTGCCGGCGGTGCGGAATTCGGCCGTGGCGAAGTCGTGCTTGTCGGCATCCTTTTTGAGCTCGGCGCAGACCACTTCGATCGCACCGCCGACCCCGCTGCGCAGAGTGTCGAGGAGTTTCTTGCCGCGCACTCCCCCGCCGTGCCGCAGGATCACGTAGGTGTCCTCCGCCGGGTTCTGCAGGTAGTCGATGGCTTCGGTGAGGAAGGTATCGCTGCACTTCTCGACCGAACTGACCCGGATCAGCCGCGGCTCGCCGAACAGCGACGGGCTGGCCAGGGTGAGCAGCTCCCCGGGGGCATAACTGTCGGCCTGGATGTCGCTGACCTCGAGGCTCGGGTCCTCGAGCTTGAGGAAGTCCCGGAGAGAACGAATGGCCCGGTCGGCGAGGAAGTTCTCGGTCCCGGAGACGAGTACGACCGGAGCGGGGCGCACTTGGTGCCAGGCGAGTTGCGGGATCTTCGCCGCGGAGGCCTTCGCGGCCGGTTTGCCGGCTCGACCCGAGGTGGTTGTACGTGCGGCCACGCGGCTCCCTTCGCTACGGAACCAGCCTAACCGGCACCGGTGACCTTCTCGGTCCAGACCCGCAGCGCCGCACCCGCACGCCTGGTACCGCCCGGCGCGGCAACCTTCGGTGTCGCTGTCGAGGGCGCGACGACGGCCAGCCCGTCCTGGTCGGTGCGCACCACCGCGGTGCCGGCAGACCCCAGGAGGTCCAGCAGCGACCGGGTGGGATGCCCGTAACCGTTGCCGGCGCCCACCGACACCAGGCCCACGCTCGCCCGAAGCTCGGCGTACAGGGCCGCGCTCTGGTCGCCGGAGCCGTGGTGGGCCACCTTGACCACGTCGACGGGTCCGATCGGTCCGGCGTCGAGGAGCGCGCTCTGGGCCTCCTCGTCGAGGTCGCCGAGGAACACCGAGCGGATGCCGCGTCCGTCGAAGCGGATCGTGACGCTGCCCGCGTTTCCGACGGCACGCTCGTCGGCTCCCTTGATCGGCCAGAGCACCTGCCAGGCGAGGGCCCCGAGGGTGCCGTGTTCGCCTCGCGCGGTCTCCGTGACCGTGGCGCCGCCGCGCGTGAGCCTGCCGTGCAGCCGGGCATCCTGCGCGTTCTCGGGCGGCCCGACCAGGGCGGTGTCAACGCGGCCGATGACGGCGTCCAGTCCTCCGACGTGATCGAGGTCGTAGTGGGTGAGCACCAACAGGTCGATCCGGTCCACACCCAACTCGTCCAGGCACCCGGACAGTGGCACCGGGTTCGGGCCCACATCGATGAGCGCAACGCGGTGACCGTCCCGAACCACCACCGCGTCGCCCTGGCCGATGTCACAGGCCGCGATCTGCCAGTCCGCCGGGAAGACCGCCGCCCGGCCCAGGTCGGTGCCCACCATGGCGCCCACCGTGCAGCCGGCCGCGAGGCAGAGCAGTGCCCCGCTGCTGATGCGGAGGACAGCGTGCGACCGGCCTGGCCGCCGTTCGGGGAGCAGGACGAGGATTCCCGCCGTGCAGGCCAGGGTCAGCGCCACGCCGAGGGGACCGCCCGGCCAGGGCAGGCTGCTGGCCGGCAGAGCCGACACTGTCGTGGCCACCGCGGCGATCCACGTGGCCGGCAGCCAGGCTGCCCACATCAGCGGCCCGGCCAGCCAGGGCAACCACGGCAGCAGCAGGCAGGCGGCCAGGCCCGCAATGGTGGCCACGGGCGCGGCCGGGCCGGCAAGCAGGTTCGCCGGAACCCCGTAGAGCGGCAGGCTCGGGCTCAGCAGCACCAGAACCGGTTGGCAGGCCAGCTGGGCGGCGAGCGGGATCGCGAGCATCGCGGCGACGGGTGCCGGCAGCCACCGACGGAGCCGGCGCGTGAGAGGGATCGTGAGCACCAGCAGTCCGAGTGTGGCCAGCACCGAGAGCACAAAACCGTAGTTGCGCGACAGCCAGGGGTCGCTCACGAGGAGCACGATCGCGGCCAGGGCCAGAGCGGGCAGCCCGCGGCCCGGACGGCCGACCGAACCGGCGACGAGCACGATGGTCGCCATCGTCGCGGCCCGCACCACGCTGGGCTCCGGCGTCACCAGCACCACAAAACCGGCCAGCACCACCAGGCCCGCACCGACCCGCCACCGCCGGCCCAGGCCGCAGAATGCCGCGACCAGCAACGCCAGCGCGAGGACGATCGCGCAGTTGGCGCCGGAGACCGCCGTGAGATGACTGAGCGAACTGGTTTCCATCGACCCGTCGAGGTCGTCGGCCACCGCGGAGGTGTCGCCGATGGCCAGGCCGGGCAACAGGCCGGCGCCGTCGCCGGGCAGCTCGGCGGCGGCGTCGGCGAAACCGGCTCGGAGGTCGTTGGCCCAGTCCAGCCACCACGGTGCCGGGCTGACCGGGTGCACCGGGCCGCGACCGAAGAGCAGGGCTGAGGCCGCGTCGCCCGGTTCGGTGGCCACGAGGCTGCCCGCCACCCGCACCTCGTCGCCGATGGCCGGGCCCGGTTCCGACGCCGCGACGAACACCACGATCGGCACGGACAGCCCCGACGGCTCCCGGCCGGGCGGGCCGTCCAGCGCGGTCAGGGTGGCCCGGAATCGCACCTGAGCGGCGCCGCCGATGACCGCTCCGCCGCGGGGAACCGGCGCCGACCCCACCGTGAGGTGTGCGGTGACCTCATCCCGGCCCTCCGACCCGTCGATGATGGTGCGCACGGATTCCGGCAACCGGGCGGGGGCCTGCACGGCAATCGCCGTCGCCGAGAGCGCGGCCGCGGCGCAGCAGACCGCGAGTGAGGCCAGCAGCGCTCCGCCGCGCCGGCCGAGGCGGGCGTGCTCCGGGCGGCCCCTGCCCACCCACCCGGCTCCGGCGAGGAGTAACACCGCCGCGGCCCCGAGCGCGCCGGACACGGGCCAGGCGACGGCTGGTACCGCCACGAGTAGCGCGGCGCACCCCCATCCGGCCGCGGCCGGCCACACCAGGCGCAGGTCCAGACCGGCCGCGGAACGCCCGGAACCCGTTTTTGCCGCGCCGCTGCTCATCGGTGCACGTCAGACGACGATGAGGTCTTTGAGGGCGGCGAAGGTCTTCTCACCGATCCCGGTGACGTCACGCAGGTCCTCGATGCTGGTGAACCGCCCCTCGGCGGCCCGGTAGTCCAGGATCCGCTGTGCCATCGCGGGCCCGATGCGTGGGAGCGTGTCGAGGTCCGCGGCTGTCGCCGTGTTCAGGTTGACCTTCACGGCGGCACCGGCCGGAGATCCGGCGCCGCCCAGATCCCCGCCAACGGCCCCGCCCTGCGGTCCGGCCGGGGCTGCAGGCGATCCCGCCACGACCTCGCCCTGGAGCGGGACGTAAAGCTGCTCGCCGTCCGCGACCGGTCGGGCCAGGTTGACGCCGGCCTGATCGGCAGTGGGCAGCAACCCACCGGCCGCGGCGACCACATCCACGACCCTGGCTCCGTCGTGGACCTCAAACAGTCCCGGCCGGGCCACCGCTCCCAGAACGTGCACGAAGATGACCGTGGCCTCCCCCGCGGCGGTGGGCACCGAGGACGCCGGGAGGTCGGTGGTCGGGTCGGCTTCCGGGTCCGTCGCCGGGCCTGCTGCCGGGCCTCCGGCCGGGCCGCCGGGGACGGCGTCGGGGTTCGCCGCCACTTCCACGCTGTGCCCCACCTGACCGATGGCGGTCACCGTGACGGCGACCCCCAGGGCGGTGAGCAGGAGCACAACGGCCGCGCCGACACCGAGGCGCATCCGGGTGCCGGCACCGCCAAGCCGCCTCTGGCGAGCTGGGGAGGGCGCGCGAGACGACGGGGCGAGGCTGCTGAACGGGTCGAAAACCATGCGGGCAGGTTATCCACGGCGGCCCGGCGCACCGACACCGTAGGGGGAACCGGTGTCGGGGCGGCGGCGAGACTGCCTGTGGAGGCGGGGCCGCCCGGATGCCTACCCGGCAGGTTTGGTGGCGATGCTCACCATGACCTCGACGATCTCCCGGTCCCCGATCACCACGTCGATGGGCGCCGGCGGAATCGCCCACCCATCGGGATTCGGCCGTCGACGCGTTCTTAGTCCCGGTTGATCTCCAGCCCTGGCCGGCGGGTGTACTTGTCCCGCAGGAAGGTGCCATGGGCTTCGACCGACCGCAGGTCCGTCGAATACAGCGTCTTCTGGATGCGCAGGGCCTCCGCGTCGAGGATGCGCACCTGTTCGCCGAGTGCGTCCCAGGCTCGCACCTGCTCTGGCAACCAGGTTTTACGGAATCTGTGGCCCGGGAGGTTTCGATAGGCCTCCAGCAGGCCGGGAATGTAGTCGGTGATCATCGCCTCAACGGTGAACCTGTCGTCGATCGTCGTCATCAGCTGTGCCCACTTGGAGAGGATGTCATCGATCTTGGCGACGACCTCGGCCATCTCGGTCGACACGCGGCGACCGAGGTGGCGCCGTAGCGAGGCGACCTTCCGGCGGTCCTTCGCCAGCGCTTTGTGCACGGCCACGCGATACTTGTCGGTGCGCGGATCGCCCTCGATCACGCGCACGGTGCGCCGCGACGACATGATCTCGAATCGGCTGATGCGCGCCGTGCCACCGCCGACGATGTAGCCGCCGACCAGCAGGACCGACCAGCCGCCCCAGGGCCCGAACAGGGCGTCCCCCGCGACGGCCACGCCCCCAACGGCCGCGAGTCCGAGGGCCGAGAGGATGGTGCGGGTGCGAGACATGTCGGGCGCCAATCCTTGTGGGTGCGTGGCTGCGTCTGGTTTCCCTCATTCTCTCATCGCAGCCTGGGAACGGCGACGCAGGCCGTCCATCCGTTAACCACGGCAGCCCCGCCCACCGGCCCCGGTGCGGGAATCGGTGTCGGGGCGACGGCGGGACCGCCTGTGGAGGCGGGGCCTGCTGCTGCGCTTACGCGGCGGGCTTGGTGACGATGCTCACCATCCGTGGCGCACGCACGATGACCTTGACGATCTCCCGGTCCCCGATCGAGCGAACGACGGCCGCCGAGGCGCGGGCAAGGGCCTCGAGGTCGTCGGTGCTGATCTTCGGCGAGACCTCGAGTTTGTCGCGCACCTTGCCGTCGATCTGCACGACGGCGGTCACGGACTCGGCCACCAGCAGGCTGCGGTCGGCCTTGCGCCACAGCGCGAGGGCGACGCAGGGCTCATAGCCGAGCCGTTCCCACATGTCTTCGGCGGTGTACGGGGAGAACAGGTTCAGCGCCATCGCGGTGACTTCGGCGGCCTCGCGCACGGCGGCGTCGGCGGGGCCGGCTCCGGTGTCGATGACCTTGCGGGTGGCGTTGACGAGCTCCATCATGCGCGCGACCACGACGTTGAACTTGAACGCCTCGATCAGCGACGGGGCGTCGGCGAGGAACCGGTGGGTGACCCGGCGGAGGGCCGCGTCGCCGGTCTTCCATTCCACGTCGGGGGCGCTGGTGACGTCGCGGGCGACACGCCAGGCGCGGGCCAGGAACTTGGCCGAACCGACCGGGGACACGTCGGCCCAGTCGATGTCGTCTTCCGGAGGGCCGGCGAACGCCATGGTCAGGCGAACGGCGTCAACACCGTACTTGTCGACCTCCTCGGTGAAGTAGACCAGGTTGCCCTTGCTCTTGCTCATCTTGGCGCCGTCGAGGATGACCATGCCCTGGTTGAGCAACGCGGTGAACGGTTCGGTGAAGGTCACAAAACCGAGGTCGAAGAGCACCTTGGTGATGAACCGGGCGTACAGCAGGTGCAGGATGGCGTGTTCGACGCCGCCGACGTACTGGTCGACGGGCGCCCACTTGTCGGCTTCCTTCGGGTCGAACGCCTTGGTGTCGTCGGTGGGGTTCAGGAATCGCAGGAAGTACCAGGAGCTGTCCACGAACGTGTCCATGGTGTCCGCGTCCCGCTTGGCCGGGGTGCCGTCGATCGGGTTCGTGACGTTGACCCAGTCGGTGGCGCCGCCCAGCGGCGACGTGCCCTTGGGCTTGAGGTCGAGGCCGTCGGTCGGCGGCAGCAGCACAGGCAGCTGGTCCTCCGGGACCGGGATCTCGGTACCGTCTTCGCCGTGGATGATCGGGATAGGGGTGCCCCAGTAACGCTGGCGGGAGATCAGCCAGTCGCGCAGCCGGTAGTTCTTGGTGGCGCGCCCGGTGCCGTCGGTGACGAGCTGGTCGATCATCCGCTTGATGGCGTTGGCCTTGGTGAGGCCGTTGAGCACGCCGGAGTTCATCAGGCGGCCCTCGCCGGTGAGGGCGGTGCCGGACTGGGCGGGGTCGAGGGCGTCGGAGTCGAGCGCCGGGAGTTCCTCGGAGCCGTCCAGCATGCCCGGGGTGATCACCGGGATCACACCGGTGATCGGGGCGGTGGTGTCGACGACGACCCGCACCGGCAGGTCGAAGCGCAGCGCGAAGTCGAGGTCACGCTGGTCGTGGGCCGGAACGGCCATGACGGCGCCGTGGCCGTAGTCGGCCAGCACGTAGTCGGCCGCCCAGATCGGCAGCCGCTCGCCGTTGGCCGGGTTGATCGCGTACCGCTCGAGGAAGACGCCGGTCTTCTCCCGGTCGGTGGACTGTCGCTCGATCTCGGTGCTGTTCTGCACCTTGACCAGATAGGCCGCGAAGCTCTCGCGCACCTCGGGGGACGCGTCGGCGACGAGTTCGGCGGCGAGGTCGGCGTCCGGGGCGACGACCATGAAGGTGGCGCCGTGCAGGGTGTCGGGGCGGGTGGTGAACACGCTCACCGGCGCCTCGCGGCCCTCGATGACGAAGTCGACGTCGGCGCCGATGGAGCGGCCGATCCAGTTGCGCTGCATGTTCAGCACCTTGGCCGGCCAGGTGCCCTCGAGCTGGTTGAGGTCGTCGAGCAGGCGGTCGGCGTAGTCGGTGATCTTGAAGTACCACTGGGTGAGCTTCTTCTTCACCACCACGGCGCCGCTGCGCTCGCTGGTGCCATCGGCGAGCACCTGCTCGTTGGCCAGCACGGTCTGGTCGATCGGGTCCCAGTTGACCCAGCTGTCCTTGCGGTAGGCCAGGCCCTTCTTGTACAGCTGCAGGAACAGCCACTGGTTCCACTTGTAGTACTCGGGATCGCTGGTGTGCAGTTCGCGGGACCAGTCGAAGGAGGCGGCGTAGAGCTTCATGCTCTTCTTCTGCTGCGCGATGTTGTCGTAGGTCCAGCCGCGCGGGTCGATGCCGCGCTTGATGGCCGCGTTCTCCGCGGGCAGGCCGAAAGAGTCCCAGCCGATCGGGTGCAGCACGTTGAAGCCCTGCTGGCGCCAGTAGCGGGCGACGATGTCGCCGAGCGCGTAGACCTCGGCGTGACCCATGTGGAGGTCACCGGACGGGTACGGGAACATGTCGAGCACGTACTTGCGCGGCCGCTTGTCGTCGGGGTCGCTGGTGCGGAACGGTTCGAGTTCCTCCCAGATGGGCGCCCACTTCGCCTGGATGGCGGCGAAGTCGTAGCCGTCTTCGTCCTCGGGACCGCTGGAGTTGGTGTCGTGCTCGTGTGCCACGTGGCTCTCATTCATTGTGGTGAGGTGGCGTTTCGCGCGCAACGGATTCGGCCCGGTGGCGACGCCCAAGCTCCTAGGTTACTAAACCCTGGCTACCTGCCGGGTCCGGGGCCCGCGCGCTCGTCGCGAGGGCGTCGATCAGGGCCGCAGCCTTGATGCGGGTTTCCTCGATTTCCTCCTCCGCCACGGACAGCGCGGTGATGCCACCGCCGGTGCCGATCGACGCGCCGGCGGGGCCGAGCACGATGCTGCGGATGACCATGGCCAGGTCGACCGTGCCGTCATCCCCCAGGTAGCCGAACGCTCCGGCGTACACGCCGCGGTCACCCCCCTCGAGCTCGGCCAGGATGCTCATGGCGCTGGATTTCGGCGCCCCGGTCATCGACCCGGCCGGGAACGCGGCTTCGACGGCGTCGACCGCCGTCAACCCGGCGGCCAGGCGGGCCTCGACGGTGCTGACCAGCTGGTGCACGTGCGGGTAGCTCTCCACCTGGAGCAGCTCGGTCACGGCGACGGACCCGAGCGCGGCCACGCGGCCGAGGTCGTTGCGCATGAGGTCGACGATCATGAGGTTCTCGGCGCGCTCCTTGTCGCTGGCGAGCAGTTCGGCGCGGAGCATCCGGTCGTGGGCGGCGTCGGTGCCTCGTGGTCTGGTGCCCTTGATCGGTTTGGTCCGCATCCGCCCGTCTGGGCTCACCGACAGGAATTCCTCCGGCGAGGCACTCAGCAGGGCATACTCGCCGAAGCGGAGCAGCCCGCCGTGGTGGGTCGGGCTCGAGCTGCGCAGCCGCCGGTACACGTGAAGCGGGTCGAAGACGCCCGGGACGGTGATCTGATTGGTCAGGCACAGCTGGTAGGCGTCGCCCGCGCTGATTCTCTCCTGGCACCGGCCGATCAGGCGGGTGTACTCGTCGGCGTCGTGCCGCCAGTGCACCTCAGGTGCGGACCGCCCGGCGACGGGGGCCGGTGCCGTCACCGGTGGTGTGGTGCGGGCGCGCCGGGCGACCTCGCCCAGACGTCGCCTGGTTTCGGTGACCCAGGCGTCGAGGTGGGCCTGAGCGTCGCCGTCCGGTTCCGTCATCGCGGGCCGCACCAGGAGCGTCACCCTGCGGGCGGCGTGGTCGAAGGCGATGGCGCGGTCCACCTGCAGCAGGGCGGCATCGGGTGCCGCACCGGGTTCGGTCGGGCCGGTGGCACGGGGCCCGCTGGACAGCCCGTACCCGAGCCAGCCCACCCAGCCGAGCCGGAACCCGACGTCGTCGGCGCCCACGCCGGCGAGCGTTGCCGTGGCCGGCGCCGTGCCCACGTCGGCGCGCAGAACGTCGAACAGACTCTGGCTGGTCGTCTCGGGTTCGTCGGTGGCCGCCAGCGGACGGAACCGGGTGACTGTGCCGGCCGGGGCGGATGCGGTGAGCACCCAGGATCGCTCGTGTGCGCCGGCCAGGTAACTCACGCCCGTGATGGCCCCGGCGCCGGCGTCGAGCCAGACGGCGTACCGTGAACCGGCGTACAGCTCGGCGAAGGCCAGTGCGGGATCCACCCAGTCCGGCAGCGGGATTCGGTGCACCGGCGGACGGCCCCGACCGTCCCCGGCCGGCGCGACCCCGCCGTGCGTTGCACGGCTGTGGTGCGGGAAGCTGGGAGTCGGCGGCACGCGTCCAGCCTAGGGCGCGGCCGGGCGGCGGGATGTTGCGCTGCAGCCTAGGCTGGCGAGGTGAACGACGTACTCAACTGGATCCTGGGCGCTGTCGGCGCCGTCGACCCCGTCGTGCGCACACTCCTCGCGGGTGTGGGCATGCTGCTGGAGACCTCGGTTCTGATCGGGCTGATCGTTCCCGGTGACACCATCGTGATCGTGGCGAGCACGGCCGTCGACGGACCGATCGAGTACTTCGCGCTCATCCTCGCCGTGATCCTGGGCGCACTGGCGGGTGAGAGCATCGGCTTCTACCTGGGCCGGCGGTTCGGACCGTGGATCCGGCGCAGCTGGCTCGGACGCCGAATCGGAGAGAAGAACTGGGCGTCCGCGGAACGCTACCTCGCCCGGCGGGGCGGTATCGCGGTCTTCCTGTCCAGGTTCCTGCCGGTACTGCACTCGGTCATCCCGCTCACCGTCGGCATGAGCACCATGCGGTACCGCACCTTTCTGACCTGGACCGTGCCGGCTTGCGTCGTCTGGACCGTCGCCTACGTGTCCGTGGGCGCGGCGGCGGCCGAGGGCTACCGCAGCATCGCCGACCAACTGCATTTCGCGGGGTATCTCTTCGTCGGTGTGATTGCCGCGTTCGGGATCGTCGTGGTTCTCATCAAAGGCTGGCTCAAACGCCGGGAGGCCCGGTTCATGGACCGGGAGACTCCCCCGGAATAGCTCCAGCGGTCGCCTACGGCCTGGAATCCACGCTGAGTCCGGCGCCGGCAGTGAGGGTGAGCGTGCGGGTGAGCAGCTCGGCCGGGACCGGGGTGTGCGAGATGAGGAGCACCGCCCGCCCGGCGCCGGCCGACGCCGAGAGGATGTCCCGCACGAGCCTGTCGCCGAGGCCCGCGTCCACGTTGGCCGTGGGTTCGTCGACGATCAGCACCGGGAACTCGGCAAGCAGTGCGCGCGCGAGGGCGATCCGTTGGGCCTGCCCACCGGACACCAGCGCGCCGCGTTCACCGACCCGGGCATCCAGGCCACCGCGATGAAGCACCCAGTCGGCGAGGCCGACCCGGGCGAGCACCTCGAGAAGGTCATCGTCCGTGGCCGTGTCCCTGGCGAACAGCAGGTTCTGCCGGATGGTGTCGTCGAACAGCCACGGACGTTGTTCGCACAATCCCACGACCCGGCGCACTTCGGCCGGCAGCAGGTCTCTGGCCTCGATCCCGTTCACCCGGTAGGAGCCGGTGTAGTCCAGGAAGCGCACCAGCGCCTGCGCGAGGGTGGTCTTCCCGGCGCCGCTGGCCCCGGCCAGGTGTACACGGTCGCCGGCGCTCAGGCGCAGGTCCACACCGGCCACGGCCGGTCCGTCCGCGCCCGGCCAGCTGGCGCCGACGCCGGACAGTTCCACCAGTGCGACGTCGTGGCTGCCCGTCGCGGGCGGTGATTCAGTCCCGGCCGGCGTCTCGGTCACCGTCTCGGCCACGTTCTCGGTGGGGGTGTCGGCCGGAATCTCGGCCGGCACCCGGTCCGGCACGGCCGTCGCCACGCGCTCGGCGCTGGAGCGCACCTGGCGCCAGGCGCTCAGGGCGGGCGGGATCAGCGCGAAAACCTCGAAGACGGCCATCGGAACGAGCACCACCACGGCGAGGGCCGGGCCGCTGAAGCCGCCGGTACCGAGCGCCGGCACGGCTGCCAGCAGGGCGAGGACGGTGGCGGCACCGGCGCAGAGGGAGATGACCCCGGCCTGAACCCCGGCTCCGGTGGAGCGGCGGAGCGTCGCGCGACGCAGGCGATCTTCCACCCGGGCAAGATCATTCAGGCGGGCATCCAGGGCGCCGAAGGCGGTGAGCACGTCGAGGTTCTCCACCACTTCGAGCACCTCATCGGCGAGGGCGCCGCGCAGGGGCGCCAGGTCACGCTCAGCGCGCGCGGACAGCACGGAGGCGCTGACGGTGCCGAGAACCCCGGCAACGATCAGGCAGACCAGCAGGGTGAGTCCGGCGGCGGGCAGCACGAGCCAGACGCCGGCAACGCTGAGCGCGGCGACCAGACCGGAGGTCGCGAGGGGCTGCACCACCCGCAACGGAAGGTCTTGCAGGTCGTCGACATCGCGCACCAGACGCGTGAGCAGGTCGCCACGACGGGTCGCGGCCAGACCGGCCGGGGCCAGGGGAAGGAGCCGGGCGAAGATGCCCAGCCGCAGGGCGCCGAGCTGGCGGAACGCGGCATCGTGGCTCAGCAGCCGTTCGAGGTACCGGAATGCCGACCTGAACAGGGCGAAGGCGCGCACACCCACGACGGCCATGCCGAGGAACATGATGGGCGGCATCTCCGCGGCGCGGGTGATCAGCCAGGCAGAGCAGGCCAGCAGCGCCACGGCGCTGGCCGTGCTGGCGACGCCGGCCAGCAGGCCCGGGATGCTCTGGCGTGCCGGCGGCTGGGCGAGGCGCAGAACCGCGCGTGTGGCGGGCGAGGGCAGCCGGGTGGTGCCGGTGGGAGCAGGGCCGGTGGGAGCAGTGCCTGCGGGGCGGGACTCAGACATGCGCGGCCTCGCTCAGTCGGACGACGCTGTCGGCGGCGTTGATGAAGGCCGGCCGGTGGCTGACCACGATCACGATACGGCCCTGGCCGGCCAGGGTGACCAGACCACGGATCAGGGTGCGTTCTGCGTCGGCGTCGAGTGCGGAGCTGGGCTCGTCGAGCACCAGGACCGGGGTGTCCAGGGCCAGGCAGCGGTAGATCGCGCGCGCCGCCGCAACCCGCTGCGCCTGTCCGCCGGAGAGTCCGGCGCCGTTGACGCCGAGCAGGCGGGCCGGGTCGAGGTCACCCGCTCCCGCCCAGGCTAGGGCGGTGACCACCAGGGCATCGTCCACGGCCGGTGCGCCCAGCGCCACATTGCCGGTGATGCTGCCGGCGAACAGGCCGGGCCGCTGCCCGGCCCAGGCCAGCCAGTCGCGGTCGGAACCCGGCGTGATCGGCGTCTGGTCGAGCCAGAGGCTGCCCTCGAACGGGACGAACCCTTGCAGGGCGCCGATGAGGGTGGATTTACCCACACCGCTCGGCCCGCTCAGCACGTTCAGCGCCCCGCCGGCGAAGTCCGCGCTGAACCCGTCGATGACCGCGGACTCCCCCCGGCGCACCGTGACACCGTCGAAGCGGAGCACCGCTGGCCGGGCGCGCGTGGAGACCGGGGCGGCGACCGCAGACTGTGCGGGGGCATCCGGGGCGGGCGCGATGGTGTCGTCCTCGAGGATCGCGAAGACGTCCTCGGCGGCGGCCAGGCCGTCGGCGGCGGCATGGAATTGCACGCCCACCTGGCGCAGCGGCAGGAACGCCTCCGGGGCCAGCAGCAGTACGAAGAGACCGACGCCGAGCAGGAGTGAGCCGTCCACGAGGCGGATGCCGATGGACACGGCGATCAGCGCGACGGACAGGCTGCCGGCCAGTTCGAGCACGAACCCGCTGAGGAACGACACCCGCAGCACCTTCATGGTGCGGCCGCGGTATTCGTCGGTGAGATCGGCCAGGCGCGCCGCCTGGCGGCGGTCCCTGCCGAAGATCTTCAGGGTGGCCAGTCCCCCGACGACGTCGAGGAAGCCGGTCGACAACCGCTGCAGCGCATCCCATTGCCCCCGCTGCACAACCTGGGTGGCCTGGCCGATCAGGATCATGAAAATCGGGATGACCGGCAGCACGATGAGCACGGTGATGCCGCTGGCAGGATCCTGCCAGAGCATCAACGCCACCAGGATCGGGGTCGCGATGGCCGTGAGCAGCAGCTGGGGCAGGTACCGGGCGAAGTAGTTGTCCAGGGCGTCCAGCCCGCTGGTGACCACGGTGGCCACCCGAGCGTCCTGCTGACCGGCCAGCCAGTCCGGTCCGCGCTGAGCGAGGCGGTCCAGGACCGCGGTGCGCAGTTGGCTCTTCACCGCAGCCGCACCCCGGTTGGCGGCCACTTCGAGCAGCCACACGATCAGCGCCCGGATGATGACCACACCGGCGAGGGCCGCCACGCTCCCGCGCAGGTCGGCGAGCGGCGTGCCGTCAACGGCGAGGGTGATGCTCTGGCTGAGCAGCCAGGCGAAGGCGATGACGGCGAGGGTCTGGGCCAGGCCCAGAATCGCGCCGACAGCAAGGAACCAGCGCGCGGCGGTGGCGTGCTTGAGAAGCCGTGGATCGAGGGGACGCATCCCGATCAGTGTACGGCGGCTTCGATGTGCGACCGGCCGATCCGCTTGCGGAACACCCAGTAGGTCCAGCCCTGGTAGCCGAGGATCACCGGAGCGGCGATCAGGGCCGTCCAGCTCATCACCTGCAGTGTGTACGGGGTCGATGAGGCGTTCTCGATGGTGAGGCTGTTGGCCACGTCGTTGCTGGCGGGCATCACGTCGGGGAACAGCGACGCGAACAGGGTCAGCACGGCGAGACCGATGGTGGCGGCCATCAGCGCGAACGCCGTACGTTCCCGGCCGCGGAGGTTCGCGATGAAGGCCGAGATCAGGGTCACGGCGGCGACGGCGGCAAGGATGCCCGAAGCCAGGGTGCCGTAGGCGAACGTGGTCCAGGCGAGGAAGGACGCCGCGACCAGGATCGTGAGGATTCCGGACCTGATGGCCAGCGACCGGGCCCGGCCGCGGATCTCGCCCTCGGTCTTGGCGGAGACGAAGATCACGCCGTGGGTGAAGAAGAGCAGCAGCGTGGTGAGGCCGGCCAGCAGTGCGTAGGGGTTGAGCAGGTCGAAGAAGGTGCCGATGTAGTTGAAGTCAGCATCGAGCGGCACGCCGCGCACGACGTTGCCGAACGCCACGCCCCAGAGGAAGGCGGGTACGGCAGAGCCGACCACGATCATGGTGTCGAAGGACTTCTTCCACTGCAGCTCCGGGCGCTGGTGGCGGTACTCGAACGACACCCCACGTGCGATCAGGGCGAGCAGGATGAGCAGCAGTGGCAGGTAGAAACCGCTGAACATCGTGGCGTACCACTCGGGGAAGGCCGCGAACAGCGACGCTCCGGCCACGATGACCCAGGTCTCGTTGAGGTCCCAGATCGGGCCGATGGTGTTGATGAGGACACGCCGGTCGGTGTCGTCCTTGCCGAGGAACGGCAGGGACATACCCACCCCGAAGTCGAAGCCGTCGAGTACGAAGTACCCGATGAACATCGCCGCGATGATCCAGAACCACAGAATATTGAGATCCATCGGGTGCTCCTAGTAGACCGTGGTCGTGTGTTTGATTTCGCCGGACACCGGGTCGGGCACGGGGGCGTCGTCCGGCCCCTTCTGCACAGCCTTGAGGATGAGGCGGAATTCCACCACGGCAAGGGCGCCGTACAGCAGGGTGAATGCGATCAGCGAGATCAGGATCTCGAGCCCGCTCACATTCGGTGACACGCCGTCGGCGGTTTTGAGCAGTCCGAAGACCAGCCAGGGTTGACGACCCATCTCGGTGAAGACCCAGCCGACGCTCATCGCCAGCAGCGACATCGGGAAGGACCAGATCGCGACCTTCCACATCCAGGCCGGCGGGTTCTTGCTCTTGCGGGTGAACCAGAGTCCGCCGACGGCGACCATGATGTGCGCGATGCCCAGGCCGATCATCCAGCGGAATGACCAGTACGTCACCCAGATGATGGGGGCGTAGTCGCCGGGGCCGTACAGCTGGGTGTACTGCTCCTGCAGGTTATTGATGCCCTCGACGGTGCCGTCGAAGGTGTGCGTCGACAGGAACGAGAGCAGATACGGGATGCGGATGGAGAAGAGCTCGCTGACGCCGTCCGGGGTGCCGAGAGTGAAGACCGAGAACGACGCGTTGGCGCCGGTGGCCGTGTGATACATGGCCTCCGCCGCGGCCATCTTCATGGGCTGGGCCGCCACCATGGCCAGGCTCAGCTGGTCGCCCATCAGGGTGGTCAGTGCGCCGGAGATGACCATCATCCACAGGCCGAATTTGAGCGCCGGACGCATGGTGTCAAGGTGCTGGTTGCGGGACAGGTGCCAGGCCGCCACGGAGATGATCAGACCGGCGGAGACCATGAAACAGGCGAAGATCGTGTGTGGGAACGCGGCCAGCGCAATCGGGTTGGTGAGCAACTCCCAGATGCTGGTGAGCTCGGCCCGGCCCTTGGCCTCGTTGATCCGGTACGCGATCGGGTTCTGCATGAACGCATTCGCCGCGATGATGAAATACGCGGATGCGACGCTGCCGACGGCGGTCAGCCAGATGGTGGCCAGGTGCACGCGGCGGGGCAGCTTGTCCCAGCCGAAGATCCACAGGCCGATGAAGGTGGCCTCGAGGAAGAACGCCACGATGCCCTCGAACGCCAGCGGGGCGCCGAAGACGTCACCGACGAAGCGGGAGTAGTCCGACCAGTTCATACCGAACTGGAACTCCTGCACGATGCCGGTCACAACGCCCATGGCGAAGTTGATCAGGAAGATCTTGGCGAAGAAGTGGGTCAGCTGCAGATACTTGGCCTTGTCGGTGCGGTACCAGGCGGTCTGGAAGATCGCCACCGTCGTGACCAGGCCGATGGTGAGGGGCACGAACAGGAAGTGGTAAATCGTTGTCAGGCCGAATTGCCAGCGTGACAGGAGTAGCGGATCAAGCCACTCGTTCATATGTCCTCCCGGACCTCAGATTTCTACGTGTCGTAGAACTCTACACATTTCTACGGGCGGTAGAAAACGCCGAAGCGGTTGATATTGTTTTGTCATGGGAAGTTTGGGTGTGCTCGAGAGACTGTTGATGGACCTGCTCTGGTCGACCGAGCGTCCCCTGACCGCGAACGAGCTGCGCGACGCCCTCCTCGACCCGGACACAAACGGCACGAAACCTCTGGCGACGACGACGGTGCTCACGGTGCTGTCCCGTCTGGAGAACAAGGGCTTCGTCACCCGCGACCGCGGCAGCCGGCCGCACGGCTACAGCGCCGTGAGCTCCCGGGCCGAGCACACGGCCGAACTCATGCACGAGGTTCTCGGCACAACGAGCGATCGCACCGCCACCCTGGCACGATTCATCGGCAACGTCAGCCCGCAGGAGGCCCAGACCCTGCGCGCCCTGCTCGAGAGCATCGGCGCCCCGGCGGAATGACCTCGGCCGGCACCCCGGGCATCCCCCTCCCCCTGGACAGGTAACAGAGCGTGCTCGGCACCGCACTGGGCCTGGCCGCCCTGGCCATCCTCCTGGCCTGGCCCGTTCCGATTCTGCTCGCCGGGTCCGCTTGGCCGCCGCGGGCGCCCGGCCTGGCCCTGGCCCTCTGGCAGTCCATCGCCCTGGCCGGCGGGGTCTCCATGATCGGCTCCTTGCTGGTGTTCGGCCTGATCCCCTTCGGCTCGACCCCCCTTGCCGCGTTGGCCGCCGTCGCGGGGCACGTCGCGGCGGGCACCCTGCCGGCCGGGGCCACCCTGGCCGGCGTGATGGCCCTCTGCCTGGCGCTGATCCTGGCGGCGCACCTCCTGCTGAACCTCAGTGCCACCTTCATCCGGGCCGAGCGGCAGCGCCGGCGCCACCACACCCTGATCGGGCTGCTCAGCGACCCGATCCCGTTCGACACCGAGGGCACCCGTGTGATCGACCACGCGGCACCGATCGCCTACTGCCTGCCCGGTGGCACCCGATCGGCCACCGTGCTGTCCCGGGGCCTGCTGCGCCTGCTGGATGCCGATCAGCTGCGTGGCGTGGTGGCACACGAGCGCGCGCACCTGCGACAGCAGCACCATGTGGTGCTGCTGGCCTTCAAGTCCTGGCACAGTGCGCTGCGCTGGTTCCCCATCGCCAACCGTGCCGAGAACGCGGTGGCGCTGCTGGTGGAGATGATGGCGGACGACCGGGCCCGGCAGGAGGTCGACGACCGCACCCTGGCCACGGCCATCGCGCTGGTGGGCACCGCGCACCTGGACGAGGTCACCGGCACCCAGTCCGCTCGCGCGGTGGCCGGCGCTCTCGACGACACCTCCTCGGCGGACCTGGTCGGCCCGAGGGTGAGCCGCCTCCTGACGGCGGTGCCCGCCCTGCCGCCGGCGGCTCGCGGCCTGGTGCTCGGGGCGACCGCTGTGCTTCTGCTGCTGCCCCTCGCCCTCCTCGTCACGACCTGAGCCGGTCGAGCACCCGGCTGGGCAGACGAAACGGCCCCGTCCGTGGACGGGGCCGTTCGGTGACGCTGCGACAGATGTCGCGGAGGGCTGACGGTTAGATCAGGCCCTGTTCGGTGAGCCACTCATTCGCGATGGTGTCAGCGGCGGCTTCATCGTTCACACTCTGGGCGTTCAGTGCCACCAGGGTGTCGGCATCCAGGGCCGCGCTGACCTCGTTGAGGATCTCCGCTGCCGCGTCGTCGATCTTGTCGGAGACGACGGGTACCACGTTGTCCGGCAGGAACAGGCCGTCGGGGTCCTCGAGGGCGACGAGGTTGTTCGACTCGATGTTGGGGTCGGCGGTGTAGACGTTCGCGAGCTGGATCTTGTTGTCCACCAGTGCCTTGACCGTCAGCGGTCCACCGCTGTCCTCCACGGGCGTGAATCCGGCGATGTCAATGCCGTACTTCTCCTTGAGCGCGGTCGGTCCGTACGGACGGGTCTCGAGCTCGGAGTTACCGCCGACGGTGATCGGTTCAGTCACCGACGTGAGCGACGCGATGTCGGTCAGACCGTAGGTGTCGGCGAATGCCTGGGTGACGGTCCAGGAGTTCTGGTCGCTGGCGTCGGCGCGGTCCAGGACCCGCAAGCCCTCCGGCATGGCCGCTTCCAGAGCCGTGTAGACCTCGTCGGACGTGCCGCCGGGAGCGTCGGCATCCAGGGCCTGCAGCAGACTGCCGGTGTACTCGGGGAACACGTCGATGTCGCCGGACTCGATCTCGGAGAGGTATGCCTCTCGCTGGCCGATGCGGAACTGACGGTCAACGGTGATGCCGCCGTTTTCCAGTGCCTGCGCGTAGATCTCCGCGATGATTTCGTTGGAGTAGTAGTCCTGGGATCCGATGACGATCGTCTCAGAGCCCTCGGAGCTATTTCCGTCGTCCAGGGGGTCCCCGGACGCGCACCCTGCAAGGGCTACGACTGCCCCAACCGCGACCGCGCTGACAAGCGCGAGCCGGCCTCGTTTCATTGTGAACATGCTGTGTCCTTCCTCAGGTACCGAGAATTCGGTAGATGTGTCACCGAGCGGCTGTGGATCGCCCGGTGCTGGTGCTGCTGGGCTTCGTGGTGCTGGTTTTCGTGGTGGAACGGGCGGTGGGCTTGGGTGTGCTCAGGCGCCCGGAAACGCCCCGTGGTACGACAAACCGCTGGATCAGCGCAAAGATTCCCTCCAGAACCAATGCCAGCAGAATCACGAGTATCGACCCGCCCAGCATCTCCGCGTAATCCCGAGTTTTCAACCCGGAAAACAGGTAGCGGCCCAGTCCCAGGTCGGCCACGTACGCCGCGAGGGTCGCCGTCGCGATCACCTGGAGGGTGGCTGAGCGCAACCCGCCGATCAGCAGCGGCAGGCCGAGGGGCACCTCCACCTTGCGCACGATCTGCAGTTCACTCATGCCGACGGCTCGAGCGGCATCGACGGTGCGACGGACGATGGCCTCGAACCCGGTGTACGCGCCGGCCAGGATCGGCGGGATCGCGAGTACCGTGAGGGCCACGTACGGCGCCACGACACCGACGCCCACCCAGAGGGCCACCAGGGTGAGCAGGCCAAGGGTCGGGATCGCACGGAGCCCGCCGGAGGTGGTCACGGCCAGGCCGCGTCCCCGGCCGGTGTGGCCGATCAGGTAGCCCAGCGGGATGGCGATGGCCGAGGCGATCATCAAGGTCACCAGGGTGAAAATCAGGTGTTGGGCGAGGCGGAGCGGGATGGCGTTGAGTCCGGTGTAGTTCGCCGGGTCGAGGATCCAGGCGATGGCGTCTGCAAAGAGGTTCATGCCGCACTCACCTCGATCGGGGTGCTCACTCGGGCGGGGGCGGTACGTCGGGTCCACGGCATCAGAATGCGCCCGAGAAGCACCAGAGCCCCGTCGAAGGCGAGGGCCAGGCCCACGGTGGCGACGAGACCGGCGATGATCTCCGCCTGGATCCCCCGCTGGAACCCGTCGGTGAACAGACTGCCGAGGCTCTGGACACCGATCACGGCGCCCACGGTGACCAGGCTCACGGTGCTCACCGCGACAACCCGCATGCCGGCCAACAGCACCGGTCCGGCCAGCGGGAGCTCAACCTGCCAGAACCGGGTCCAGCCCGAGTAGCCCACGGCCGTAGCCGACTGGCGCACATCGGCATCCACCGAGTCGAGACCGTCGGACACCACCCTGACCATCAGGGCGACGCCGTACAGGGTGAGCGCGATGATCACGTTCAGCGGCGACCGCAGGCCGGTGCCGATCACGGCCGGCAGCACGAAGAACAACGGTAGCGAGGGCACGGCGTACAGCAGGCCGGCCCCGGTGAGGATGACCCCCCGGCTGATCGTGTACCGGCGGGCCAGCCACCCCAGCGGCACGGCGACGACGAAGCAGAGCACAATCGGCGGCAGGCTCAACACGATGTGATCGAGCGTACGACCCCAGATCAGACCGAGATTCGCCAGGACCCAGGTCATCGCGCGCGCTCGGTGCTGTCGGAGTTCAGAACGCCGGCGAGGCGCCCGTCGCTGTCGACCACGACGTCTTCGTCGCCGTGCCGCTCCACGTGCAGCGCCCGGCGACCCCGGTCGGCGCCCACGAAGCTGGCCACGAAGTCGTCGGCGGGATTGGCGAGCAGGTCTGCGGGTGACCCGACCTGGGCGACGTGTCCGCCGCTGCGCAGGATGACGATCTGGTCGCCGAGGAGGAAGGCCTCCTCGATGTCGTGGGTCACGAAGACGACGGTCTTGTCGAGTTCTTTTTGCAGCCGCACCAATTCCTGCTGCAGCTCAGCCCGCACGATGGGGTCGACGGCCCCGAACGGCTCGTCCATGAGCAGGATGTTCGGATTGACGGCCAGCCCGCGCGCCACCCCCACCCGCTGCTGTTGCCCGCCGGAGAGCTGGCTGGGGTACCGGTCGGCGAGGCTTCGGTCCAGGCCCACGGTGTCCAGCATGGTCAGAGCATCCTGCCTGGCCTGCCGTTTCGGGGTGCCGCGGAGCAACGGTACGGTGGCGACGTTGTCGACGACGGTGCGGTGCGGCAGCAGACCAGAGTTCTGCATGACGTAGCCGATGCCGCGGCGCAGCTTGACCGGCGGCAGCGTGGCAATGTCCTCACCATCGATCTCGATCGACCCGCTGGTGGGATCGACCATGCGGTTGATCATCCGCAGCAGGGTCGTTTTGCCTGATCCCGACGAGCCCACCAGCACCGTGGTTTTGTGAGACGGCAGCACGAGGCTGAAGTCCTCAACGGCCAGGGTGCCATCAGGAAATCGTTTGCTGACGGAACGGAACTCGATCATGGCGGGGCTCAATCCTCGAAGCGGGCAGTCCACCCACTCACCCGGGGTTGGCGAGTGCGGATGACAAGCCAATCATTCTTCGGAGCCGAAACCAAAGCGGATTGCGCTCTGTGAGCAAAAAAGTCAGTGAGCGTCCGGGCCGTAGTAGCCGGCGAGGTAGTCGTGCATGATCCGGCGGCACTCGGCGATGAAACGCTCATCACCCTGGGTGTTCCAGGTGAACGCGCGGGACAGCAGCGAGTCAGCCATTTCCACGGCAACCTCGAGGCGGAAGATCAGGTCGGGACCTTCGGACAGACCGTATTCCTTCGACAGGATGTCGGCGATCTGGTTGGCGAAGAATCCGGAGTCCAACTGGTCGGGGGTGCTGGTCTGCGCGCGCTCCCGGTCGGCGAAGTGCAGGATCCGGAAGCCGGGCTCGGCACGGTACAGGTCGACGAACGCGGTGATGCCGCAGTCCACGGCCTCCCACCACGATTCGGGCTGGGCGTTCTTGAGGTTCTCGGCGACCCGCTGGCGGAACCGCAGCACCGCTCGTTCGCGCAGGCCCTCGAGCACGGCGACACGGTCGGGGTAGTACCTGTACACGGTGCCGATGGAGGCGCCGGCGCGTTCGGCGACCATGGCCGTGGTGATTCTGTCGAATCCGACCTCGTCGACGACCTCGGCGGCGGCGTCGAGAAGTGCGCTCAGACGGGCGGCACTGCGCTGCTGGATGGGTTCGGTTCGAACCTGCCGGCCCTGGGTCAGCGATTCCTCACCGAATAGGTCAATCAGCGCCACGTGTCCTCCTTGAATTTACGTCACAATCTTAGAGGTCGAAGCCGAGGGACGCGCACAGGATTTGCCCCCCAAATGGTGCGCCGGCACCCGCCCGGGCGGGTCACGTGCGGGGAACACGAGCGGGAGCGACGCTCGCCCGTGAGAGACTGGGGTGTGTCTAAGTTCCCCGCCACGGCCGCAGCCCCGCTGAACCCTGCACGCATGATGCATCGCGCAGCCCGGATCGAAGACTGGCTGCACGAGAAACGTGAGAAGTTCGCCCGGCGGCGCGGACACCTGCCCGTCGTCATCCCGTACACCGGTTACGGCACTCCCGAGCGGGTGCGGATCCTCTGCCGCGTGCTGCTGGCCAAGCCGGTGAAGCCCGGGGCGCGCACGAAGCGCCGCATCGCCGCGCGGGATGGCAGCATCCGGGGTTGGCGCAGCTTCACCAGCGTGCCCGTGAACGACGTGACCGTCACCATCGACATCGGCGGCACGGCGCACCGTGTACAGGCCGACCGCGGTGGAGTCGTCGACACCGTCATGCAGGTGAACCTCGAACCCGGCTGGCACACCGCGCACCTGCACACCACGGCGTCCGGCGCCGTCGAGGCTCCGGTGTTCGTGGTCGCCCCCGACGTGCGCCGCGGAATCATCTCCGACGTCGACGACACCGTCATGGTCACGACCCTCCCCCGGCCACTGCTGGCCGCGTGGAACACCTTCGTCCTGGACGAACACGCCCGCGTTCCCACCCCGGGCATGGCCGTGCTGCTCGATCGCCTCGCCGACGCGACCCCGGGGTCCCCGGTGATCTACCTGTCGACCGGGGCCTGGAACGTCGCTCCGACACTGAGCCGGTTCCTCTCCCGCAACCTGTACCCGGCCGGAGCCCTGCTCCTGACCGACTGGGGACCCACTCACGACCGCCTGTTCCGCAGCGGGCGGGAACACAAACGCGACAACCTGCGCCGGCTCGCCCACGAGTTTCCCGACATGAAGTGGATTCTGGTCGGGGACGACGGTCAACACGACGAGGCCATCTACAGCGAATTCCAGAAGGACTTCCCGGACAGCGTCGCGGCCGTCGCCATTCGCCGGCTCTCGCCCAGCGAGGCCGTGCTGGCCGGCCGCCGGCCGAAGGATGCTGCGGAAGCCAAGCCGGACTCGCTCTGGGTCTACGGCCCGGACGGGGCGAGCCTCGCTGAACAGCTGGCCGACCTGGGCCTGATCGAAGACCCCGGGCTCCCCGGGCCGACGGAGCCCAACGTACCGACCGAATAGAGCCGGCCGTCGCGGGCCGGCTTAGCGGGACCCGAGAAGCCGGTCGAGGCCGCGGTTGATCTGCCGGGCCCAGAGCGGACCGCGGTAGAGGAAGCCGGTGTAGCCCTGCACGAGGGTGGCCCCGGCGGCCAGGCGCTCGGCGACCTGCTCGGCGGTCTCAACGCCGCCCACCGAGATGACGCAGAGATCAGCGGGCACGGTGGCGCGGATGACGCGCAACACCGCCAGGGACCGGTCGTTCAGTGGGGCGCCGGAGAGTCCACCGGCGCCGGCCGCTGCCACGGTTCCGGGGTCGGTGCGCAGTCCCTCGCGGCTGAGGGTGGTGTTCGTGGCGATGATCCCGTCGAGGCCGAGTTCGACGACGAGCCCGGCAATGCGGGTGACCTCGTCATCGGTGAGGTCGGGGGCGATCTTGACCAGCAGCGGTGTCCGGCCGGCGGTGGCCTGCACGGCCCGCAGTAGCGGGGCGAGCTGGTCGAGTTCCTGCAGCCCGCGCAGACCGGGCGTGTTGGGCGAGCTGACGTTGACCACGAGGTAGTCGGCGATCGGTGCGAGCGCGGCGGCACTCACCAGGTAGTCCGCGGTGGCATCTTCAACGGCGGTGACCCGGCTTTTGCCGATATTGATGCCCAGCACCGGACGTCCGCTGGTGGCGCGCACGCGACCGAGCCGGTCGACGGCGGCAGCCGCGCCGGCGTTGTTGAAGCCCATCCGGTTCACCACTGCGCGGTCAGGGATCAGGCGGAACAGTCGCGGTTTCGGGTTGCCGGGCTGAGCGACGGCGGTGAGCGTGCCCACCTCGACGTGGCCGAATCCGAGCCGGCCGAGCCCGATGACGGCGTGACCGTCCTTGTCGAAACCCGCGGCAACGCCGAACGGGGAATCAAAATGCAAGCCGAGGGTGTCGACACCCAGGTCGGTGCGGGGCCGGGTGAAGCGGTGGGCGACACCGCCCAGCCCGAGCCGGGGCAACCACCGGATGACCTCGAAGGCCAGGTGGTGGGCCCGCTCGGGGTCGATGCGGGTGAGGACGTGCGTGAAGAGGAGGGGGTACACGGGGGCTACTACTCGTTCTCGGGGTCGGCATCCGTCGCCGCTGCTGCCGCGTGTTCGGTGCGGAGCTGGAAGATGGCGCTCTCGAAGTCGTCGAGGGAGTCGAACGCCTGGTACACGCTGGCGAAGCGGAGGTAGGCCACCTCGTCGAGTTCACGCAGCGGGGCGAGGATGGCCAAGCCGATGTCGTTGGCCTCGATCTGGGAGGCGCCGGTCTGCCGGATGGTCTCTTCGACCTTCTGCGCCAGCATGGCCAGGTCGGAGTCCGTGACCGGGCGGCCCTGACAGGCTTTGCGCACACCGGAGACGATCTTCTCGCGGCTGAACGGCTCGACCACTCCGCTGCGTTTGATGATGTTGAGGCTCGCGGTCTCGGTGGTGCTGAAGCGGCGGCCGCATTCGGGGCACTGCCGGCGACGGCGGATCGAGAGTCCGTCGTCGCTCGTGCGCGAGTCGATGACGCGGGAGTCTGGGTGACGACAGAACGGGCAATACATGGTGCTTCGAGCCTACCGTTCCGCGGGTTTGGGGAATCGCGCGCTGACGGCGTCGCCGTGCGCGGGCAGGGCCTCCGCCTGGGACAGCGCCAGGATGTGGTCGGCCACGCCGGCGAGCCCATCGCGGCTGTAGCGCACGACCTGCTGGGGCCGCAGGAACGTGTACGCCCCGAGGGCGGCGGAGAAGCGGGCCTGCCCACCGGTGGGGAGGACGTGGTTGGAACCGGCCGCGTAGTCGCCGAGGCTCACGGGCGCGAATGGTCCGAGGAAGATGGCGCCGGCGTTGTCGATCAGGGCCAGCACGGCGTCGGGGTCGCTCGTCTGGATTTCGAGGTGCTCAGGGCCGAAAGCGTTGCTGAACGCCGCAGCCTGGTCGAGGTCGTCCACGAGCACGATCGCCGACTGGGCGCCGCCCAACGAGGCCGCGACGCGCTCGGAGTGGGTGGTTGTGGTGACGAGGGTGTCCAGGAGCGCCTCGACCGCGGCGGCCAGCTCGGTGGAGTCGGTGACGAGGACGGCGGCGGCGAGCTCATCGTGTTCGGCCTGGCTCACCAGGTCGGCGGCGACGAAGGCAGGGTCGGCCTCGGCATCGGCGATGACGAGGATGTCGGTCGGACCGGCTTCGGAGTCGATGCCGGTGACCCCGCGCACGAGGCGCTTCGCGGCGGCGACGTAGACGTTCCCGGGACCGGTGACCAGCTGGACGGGGTCGAGGTCGAGGCCCGGCACGCCGTAGGCGAAGGCGCCGACGGCGCCGGCTCCACCCATGGCGTAGATCTCGTCGACGCCGAGGAGCCCGGCGACGGCGAGGATGGTGGGGTGCACCCGCCCGCCGAAGTGGCTCTGCGGTGGGGAGGCCAGGGCGATGGAGGTGACCCCCGCGACCTGGGCGGGGACGACGTTCATCACCACGCTCGACGGGTAGACGGCCTTGCCGCCGGGCACGTACAGGCCCACGCGCTGCACGGGACGCCAGCGTTGCACGATCTCGGCGCCGTCGGCGATGGTGGTGGTGACCATCGGCGGCACCTGCGCGGCACTGGCCAGGCGGACACGCCGAATGGTCTCCTCAATGGCGGTGCGCACGGCGGGGTCCAGGGCGGCGAGGGCGTCGGCGACGTGTGCGGCCGGAACGCGCACGTGCTCGGGGCGCACCCGGTCGAGGCGTTCGGCCTGGTCGAGCAGGGCCAGCTCGCCGCGGGCACGCACGTCGTCGATCAGTTCGGCGGCGACGTCGCTGGCGACGGTGACGCTGGTGGCCGCGCGGGGTACTGCGGCCAAAAGATCGGCCGGAGCAGGCCGCGTTCCTCGAAGGTCAATCGTCTGGATCATGTCGCTCCAGCCTATCCAAGAACCGGCCGGCACACGGGAATAGGCTGGTAGGTGAAACGATTGGCCCCACTATGACCGAACGCACCGCTGACCCCACCGGACTCCCCCAACCGGTCTCGCTCGACACCGATCCCCACGCTCCGGGCGACTTGGCCGCGTTCAAGAATGCCTTCCGCCGGCACGCGGCCGGTGTCGCGGTCGTGACCGCCCTGGATGCGCAGGGGGCGCCCGTGGGGTTCACGGCGACCTCACTCGCGTCGATGTCGGCGGTGCCGCCGCTGGCCACGTTCAACATGGCGAAGTCGGCCAGTTCCTGGCCGGCAGTGAACGAGACCGAGCGTGTCGTCATCCACTTGCTGGGCCTGCGCAACCGCGCCCTGGCCGAACAGCTCGCCGGGCCCAATACCGAACGGTTCGTGGGCGACCACTGGCGGGTCGGTCCGTTCGGCCTGCCGGTGCTCAACAACGTGACCTCGTGGATGGTCGGCCGGATCGTGGAACGGGTGAGTGTGCATAACGCCGCGGTTGTGGTCGTGCAGATCGAGGGCGGCGGCCTGGGCCAGGACGACGAGGCGCTGATCTACCACGAGCGCCGGTATCGCGCGCTGGGCGAGACCCTCTAGCCTCAAGCCCGCGAGCCGTGAGCAGGGCCCCAGAATCCCGAGGATTCTGGGGCCCTGCTCACGGCTCGGTGGCTGTGGGGAGCTCGAGCACGTAGGTTTGCGTGGGCCGTTTCAGGAGGGTGTGCTCGAAGAGGGCGCCCAGCGGCCGCCATCCTGCGCCGGCGTAGAGCCGCACGGCCGAGTGATTGTCCGTCAGGACGTGCAGCACGGCCCGTTTGTGCCCGGCCCGGGCCAGGTCATCGGCCACAGCGGTCATCAGGTCACTTCCGAGCCCGCGGCCCTGCGCCCGTGGAGCCACGGCGATCAACCCGACCACGGGCGCATCGGGTGGGTCTCCGGGCAGCCCGCTGCCGGGTGTGGTCGCCAGCACGAACCCGAGGATCCCGTCGTCCGTGCTGTCCGCCACGATCCACGTCTCGGCGTGGTCGAACTTGGGTCGGGCCCGGTCCGCCACACCGGCGATCGCGACCCCGTCGCGGGTGGCGCACGCCTCGATCCAGAGCGCGAGGCACGTCGCAGCGTCCGTCGGCGTGCCGGTGCGGAGCACAGTGCCCACCGGCTGGACGTCAGTGATCGGCACGGCGTCAGCCGTTCGCGGCGCGAGCGGCAGCCTTGCGGAGCTGACGCTCCGCCTCCGTCGCCGCCGCCGCCTCGGGGGTCGGTGCGCTTCCGCCGAGGTGCGCGGGCTGCCACCACCGGCCGGCGCCGGGCACCGGGTAGCGCGCCTGCAGGCCGTCCACGAGACCCTGGAGGGTGCCGTGCAGAGCCAGCGTGACCGCCTGGGGGTCGTCGGTGGCGCTCACCTGGATGGGCGTGCCGACAGCGAAGCCGACGGGTGCGCCGTACGCCTCCTTCACCGACGGCTTCTGGTTCTTGGTGAGCAGGCGATGCCCGCCCCATACGGCGATCGGCACAATGGGCACGTTCGCCTCCTGGGCCATTCGGGCCGCCCCGGTCTTCAGCTCGCGCACCGTGAACGACGCGTTCACGCCACCCTCGGGGAACACCCCGACGAGCTCGCCGGCGCTCAGCGCACGCACGGCGTCGGCGTAAGCCTGCGCCCCGGCGGTCATGTCCACGTTGATGTGCCGCATACCGCGCAGCAGGGCACCGACGAGGGGCTTGTCGAAGGCACCCTTCTTGGCCATGAAACGGATGTGCCGGCGATTCTTCCGCCACATCATCCACTCGACGAGGGCGAAGTCCGCGTAGCCGAAGTGAGTGATGGCCAGCACCGCTCCCCCGGCATCCGGCAGGTTGGACAGACCGGTCACGGAGGGCCGCAGGCGGAACAGACCGAAGACGGTTCGGCCGGCAGCGATGGCCGTGCTGTAAATCGGTTCCCTGGTGCGCGTTCTCATGGCTCCAGCGTATGACCCCAGCCTGTCAAGTGGCTGGTCGGAGGGCTATCGTGTGCGCATTCGAGCGAGGGCGGTCATGGACGGGACACTGACAAAAGGCTGGAGCGATTTCGCTGTGGCGATGGCCGGAGCCGCGGCGGCACTGGCCGGCCTGGTGATGGTGGCGATATCGGTGAACATCAGGGAGATCCTGGCCCTGCCGGGCGTCACCGCCAGGGCTGCGGCCGCGGTCGGCTCGCTGGTTTTGGTGGTCGTCACGGCCGGCCTGATCCTGGTTCCCGGCCAGCCGGCACCGGCGCTGGGCGTGGAGCTGCTGGTCGCCGCGGCGCTGGCCGTCACCCTGCACACCGTGTCGCTGGTCAAACGGATGCGCCACCCCGGCGGTCCGCGGGCCTCCCGCGGCGTCGCCGTCACGGTCGCGATCGTGCAACTGCTCCCCCTCGTGTTGGGCGCCCTTCTCCTCACCTTCGCCGATGGCGGGGGCGGCGGCCTCTACTGGGTGGCGGCTGGCCTCGTTCTCACCCTCGCCGGTTCCATGCTCGACGCCTGGGTCCTCATGGTAGAAATCCTCAGATAAAGCCCGCGAGCCGTGAGAAAAACCCCGAGAACTCGGGGTTTTCGGGGTTTTTCTCACGGCTCGCGGGGCCAGGTGAACTCGGTGACCTAGGTGAGGCAGTACGGGCCGAGGAGGCTTTTCAGCTCGCCGAAGAGGTCGGCCGTCACCGTCACCCGGGAGGGCAGCTCGAAGACCCGGGCGGTGTCGCCCTTGATGAGTTTCAGGCGCACCTCCGAGGTGCCGCCGTGTCTCTTGAGCACCTCGCCGAGCTGCGTCACGGTGTCGGTTGTGGCCCGCGCCTCGAACAGGGTGATCGAGAGGGTGCCGTGGTCGGAGGCCTGCCCGAGCTCGGGCGCGAAAATGCTGTAGGCGTGCAGGTTCATGCCGTCGTCGCGCATGCTCACCCGGCCGCGGACCACCACGACGGAGTCGCTGACGAGGTCGAGCGAGAACTCCTGGTACGCCTTGCCCATGAACATCACGTCGATCTCACCGCCGAAGTCCTCGACCGAGATGATGCCGTACTGGTTGCCGGACTTCTTGGCGATCCGGTGCTGCACGTTCGTGATCAGGCCGGCCACCGTGACCGTGTCGGCGTCCTGGGTGTGCTCCGAACTGATCAGGTCGGTGATGGTGGTGCTGGCGTGTTTGGCCAGCGGAATCTCGAGGCCGGCCAGGGGGTGGTCGGAGACGTAGAGTCCGAGCATGTCGCGCTCCAGCGCCAGCTTCTCCTTCTTGCTCCACTCCGGCCGTTCGGGAACCTGTTCGGTTTCCTGCGGGTCGTCGAAGAGGCTGTCGAAGTCGAACCCGACCATGCCGTGCGATTCGTCCCGCTTGATTTT
>Ga0247806_10000293_pt1 | contig 34024 bp, 32 predicted proteins | sample UWRJL059202B1_FD_179935 | JGI IMG/M metagenome (GOLD analysis project Ga0247806, IMG submission 179935) | Plant litter microbial communities from Arlington Agricultural Research Station in Wisconsin, United States - UWRJ-L059-202B-1 | ecosystem: Environmental > Terrestrial > Plant litter >... | reverse complement strand
CGGCCCTGCCCATCGGTTCCAATTACACGATTATCAAAGAATTCGCGTATGCCGATGGCGCCAATGCCAACAATAACGATATGATCGTGCACAACAATAAACTGTACGGCTGTCTCAACCAGGGCGGCAACAACTTCGGCGGCACTTTGTTCGAACTGGATCCCGCTACCAATATTTTTACCAAACTGTTTGATTTTGAGTACACCATCAGTGGCCGTCATCCACTGGGCAGGTTAGTGGCGGCAGGTAGTAAGTTTATCGGCCTCTGTAGCGTAGGCGGCACCAACGGCACCGGCACGATCTTCGAATGGGACCCGGCCAGTCCCACCACGGTGGTAAAAAAATATTCCTTCGGCATTAATAATTTCGACGGCCCCGTCAACCCGGGCAGCACGTTCATGCTGTACAATTCCAAATATTACGCGGTATCGTACAACGGCGGTTTTGTGGACCAGGGTACGTTGTTTGAATACGATTACACGGCCAATACCGTTATCAAAAAACTCAACTTCAACGCAGCAGAAACTGGCCGCATTCCATACGGCAAGCCCACCTTGCTTAATGGAAAATTATATGGCACTACGTATACCGGCCCGCAGGAAATATTCGGTTCGCATTACGGTTGCATCTGGAGCTTCGATCCGTCTACTTCCATTTATTCACGCCGTTTTGCTTTCAGCAATGCCAACAACGGCAACAATGGAAGGCAGCCCGCTTCTTCACCGCTGGCTTACAACGGCAAATTATATGGTACCACGGTAAACGGCGGCACGAGCGACCTGGGTGTATTGTATGAATTTGACCCGGCGACCGATGCGTACAGCAAAAAAGACATGCAGCCTATTACCGGTGCCTTTCCTTACGGCGAACCTGTTGTGTTCAACAACAAACTATATGGCCTGACCAACGCCGGCGGCAACGGCAACCAGGGCATTATTTACAGTTACGATCCGGCCAGCGGTGTATTGAGTAAACTGTATGATATGAACACGCTGGGCAGCTATACACCTAACTGCGGCTTCGTGGTGTACAACAACAAGCTGTATGCTACCACTACCGGCGGAGGTGCCAATAACCTGGGAACCATTTTTTCTTTCGATCCTGCGACCAACATGGCCGTTAACCTCGCCAGCCTGAGTACGCCTACCGGGCAATCGGTGTACAATGCGATGGCGGTGTACAACGGTAAAATGTACAATACAGCGGCAGCCGGCGGGAGCGGCGGCAGGGGCACTATCTTCCAGTTTGACCCGGCGACCAATGCCATCAGCCTGGTGCATAATTTCGTCACCAACGGTACGCTGGGTTACGATCCAAAAGGCGCCCTCACGGTGAGCGGTAATAAATTGTATTGCCTTACCAGCGAAGGGAACGACATTGTTAAAGTAGTGGAACTGGATCCGGTTACCAATACCGTAACCGTCAAATCATCCTATACAACCACCAACCTCAATGTACCGGTAATGCACAATGGCCTTATGGTGGCACCCGCATTCATCGCGAATGGCACGCCCGGCAGTTGCGAAAATTATCCAACGGTAGTGATCAATGCGCTCAACAACAATCGATGGGTGCCGATACTCAATACTGCGGGCGATGTAGTTGCAGAGATAAAAGCCAACGGCAACAACCTGGGCAACGTAACAGCTTCCACCTACATCAATGCCGGTACGGTAAGGGAAGATGCGGCGCATCAACTGTACCTCGACCGCAACATCAGCATCACCGTGCAAAACCAGCCTGCATCCATGGTTGACCTGCGCCTGTACATCAAAACAAGCGAATACCTGGCGTTGAAAAATGCGATGAATTCGCAGGGACAACCTTCGGGCATCAGCAGCATCAACGACATCGTTGTGTTGAAGAATGAACAAACCTGCGCTTCGGCTTTGAATGCCAATCCCTGGAAATTAAACACCACCGCGGCACCTTATGAATATGGCTACGTGCTGACAACCAGCGTGAATACTTTCTCTACGTTCTTCTTTGCGGCAAATACATTCGCAGTACTGCCGTTGAATTTACTGGCCTTCGATGCGGTTAAAAGAAACAACAGCGTAGCCGTAAACTGGACGACCACGGCGGAGATCAACGTGGATCATTTTGAAGTAGAAAGAAGTTCGACCGGCACCGGCTTTACAAAAACAGGAACGGTAATGGCTACGGGTGGCAACCGGCAAACGAATTATTTATTTATGGATGAATCGCCGGCCGGCGGCATCAACTACTATCGTTTAAGAACGGTGGATAAGAACGGGCAATCTTCGCTCAGCAATATTGCAAGGGTAGATTTCGGCCCAAAAAATACGATCAGCATTGCACCCAACCCGGCCCGTGATTATATGATCATCAACGGCGGTGCGTTTACAAAAATTGATGTCATCGATGTTTCCGGTAAAACAGTGAAGCAAATGAATAAAAACGCTATCAACCGCTATGCTTTAACGGGCTTAAGCAAGGGCATTTATTTTGTACGGCTCACCGGTGGCACCAAAGTAGAAACTTTTAAGATCGTGATAGAATAGTTTTTTAATAACCAGCGCAGACAAAGGATCTTCCCCCGGGGAGGTCCTTTTTTATTTTCGTCATTAAAAAGCTGCTACCAGGAAACGGAAATAGTTATGAGTTATGAGTGCTGGGTTATGAGTTGTGGTAATTGTTACAATTCATAAATTATTAGCATCCGGCTATAAGTTTTGATCAACGCCCTCAGCAAAACTCATCACTTATAACCCATAACTCATAACCTTACATAAAGGGGAAATGAAATGATATCATAGAAAATCGTTAAATTAGAAAAAGAAAAATTCACCCGGCCATTATTAAAACTTCAAATAAAATTTATGGAAAACAAAACCAACAGCAGGCGCACAGAAGGATTGTTAGCCTTATTCGATATGCACAGCGGCTTTTTGGCGCGGGCGCTCGACGGCATCAGCGCGGAAGACATGCAAAACAGGCTGAACACGCAAGCTAATCACATGGCCTGGCTCGCCGGTTCAATGGTACAGCAGCGGTATACAATGGTTGCTGAAACCAACCCCGGATTGAAACAAACAGGGCACGATTTGTTCAGCAACAACAAAGGCATACAGGAAGACGCACAATACCCTTCCATTGCCGAATACATAAAAGACTGGGAATACATAACGCCCCTTGCCCGCAAAGCCCTGGCAGAAGTAGACGATACAAAACTTGACAGCGAACTCACCATGGGAACAATGAAAATGTCTTTTTACGACATGGTGGTTTTTACCCTATACCGCGAGGCCAGCCTGGTAGGTCAACTTGCCCTGTGGCGCAGGCTGCTCGGCTACCCTGCGTTGAAGTACGATTGATCTTTGAAAATTATGAGTTATGAATTATGAGTTATGAATGCAGACTAGCTTATTAATTTATTGGTACTTTCGAAAATTTATGACCTCAGCTTTCATTCTCTATGTAACTCTGTGAATTACTTCGTGCCCTCTGTGAAATATAAAAATTGCAAAGCAATTTGTAACTTCCTGCATAAACGTCTCCGGTTAAATCATTTTCCTTACTGGTTCGTGAGGACACAAACCAGGGGAGGATACGTAAGCATAACGTCTTCCCGGCTTCCCGGCAAATAAAATTCGCGAAGCGAAAACTTTACTCCTTTTCGTCTTTCCGGTTAATAAATAAAATACCATGCGCAAACTAATCGTAGAAGAATGGATATCTCTCGACGGCTATGCCGAAGATAAAAATGGCAAACTCGATTTTTTCCCTTCCACCGAAGCCAATAAATTTTCCGACGAAGACCAATTGAAATTTTTGCAAAGCATCGATACGATCTTACTCGGCAGGAAAACCTATGAACTGTTCGTGGATTTTTGGCCCACCGCTACCACAGATAAAGAGATCATCGCCGACAAACTGAACAGCATTCCGAAGATCGTTTTTTCCAATACCCTGACAGCGGCGCCCTGGGGCAACTGGCCCGCGGCACAAGTGCTACCCGGCAACGCCGTAGAAAAAATAAAGTCACTCAAACAACAGGGAGGAAAGGGCATGGTGCTGTGGGGCAGCATTTCATTAACACAGGATTTGATAAAAGCCGGCCTGGTAGATGAATACCATTTACAAATTTGTCCCACCCTTACCGGTGGCGGCCGGTTGCTGTTCCCGGCATTGGATGCCTATGCAAACCTTAAATTAATAAGCGTTAAAGAATACGATACCGGCGTTGTGTTTTTACAATACGTACCGGCGGGTTGATCAAAACTTACCCAAACAATTCAACAACTTTTTTATACCGGAAGGCAAAAATATCCTCCAGCTTTTTCTTTACGAAAACGGCGTGGGCAATATCACCCAAAAACCAGAACGGTAATTTATAATGTACGATGTCCGTCATTTCCACGCCGCCTTCCACGGCTTTAAAATGATGCTGGTGGTGCCATAAACTATAAGGTCCGAATCGTTGTTCATCTACAAAATATGCCTTGTCTTGCACATGCGTGATCTCCGTCATCCAATACAACGGGATGCCCAACACCGGGCTCACTTTGTATTCGATCAACTGTCCGGCATACATCTTTTTCCCCTGTAAAGTAGACGTCACCACGAACCGCATATCCTCCGGCGTAATGGCCTGCAGGTTGTCCGGGCTGCTGAAAAAATCCCAGGCCGCGTCCAGCGTGATGGGTAGTATTTGTTTGCGGTGCAGGGAATATACTTTGCTCATTCTGAGAAATTATGAATTATGAGTTATGAATGATGAATGTATTGCTTCTTTTTGTAAGAAGGTTTTTTAACCGGGAGGCAGTAAAACAGTAAGTTATAACATCGATGGAACAATATTGTTCATCAAATACAAATAATGATTCACCCTTAAAACGCCTTCCCGACTTCCCGGCCAATGACATTCGCGTAGCGAATCACTTACCTGCACGCCTTGCCTTTAACAGCCGTTGGTCGGGAGACCAAACGGCGGAAGCGCGAACCTTACGTACTTTGCTCCTTTGCGCCTTTGCGTGAAACAAATTCGCGTAGCGAAAACTTACTGCCCACACGCCTTCCCGGTAAAATAAAGCCGTTGGTCGGGAGACCAAACGGCGGAAGAGCGATTCACCCTTAAAACGCCTTCCCGACTTCCCGGCCAATAACATTCGCGTAGCGAATCACTTCCTGTCTATACGCCTTGCCGGTTAAAGCTGTTGGTCAAAGACCTGACAGCGGCGGAAGCGCGAACCCTTGCGTACTTTACTCCGTTTGCCTCTTTGCGTGAAAAAATTCGCGCAGCGAAAATTTACCGCCTACACGCCTTCCCGGTAAAATAAAGCCGTTGGTCGGGAGACCAAACGGCGGAAGCGTGAACCCACCCTTGCGAACTTTGCTCCCTTTGCGTCTTTGCGTGAAACAAATTTCGCGCAGCGAAAACTTACCGCCTACACGACTTCCCGGTAAAATACATTCTTCGTCAGGAACATCTTTCCATTCAGCCTAATCCCGGTTATCTTTGTTATATGTTACAATACCGCGATACGCTGCAACAAAAATTTACCCAGGAATACGAAAAGCTCAACGAACAGCAACGCCTCGCCGTGGATACACTCGAAGGCCCGGTAATGGTGATCGCCGGCCCCGGTACCGGTAAAACGCAGATACTCGCGGCCAGGATTGGCAAGATACTGCTCGACACCGACGCAGCACCCGAAAACATTCTTTGCCTCACCTACACAGATGCCGGTACCATCGCCATGCGGCGGCGGCTGCAACAGTTCATCGGCGCCGATGCCTACAAAGTAAACATCTACACCTTCCACGCATTTTGCAACGAAGTAATACAGGACAACCTGCAACTGTTTGAAAAAAATTCACTGGATGCCCTTTCCGAACTGGAGTCGATCCAACTGTTCAAACAACTCATCGACGCCTTTCCAAAGAACCATCCCCTGAAGCGTTACCGCGGCGACGTGTATTTTGAAATCAACAATTTAAAGAACCTTTTCTCTTCCATGAAAAGAGAGGGCTGGACACCGGCCTTCATCAACCAAAAGATTGATGACTATATCAACGACCTGCCGCTGCGAGACGAATACGTAGCCAAACGCGCAACACCCAATTTTAAAAAGGGCGATGTACGCACCGATAAGATCGAAGAAGAAAAAGGCAAGATGGAAAAGCTGCGGGCAGCCGTGCTGGAGTTCGACAACTTCCAAAACCTCATGCGCAAAAAGAACCGCTACGATTTCGACGACATGATCAACTGGGTGATCAGGGTTTTTGAAGAACAGCCGGAGATACTGTTGAACTACCAGGAAAAATTTCAATACATCCTCGTCGATGAATTCCAGGACACCAGCGGCACGCAAAACAAACTGGTGCAGTTGCTCATCAACTACTGGGACGAGCCGAATGTATTTGTAGTGGGCGATGACGACCAAAGCATCTACCGCTTCCAGGGCGCCAACGTGGAAAATATGTGGGAGTTTGCCAACACCTACGCGCAAAGTCTCGTGAAAGTGGTACTCACCAATAATTACCGCAGCACGCAACCGATACTCGACATTTCGAAAACGCTCATCAACAAAAACGAAGAGCGACTGGTAAAAAAAATAGAAGGACTGAGCAAGGAATTGTTGTCCTCGAAAGATTCTTTAAGCCAGCTTACCCACCTGCCCCTGCTGCGCGAATACAATTCGGTGAAAGAAGAAATGGCGGGCATCTGCAACAACATCGCTGGTTTAATTGAAGAAGGCATCCCGCACGGGAAGATCGCCGTTATTTACAAAGAAAACCGCTACGGCGAAGAACTGGCTCGTTACCTGCGGCTGAAGAACATACCGGTGTACAGTAAACGCAGCATCAATATTTTGGAAAATCCCTTCGCTAAAAAAATAATACAGCTCCTGCGTTACCTCAATGCCGAACACGATATCCCCTATGGCGGCGATGAAATATTGTTCGAGATACTGCACTACGATTTTTATAAAATTCCGGCCATCGAAATTGCAAAGCTGACGGTAGAAGTGAATCAAAAAAAATATGGTGGCGATTTGAGTTCCATCCGCCGGTTGCTGGCCGACAAAGCCGCCGCACCGCAGAAAGACCTGTTCGACACCGGCCTGCACGCAGGCTTACGCGCCGCCAGCGACATGATCGAACAGTTGATCGCCGATGTATCCAACGGTACACTACAGCAACTGTTTGAGCGCATCATCAACAAAGCGGGCGTATTACCGTACATCATGCAAAGCCCCGACAAGATCCTGCTGATGCAACTCCTCACCGCCTTATTCGATTTTATAAAAGAAGAAACAAGTCGCAACCCTTCTTTAAACCTCGAAGGACTCGTTGGCATCATCGACCTCATGGAAAAAGAAGGATTGCCATTGCCGATGGTGCAGATCGCGGGTACCGACAAAGGCGTGAACCTGCTCACCGCGCATGGCAGCAAAGGACTTGAATTTGAACACGTATTTTTTGCAGGCTGCAACGCCGGCAACTGGGAAAAGAAAAGAAAGCCCGGCGGCGGTTATAAATTCCCCGACACCATGTTCAACTCGCAGCCCAAATCGAAAGACGATGAAGAACTGCGCCGCCTGTTTTACGTAGCCCTTACCCGCGCTGAAAAACATTTATACCTTTCCTATGCCCGTTTTAAAAACGATGGCAAGGAAATGGAACCTTCCGTATTCATCGCTGAAATTTTAGAACAGCATGCCTTGCCATTGGAAAAAATACAGCTTTCCCCAGAAGAGCAACTGGCATTTTCCACCCTCGAATTCAATGCACAGGCGCCGGAGATTCAACAGGCCGAAGAAGATTTCATTACCGGCCTGCTGGAAAAATTCGTGATGAACGTAACCGCCTTAAACGCTTACCTGGACTGCCCGCTGGGCTTTTACTATAAAAATCTTATCCGTATTCCTTCCGGTAAAAACGAAGCCACGGAATTTGGCAGCGCCATTCACCACGCCCTCGAAAAATTGTTCCGCAAAATGCAGGAAGGTGGTAAAGAAACCTTTGCGCCCAAAGAAGAAGTGATCTCCGACTTTGAATGGTACATGCGCCGCCACCGCGAAAATTTTACGCCCGAAGCCTTCAGCCGCCGTATGGAATACGGGCATGAAGTTTTATCTGCTTACTATTATAAATACGTTCACCAGTGGAACAAAGTTGTAGCGGTAGAACGCAACCTCCGCGGCGTCACGGTAAACGGCGTTCCACTGAAAGGCAAACTCGACAAACTGGAATTCAACGGTAAAGACATCAACGTGGTGGATTATAAAACCGGCAACATCGACAATGCGATGCCCAAATTAAAACCGCCGCACGACAAGGAGCCCAACGGTGGCGATTACTGGCGGCAGGCCGTGTTTTATAAAATACTGGTCGACAATTACGCGCAGAAAGATTGGAAAGTGATCAGCACCGAATTCGATTTCATTGAGCCCGATAAGGAAAAGCAATACCGCAAGGAAAAGATCGTGATCACGCCCGCCGACCTGGAAACGGTGAAGCAACAGATCAGCGATGTATGGACGAAGATACAGGCACGGGATTTTTACACCGGTTGCGGCAAAGAAACCTGTCACTGGTGCAATTTTGTAAAAAACAACAAGCTGGCGGTAGCATTGCATGAAGCAGACGAAGAAAGCAATATTGAATAAGTAATAGGTAATATTGGGCTGTCATTAAGCTGTAAAACCCCTTGTAACCGGGGAAAATATTACTTATTCCATATTACCTATTACATCCTGTGACCAATTGAATTTTTACATCATTATTAAGACATTGGCTTACTAATCCTCTTACAAAGATTGTAAGTTTGCTGAAATTTAAAACCGGCACTTGAAGCATTTACTATATTTCATCGGGGTATTATCGGTCGTTGTCATACTGTCATCCATAAGCCCGGGCTGCGCGCAGATCGGCATGCCTACCGGCGGTAAAAGGGATAGCCTTCCGCCCCGGCTGCTCAATGCATCGCCCGCCCTGAAAAGCACTTCCTTCAGCGGTAATAAGATCACGCTCACCTTCAACGAATACATTGAAGTAAAAGAGGTGCAAAAGAATGTGCTGGTATCGCCCCTGCCGAAAACGATGCCTTTCATCGATTACAACCGCAAAACGGTAACGATCAAATTAAAGGATACGCTCTTACCCAATACCACTTATGCCATCAACTTCGGCAACGCCATCGTGGATGTAAATGAAAGCAATCCGCTCGGCAATTTCACTTATATATTTTCCACCGGACCGGCCATCGATTCTTTTGAACTGGGCGGCAAGGTATTGATGGCGGAAACCGGCGTGGCCGACAGTACCCTCGTAGCCATGCTCTACCGCAATGCCGATGATTCGGCCGTAAGAAAACGCAGACCCGATTACATTGCCAACATCAGCGGCGACGGCAGCTTTAAATTCGTGAACCTGCCCGCGGGCGTTTTTAAATTATATGCCTTAAAGGATGGGGATGGCGGCCGCACCTACAACGCCCGCTTCGAAACCTTTGCCTTTGCCGACGTGCCCGTTACCGTTTCTTCCAACACCGCGCCCGTAACCCTGTATGCGTATGCGCTGGAAAAAGACACGCGCGGCCAGACCAGCACGCCCAAAAAGAATACCGAGAAAAAATTAAAATATGGCAGCGATGTTACCACCCAGGTGCAGGAACTGCTGGCCAACATCGATATTACCTTCAACAAACCCCTGCAAAGATTTGAACCTTCGCTGATCGTTTTAACCGATACCAATTACAACCGCATAACCGGCACGCAGATTACGATCGACAGCACGCGCACAAAGATCACGCTCAAAAATACCTGGACGGAAAACACGGCTTACCGCCTGTTGCTGGATTCCGCCGCGGTGATGGACTCAACAGGACTGACCCTGGCAAAATCCGACACGCTCAAATTCACTACCAAAAAAGAATCGGCCTATGGCAGCGTGGTGCTGCGCTTCACCGGGCTCGACCTGTCCAAAAACCCCGTGCTTCTTTTTGTTACCGGCGATGAGGTCAAAGAATCGTACCCGCTCACCGGCCCCGAATGGAAGAAAAAATTATTCTACCCCGGCGATTACGAATTGCGCATCCTCTACGACGAGAACCGCAACGGCAAATGGGACCCGGGCAATTACGAGCTTAAGCAACAACCCGAACTGGTGGTGCCCATCAAACAGCGCCTCGCCATCCGCGCCAACTGGGATAATGAGCGGGATATAAAGTTGTAAGGAATGTGATAATTAGCTAATAGGCAGATGTGCTAATTGTTCAACAACAGGTTTATTTTACAAAAGCTCACACCTAATACTTCATTAGCTAATCAGCACATTATCACATTAGCACATTGTGTTTATCTTTGCCCCCATGCAATTCTCTTCCCAGCTTTTGGAAAACGCGGTCAACGAATTTGCCAAACTACCCGGCATCGGGAAAAAAACGGCGCTCCGCCTGGTGTTGCACCTCGTAAAACAGGAAGCGCAGCAGGTAGATCATTTCAGCAACGTAATCGCCAACATGCGCAACGGCATCAAATTCTGCAGCCGATGCTTTAATATTTCCGACAGCGAACTGTGTTCCATCTGCAGTAATACCATGCGCAAACAGGAGTTGCTCTGCGTGGTGGAAAATATCCGCGACGTGATCGCCATCGAAAGCACCCAGCAATTCAACGGCATCTACCACGTACTCGGCGGCATCATCTCCCCGCTGGATGGCATCGGTCCCGACCAGCTCACCATCGAACCGCTGGTACAACGCATACAAAATGAATCCATCGAAGAAGTCATCTTCGCGTTAAGTCCAACCATACAGGGCGACACCAGCATCTACTACATCAGCAAAAAACTGCGCGGCCTGCCCGTACGCATTACCAGCATCGCCCGCGGCATCGCCTTCGGCGGCGAACTCGAATACGCCGACGAAATGACCCTCGCCAAAAGCATCGCCAACCGCATCCCGGTGGAGAATTTTATCAGTCCCGGCAACTAAATAGCAACCTTTTCCGCGCGGACCCCGATTCATATAGCAGTATATGAAAAGAAAGATCGCCTATATCATACTGGCCCTATTGCTCGTTGGTGCCGTAGCGGTTTACCTGCTGTGGGAACAAACCACACCGCAATGTAAAATCCGCCACTGCTGTTGAAACAAGTGCCGTGCAGTTGTACGATGCCTTTACCCGCGATACCGCCACGGCCAACCGTACTTACCTTACCCGGATCGTGTCCGTTACCGGTACCATCACCGGCATACTTGAAAACCAGCAAAGCCAGCAGGTCGTTTTATTAAAAACCAATACCGACGGCGGCAGCATCAACTGCACGTTCGAAGAAAAAGCCGTTGGCCTCAATCCCGGCATAACGGTTACGGTTAAAGGCATTTGCAGCGGCTACATCAGCGGCGATGCCGGTATGGGCCTGCCCGGCGATGTTTTTTTAACCCGTTGCTACTTAAAACAGAAAAGATAAAATATGAAAAAACTCCTCCTCCTGCTCCTGATTATCACCTGCTATGCCACGCAGGCCCAGCAATATTTTACCAAGAACGGCAGGCTCTCCTTCTTCTCCAAAGCCCTGCTCGAAGACATCAGGGCCGACAATAACCAGGTCATCAGCGTGCTCAACACCACAACCGGCGAACTCCAGTTCTCCCTGCTCAACAATGCCTTTCATTTCGACAAAGCCCTCATGGAAGAGCATTTCAACGACGATTACATGGAAAGCGCCAAATACCCCAAGTCCACTTTTAAAGGCAGCATCGCCAACATCGGCGCCATCGACCCCGCAAAAGATGGAAAATACAGCGTTACCGTTAGCGGCGACCTGCAGGTACACGGCGTTACCCGCTCCGTCAGCACGCCCGCCACGCTTACCGTAAAAGACGGCAAACTGTCTGCCAGCGCCGTTTTCAACATAAAACCCGCCGACCACAACATTAAAATACCTGCTGCCGTACGCAACAACATCGCCGAAAGCCTGCAGGTAACCGTGTATTGTTCCTATGAAAAAAATAAGCGGGTCTGATCCCCAAGCAACAGGCCACGCACCGGCCAAACCAGGGAAAGCCATAACATTTTGTGTTATGGCTTTCTTATTCTAATTTTGTAGTCACTACAGGCGGATTTGTTTATTGTCAGGCCTGGATAAAAACTGAACTAATAAACGACAGCCATTCCCTCCAACTCCCGGGTAGTTATCGTTTACTGGTTAAGTACTATTTTTTTGTAACAAACATTTAGTTCGCTCTTCAACATCGTTGCGTCGCACACTTGTACGGCAACAACTTTGTTCGGCGGATTGTAAAACCGGTAGATATGGACATCAGACAAGCATTGCAGCAACGCATCCTCATCATCGACGGCGCCATGGGCACCATGATCCAGCGGCACAAGCTCGAAGAAGCCGATTACCGCGGCACCCGTTTTGCCCACTGGCACACCGATGTGAAAGGCAACAACGACCTGCTCAGCATCACGCAGCCGCAGATCATTACCGGCATCCACAAAGAATACCTCGAAGCCGGCGCCGACATCATCGAAACCAATACCTTCAGCAGTACCTCCATTGCGCAGGCCGATTACGATATGCAGTCGCTCGCCTATGAACTCAACGTTGCTTCCGCCCAATGCGCCCGCGCAGCGGCAGACGAATACACGGCAAAGGACCCATCGAAACCCCGCTTCGTGGCAGGCGCCATCGGCCCGCTGAATAAAACGCTCAGCCTTTCACCCGACGTGAACAACCCCGGCTTCCGTGCCGTTACGTTCGACGAAGTAGCCGAAGCCTATACCGAACAGATCCGCGGCCTCGTGGATGGCGGCGTGGACCTGCTGCTCATCGAAACCATTTTCGATACGCTCAATGCCAAAGCCGGCATCTACGCCATAAAAAATTATTTCCGCAAGCTCGGTATCCCCGAACTGCCCATCATGATCAGCGGCACCATCACCGATGCATCCGGCAGAACCCTGAGCGGTCAAACACTCGAAGCGTTTTATGTTTCCGTGATGCACGCCAAACCATTGAGCGTAGGTCTCAACTGCGCCCTCGGCGCTTCGGAAATGAGGCCCCACATCGAGGAACTGTCGCAGATCTGCGGTTGTTATACTTCCGCTTACCCCAATGCCGGACTGCCCAACGCCTTCGGCGAATACGACGAGCAGCCGCACGAAACCGCGCACATCATCGAAGAATGGGCGGCCAACGGATGGCTCAATATTGTAGGCGGCTGCTGCGGCACCACGCCCGATCACATCAAACACATTGCCGACGAAGTGGCGAAATTTGAACCCCGGGTATTACCGGTGATAGAAACGGAACTGGTATAATTTGCGTGAGTCACTCAGCGTGAAGCACAAAACAAAACAACAACATGAGCGAACCTGTACACATAAAACCTTTTTTACGCCTCAGCGGTCTGGAACCTCTAACAGTGCGTCCCGAAACCAACTTCGTAAATGTTGGCGAGCGTACAAACGTAACCGGTAGTAAAAAATTCGCGCGGCTCATCCGAGAAGGATTGTATGAAGAAGCCTTGTCCGTGGCCCGCCAGCAGGTGGAAAGCGGCGCCCAGGTGATCGACGTGAACATGGACGATGCCCTGCTCGAAGGCGTGAATGCCATGACCACTTTCTTAAACCTCGTACAGGCCGAACCCGATATTGCGAAAATCCCCATCATGATCGATTCTTCCAAGTTCGAGATCATCGAAGCGGGATTGAAATGCGTACAGGGGCGCTGCATCGTGAATTCCATTTCCATGAAAGAAGGCGAAGCCAAATTCATCGAACAGGCCTTCATCTGTAAAAGCTACGGCGCCTCGGTGATCGTAATGGCGTTCGACGAAGTAGGACAGGCCGATACCAAAGAAAGGAAAATAGAGATCTGTCACCGCGCTTATAAAATACTAACGGAGCAGGTGGGCTACGATCCGCAGGACATCATTTTCGATCCCAACATCTTTGCCGTTGCCACCGGCATCGAAGAACACAATAACTACGCGGTGGATTTCATTGAAGCCACCCGCGAAATAAAACGCCTCATGCCCCTCACGAAAGTAAGCGGCGGCGTGAGCAACGTTTCCTTTTCCTTCCGCGGCAACGACCACGTTCGTGAAGCCATCCACAGCGTATTCCTGCTGCACGCCATCAAGGCCGGTATGGACATGGGCATTGTGAATGCCGGGCAGTTGGTGGTGTACGATGAAATTGAACCCACCCTGCGCGAACTCTGCGAAGATGTGATCCTCAACCGCAACAACGACGACAACGGCGCTACTGAAAAACTCATCCAGTTTGCCGAAACCGTTAAGGCAAAAGGGAAAGTAGAAGTGAAGGATGAGAAGTGGCGCAATGAAACAGTGGAAAAACGTTTGTCGCACTCCCTTGTCAACGGCATCACCGATTACATCGACGCCGATACCGAAGAAGCGCGGCTTAAATATCCCAAGCCGCTCGAAGTGATCGAAGGCCCGCTGATGGATGGAATGAACATCGTAGGCGACCTGTTCGGCGCCGGTAAAATGTTTTTACCGCAGGTAGTAAAAAGCGCTCGGGTAATGAAGAAAGCCGTAGCTGTATTAACGCCTTACATCGAAGAAGAAAAAGCAGAACGATTAAAAAATATGAGCCTCGCCGACCAGGCAGGTGAAACCAGGGGACCGGCCAAAATATTACTGGCAACCGTAAAAGGCGATGTGCACGACATCGGCAAGAACATCGTAGGCGTGGTACTCGGTTGTAATGGTTACGACATCATCGACCTCGGCGTAATGGTGCCTACCGAAAAAATACTGGAAACCGCCCTGCGCGAAAAAGTAGACATCATCGGCCTCAGCGGCCTCATCACGCCTTCGCTGGATGAGATGGTGCACGTGGCCCACGAAATGAAACGCCGCAACATGAACCTGCCCCTGCTCATCGGCGGCGCTACCACTTCGCGCATGCACACGGCGGTGAAGATCGCCCCGCAATACGACGACGGCGTGGTACACGTACTCGATGCAAGCCGCAGTGTAACCGTTGCCGGTAGTTTGCTGAGCAAGGAACAAAAGCCCGCCTTTTTGGAAGGCATTAAAAAAGAATACGATAAACTGAAGCTCGATTTCGGCAATAAAAAAAGTACCAAGGCCTACCTTCCTTTTAAAGAAGCGCAGCAAAACCCGGCGAACATCGACTGGAAAAATTTTACGCCGGTGGCCCCTACTTTCATCGGAACGAAAACTTTCAATAGTTACGATCTGTCGGAGATTGCTGAGTACATCGACTGGCAACCGTTCTTTATTGCCTGGGAAATGCACGGAAAATTCCCGGCCATTCTTACAGACAGCGTCATTGGCAAGGAAGCCACCAGGCTCTACGAGGACGCAAAGGTTTTATTGCAACGCATCATCGGTGAAAAATGGCTGAACGCCCGCGGCGCCATTGGTTTTTGGCCGGCGGCAAGGACAGCGCCGGATACCATCACCGTTCAACTGGAAAATGAAAGGGTTAATCTTGAATCCCTGCGCCAGCAAATAAAAAAAGCACCGGGACAACCGAATCTTTCGCTTGCTGATTTCATCGCACCCGCGGAAATAAATACCAACGATCACATCGGCGCTTTTGCCGTTACCATCGAAGGCATCGAGGCGCACATCAAGGCATTCGAGGCGGCGCATGATGATTACAACAAGATCATCTTGCAGGCCCTCGCCGATCGCCTGGCCGAGGCATTTGCCGAACTGTTGCATAAAAAAACAAGGCAGGAATATTGGGGCTATGCCACCGATGAACATTTAACCAACGAACAACTCATCAAGGAAGAATATTTAGGCATCCGGCCGGCACCGGGTTATCCTGCCTGTCCTGACCATACAGAAAAATACAAACTCTTCAACATGCTCGGCGGCAAGGAAGCCACCGGCATTACGCTTACCGAATCGCTGGCGATGTACCCTGCATCTTCCGTTTCCGGCTGGTATTTCGCGCACCCGGAAAGTAAATATTTCGGCATCGGCAAAATTGAAAAAGACCAGGTGACGGATTATGCCAAACGAAAAGACATGTCCATCGAAGACGTTGAACGCTGGTTGCGGCCCGTGCTGGAATACGATGTGTAAAGCCCCGGTGCGTGTCCTCACACTCCGGAAAGTAAAAAATGTTTAACCGGGAAGAATGTAAGACGGGAAGTTATTCGCTGCGCGAATTTGTTGCCGGGAAGGGAAGATGTTTTATTATGTACCAGGAGGAAACTTATCGGGAAGGCCCGCTCGTAGCCAATCATTTAATCATTCCAAATCATAGTTCAGACTTCCTCGAATTATCTTGACTGAACAACCATCGTATCAGTCCATTGGTCGTGCCAGGGCATGTCGGAGAAACCACTGAATACTTCAAAAGGAACAATCCTTGACAGGGAACGCAGCAGCGCATTTTTAAACGTCAGTTCCTGCCCGTCCTGCCGGATGGCCCGCGTACCTGAAATGAGTTTTCCGAGTGTATAACCCCTGAAGAGTTTTTCGCAAAGCGTATAATAAAAAATGTAGTTGAATATTACCACGAGGTAAGCCAGTAAAAGAAGGGTGGCACTCATGCTCCCGTCAGCATTGGCATATAATATTTCGGGCGCTACTTCGCCCAGGATAAGTCCAAGCAACAAACCCGCGGGATACGACAATGCAAACCGCATCAGCAGGTTGTCGATAAGCCAGTTCACAAACCTTTGGCCTTTACTTGCCGCGGTATATTGAAACAGTGGATGTTCTTCAAAGCTCAGCAGGTCACCCTCCCCGGGCGCATCGTTCAAAGAAGTTTCATTCATAAGTTAGTTTTGAGATTACAATGATAATGAATTAATGAAGACCTGCGGATCTTCATGCCCATTTATTCAGTTGAAGTTGGTTAACGATGCTCAACACGAGCAATACGGCGAAGAAATGTTCTTTTATGTTTTCCTTGTCGCCCGGTTTACGGGTGGGCTCAAACAGGTTTTCTTTTACCGGGATGGCAACATAACAGCGGCCGGCAACAAAGGAAAAAACAACATCGCGTTCAATTTGTTTCCTGAAGGCGAGCATATGTTCCATCATGTCGGCATCCACCAGTGCATGCGCTTCTGCCGGGTCGGTGCTGTACACGCTGTACTGTTTATCAAAGGCAGCATGGCCGGTATGCACATGGTAAACTTTGGGCAAAGGCATCAGGCGGTAATGTTCATCGGCGAGACTTACGCCTAATTGCTCTTCGCCTCTTTTCCAGATATAGGTGCCGCCGTAAAAAGCAACATCCAGTTTTGCAGAAAAGAATAATCCTTTGAAAACCGTATGTATCACTTCGCTGGAATCGGTATCATTTTCCACCAGCAATTCGGAACATTGAAAAGACACTTCTTTATAGATGCCTTTCAACAGGTCGTCGCCGGTGATGTTGCTGTATCGCCTGCGGTATAAGCCGCTCGCATTGTACAGTTTTGAAGAAACAAAGGAAGATGGTTTGTATACAATACCGGGGTTAAGGTATTGTATGATGAGTGCAATTACTTTTTGTTTAAAATCAACCGTATAACGATCGTTGTGTGCGGCATAACGGTAAATAGAAAGCAGTAATACAAGCAGGCTGATAAAGGCCAGCCAACCGATAGGCCAACCGGTAAAATATATCACTGCAATTAATAAGATGCCGGCAATCAAAGCAACAATACCGCTAATGCCCCATTGTTTCGTCAGCAACCGTTCCCTTTCGAGTTCACCCAAAAGCGGCATAATTTTTATTTCATAAAACGCATCAAAATCTTTTATCCCTTCCATATTTATTGTATTGAATATATTGCTTTTTTCGGTAACTATGCAGACATTATCCGTTAACACAGGTCCATTCATCAACAGCAATACACTCCATCATGCGCATCATTTCCTATAACGTGAACGGCATCCGCGCCGCGTTAAAAAAAGGTTTTACCGACTGGCTAACGGGCAACCCGGCCGACATCATTTGCCTGCAGGAAACAAAAGCCACGCAGGGCGACGTGGATGTGAAAATACTGGAAGACATGGGCTACCACCACCACTGGTTCAGCGCACAAAAAAAAGGCTACAGCGGTGTGGCGGTCTTCACCAAAATAAAACCCGATCACGTGGAAATTGGCTGTGGCCTGCCTTCCAGCGATGCCGAAGGGAGGGTGATACAACTCGACTTTGGCGATGTACGTTTGATCAACGCTTATTTTCCTTCGGGTACTTCCGGCGATGAACGGCAGGCTTTTAAATATGTATGGCTCGATGAATTCCATGCTTACCTGGAAAACCTGAAAAAAACACATCCCAAACTGATCCTTGTAGGCGACTACAACATAGCCCACCACGACATCGACATCCACGACCCGAAAGGCAATAAAAAAAGCAGCGGCTTTTTGCCCGAAGAGCGGGAATGGATGACGAAATTTTTAGCCGCCGGCTGGATCGACAGTTTCCGCGAATTTCACAAAGAACCGCACCGCTACAGTTGGTGGAGCCAGCGTTTCCCGAGCGTAAGGCTGAACAACAAAGGCTGGCGCATCGATTATATCTGCGTAACGGAGCCCCTTAAAGCACGGTTAAAAGATGCAGACATTTTCCCGGAAGTGAAGCACAGCGACCATTGCCCGGTGTACGTGGAACTGAAAGATTAGCGGGGATTAAAAAAGATAAAATGATCATATATAACGTCACCATCAAAGTACATAGTTCCATCGAGCACGACTGGCTCGCCTGGCTTAAAGAAGAACACATTCCCGACGTAACCGGTACGGGTTGTTTTACCCACGCGGTGATCTTAAAACTGATGGAAGTGGATGAAACCGAAGGGCCCACTTTCGCCGTGCAGTATTATGCGGAAAGCAAGGCCTTGTACAACCAGTACATCGAACGGTTTGCACCCGGGATGCGGCAAAAAAGCTTCGACCGCTGGGGTGATCAGTTCATCGCTTTCCGGTCCGTTATGCAAGTTGTTAACTAATTGTGCAAAACAAATAAAATTGATTTTGTTTATTTGGAAACGTTCGTATATTCCCCTGTAACCCGCTTGGGCATTGCATTTCAAGGCAACAGCAACGAAACCCTTTGTGGCAAAGACTTTCAGCCGACAGCTTTATTTTTTATTTAATTAATGGCGATTACAATAACGGTTATAATCCTTGTTGCTTGCGGTTTCCAGCCTTTTACCGGTGAAATAAAATTCATGGAAAAAATTTTGTTACAATCAAAAACCTTATATATTTGTCGCAGTTAAAAAAATTCAAAAAAAACTATCATGAACAAAGCTGAATTAATCTCTAAACTTGCAGATGATGCAGGTATTACAAAAACACAAGCAAATGCTGCTTTGGATTCTTTCGTTGAAGCAGTTACTAAAACTTTAAAAGGTGGCGGTAAAGTAACACTGGTTGGATTTGGTACTTTCTCTGTATCTAAAAGGGCTGCCCGCAATGGCCGTAACCCACAAACCGGTGCTGTTATCAAGATCAAAGCTAAAAAAGTGGCTAAGTTCAAAGCCGGTAAAGAATTATCTGCGAAGATGTAATTTTGTGATCCACACACTAAAAGCAAGGTGCCGCACAGCTCCTTGCTTTTTTATTATACCTTTGCGGTACATTTTTATTTAAATCAATTAAAACATTATTATGGGACGTGGAGATATCAAAACCAAGAAAGGAAAAATTTTCGCAGGATCTTTCGGTAAATCAAGGCCTGCAAAACCTGCAACCGCAGCAACTGCTCCTAAGAAAGAAGCCGCCAAGAAAAAAGATTAATCTTCAATAAATGGTTTAATTGTACCGGGAATCTTCCCGCAATTAAACCATTATTTTTTCTGCCTGATCACGGCGCCAGCCTTGCGGTTTTCCAGCTATGGTCATCCTGCAGGCTGTATTGTATGCGGTCGTGCAGGCGGTTGGGCCTGCCCTGCCAGAATTCCACCAGCAGCGGCTTTACGATGTAGCCGCCCCAGTGAGCGGGCCTCGGAATCTGCCCTTCTTTAAATGTTTCCCGGTAACTGCTTTCCCTTTCTTCCAGTACAGACCGGTTGGGTATCACTTCGCTTTGTGGCGACGACCAGGCGCCGATGCGGCTTCCTTCGGGCCTCGAATTAAAATAGGCATCGCTTTCTTCCGCGCTTAATTTTTCTACTTTTCCTTCTATCCTTACCTGCCTTTCCAGTGGCGCCCAAAAAAAGAGCAGCGCAGCGAATGGGTTTTCTGCCAGCTCGCGGCCTTTGTGACTATCATAATTGGTAAAAAAGCTAAAGCCCTGCGGCGTCACACCTTTTAATAAAACGATGCGCGCCGATGGTTTGCCGGTGGCCGTGGCGGTAGATAAGGTCATCGCGTTCACTTCTTCCAGTTCGCTACGCGTGGCTTCCTCCCACCAGCGGTTGAACTGCACAAAAGGATCTGCTGCCACATCCGCTTCGGATAAAGTTTTAAAACGGTATTCTTTTCTTATATCGGCGATGGATGACATGCTTATAATTTGTATAAAATTCGTTGAATTACCACAATAAAAAAAGCGCTCCTGAAAAGAGCGCTTTTATAAAACTGAAGGTGATTTTTTAAAATAAAGATCTTGTTCCCAAACCAAGGGCACTCATGAATATCATTCCCAATATTGCGGCGAGTACGAATGATAGTATGATCATCACCAGGAACGACACGATCATGTATGCCACTTTCTTATCTTCCGGCGTTTTCTTCAGGGGGCCAATACCCAGGTACATCAGGTAAATGCTGTATGCCCAGGCGGCCAGCCCCAGTATCATACCCAATACAGGGATAAAAGAAAGCAGGCCGGCAACGTAACCCGGCGTTGCTGAATAAGCTACCAATTGCGCCGATTTGTTAAGGTTTTTTTCCGACCCAAAACTCGTTGCCAATGCATCGATGATCATTGAAGAAATATAGAAGTTGATCACCTGCACTGCAAACGCGATCACTGCCATCACGAGAAAATATTTTAAACCCAGCGTTCCGGCAAACAAAAATGCCTGCAAAATAGATCCTATAGAAGCCACAACCGCCATAGGTAATACATAACCCACCAGCAGCGATTGTGGTGTCGCCGATTCTGCATTAATAACTTCCCATTCTGTTTTAGGCGTAATTAAAATGTTCTTTACTCTTTCGATGATATTCATATGCAAATAGTTTTAGGGAAGTAAAATATACATTAACAGGGAGCAATGCAAATATATAAGGTAGATATTATAAACAGTTTATGCAGTTACATCCCCTGCCGGTTCCGGTTCAGCAATTCCAGTTCCTGCAGCCGCTTTTTCAATTGTGCATTCTGGTCCAGTGCGTCCGACAAATGACTTTCCAGTTCTGCCGCTTTGCGGGCTTTGGCTTCCAGTTGTAAAAAATTGGATTTGTATTCCGACAGTTCGTATTCAAGGTCGTTGTACCGCGTCTGCAGGTAACGGTTGTTGGTCTTCAGTTCGTCGAAAGCCTGTTGCTGCCGCGCCGAATCGGTCAGTTCCCGTTGCAGGCCGATCTCTCTTTCTTCCGCTCCCCAGGCCTGTTGTTCCCTTTTGGCCAGCAGGGATTCCATGGCTTCCAGTTCTTCCAGTTGCCGGTCGAGCCGGCTGCGCAGTTCCACGGATGCTGCCAGTTCTTTTTTCAGCAACCCGATCTCTGCTTCCCGGGCGGCCAGTATTTCATTCAACCCGTCGAGTTGCGCCTGTAACGCTTCATTGGAAGAAACGAGTTTCAATACTTGTTCGGTAGATAGCATAAATAGTGGTTCAGTGGCTTCAAATTATAGGTTTTAGCCGCTAAAAACAAATATAACCCTGCTTTTTTGTACCTTATCGCAATAATAACGGCGGGGGCAGCGTAATGAAAAAACGTAGCATCTATTGGAAAAACGCCCTTATAACTGCATGTAATTGACAGAAGATGAACTGATACGTGGCTGCCTGAAAGAAGATCCTGCCTGCCAGAAGGAAATCTTTCACCGCTTCGCCGGGCGGATGCTTGGCGTATGCCAGCGCTATGCCCGCAATGCAGCCGATGCCGAAGACATTTTACAGGATGCCTTCATCAAGGTATTCGATAAGATACACCAGTTTAAGTCCGAAGGTTCGTTTGAAGGCTGGATCAGGAGGATCATGGTGAATACCGCCTTAAAAAAATATTCCCTTCGCAGGTATGAAAAGGAAGTTTCGGGCTACGACCAGCACGAAAAAGACGATCGTGCCCTGGAACCTGCGGCCTATGGCCAGCTTACGGAGAAAGACCTGCTGTCCCTGATCAACGGCCTGCCCGACGGCTACAGGCTGATCTTCAACCTGTACGTGATCGAAGGTTACCAGCATGATGAAATAGCAGACATGTTGCACATACAGCCCGGCACCAGCAGGAGCCAGCTTGTGAAAGCCCGGCATATGTTGCAGAAACAAATTTTAGCATTACAAAAAATTGCGGTATGAACCAGCACCAGCATTTTGATGACCATATAAAAGACCAGTTTGCCGGTTACTCGGCAGACGTTCCGGGCGGCACCTGGGAAAATATTGAGCAACGGCGGGGCAAAAGAAAGCCGGGCGCTTTGTGGTTCCTGGCGGGCCGCACCCAGCTCCTGGTCCTGTTCCTGCTAATCGCAGGTGGCAGCGGGGCCTGGCTGTACATCAACCATAAAAAAGAAGAGGATAAAAACAACATCGCGGCCAATACAACCGATAAAAAAAACAACTACCGCCAACGCACAAACGAAACGGGCTTAACCAACGGCGATACAACAGCAACCGTACAATCAATTAATACCGAACAACAAACAACAACAGCTTCAACCGGCCATAAAATTAAACCGGCCCGTTCCAACGATTATATAACCAATAGCCCGCAGCGCAACAACCCCCATACATCCACTGCACTTCATAACAACGATGAAGCAACCAACTTTGCAAAAACGCGGAGGCGAACAACGAAAAAAGGAAAACAAAGCATACAGATCAGCAACGCGCTACCGGTTGAGGCCGGAGCCGAAGATGAAGGAGAAGATCCTGTTGCTGCCACTGCAACATCAACCAACGATGGCAGCTTGTGGCGCCGCCTGCGCAGTGAAGCCGAAAGGGCTACTGCCAAAGGAAAAGCAAAGCAAAAACCACCGATTCCTTTACTGGCGCGCGACTTTTTACCGGGTTGTCCAACCATAGAAAAGAATGCATCGGGCAATAAAAAATACATCGAGATCTATGCCGGCCCGGATTACAGTTTCCGCAGCTTCAGCAATCTCGGCGATACGGCCAGCGCCACTTATATGCAAAAAAGAAAGGAAAGCACCAGCTATTCTTCGGCTTACAGCGCAGGCATACGCTATACGAAAGTGTTCAACAATTCGATGAGCATCCGCGCAGGTTTTAACTACAGCCAGATCAACGAAAAATTTTCACTGGTGCAGGGCAACATCGTACAAATAACTTACATCATCAATAATAATGGCGATACCACGGGCAGCTTCAGCACCACGGGTACGCGCATCAAAACCACGCACAACAAATACCGCAGCATCGACATCCCGTTGACCATCGGTTACGAACTGGGCAACGGGCGCTGGCATGCCAACATCAATGCAGGTGCCATCATCAACCTGTACAGCTGGCAAAAAGGCGAGTTGCTGGATACAGCCTTCAAACCCGTAAGCATTACCACCGGCAAAGGCGCGGCGCCTTACCAGTTCAAAACCAATACGGGCATCGGTTTCCTCGGTGGCGTATCGGTGTATTACAGGCTGAGCAACAACTGGCACCTGATGGCAGAGCCCTGGTTCCGGTATAATTTTTCACCTATGAATAAAGAAAGCTCCAACTTAAAACAACGCTACCATACGCTGGGATTAAGGTTGGGCGTACGACTCGATATACCGTAACAGGCAGCATAAAAAAATGTAAGGGCATCTGTAAATAACAAGCCCGTAAAAGTACCAACGATGAAAAGAAATCTACTAACTGCATTTATGATCGGGGCGGGCCTGTTGCTGGTGTCCTGCCAGAAAGATATGGACCAGTTCATTCCCGACCCTGGACAATCGATCGGTCCGGATACCGCCTGGTACGGCAGCATCAGCATAGCCATGCCGGTAAGTCTTTTAAGGTCGGAATTACTTAAACCAAGCGGCATCGATACCATCCATGTGAATGCATTGGCCGATTCAGTTCGCTTTGGACCTTCGGCTACCTGCGGATTTCCGCCTTTCAGTTGTGTTACATCTGGCGGCCTGCCGGTGACCGGGCAGGTAACGGTTGAATGGAGTTTCGTTAAAACAAAGGGCGATATGATCAGGATGAACCGGCCCAATAGTTCTTACAACAGGTTGCTGGTAAACGGCGGGCAGGTGTTCATCTCCTTAAAAAAGGATGGGCAGGTTGTACAACTGGCACCGGGCGTAAAACTCGGCATCAACTGCGTCGAAACTAACAATACAGCAACGATGGATTTTTTCGCCGGTATGGAAACCTTTCCCGGTTTTACGTGGCAACCGAATCCTGATGTTACCAACAACAATGTTACCAGCATTCCCGACGGTTACAAGCTGCAAACAAACCGGTTGGGCTGGACAAGCTATGCCTACTTTTTTGATACGACAGGTTTAACCAGGAGCAGGCTTACGGCCAACCTGCCGGCGAATTATACCAATGCCAATACCATTTTATTTGTTGTATTCGATGGCCAGGCAACGGTCATTGATATGATGCCCGACGTGGGCAGCAGGAAATTCATCAGCCCGCTTTTGCCAGATGGAAAAGCTGTGAGCGTGATCGCCATTTCAAAACAGGAAGACGATTATTATTTTACCAGGACGCCCGTACTGATCAATGGCCTGGGAACGGGCAGCCAGGCAGTAAACATAACCCCGCAGAAGAAAACCTTGCCGGAGATTTTGGCGCTGCTGTCTGCGCTTTAATGTTATGCTGATGAGCGTGGGCCACTCCTTCGTTCACATCCATAAATCAACAGCTTTTCGCGGCAGCGACTCACGCTTGTTCTGATGTGCTATAAATAAAAAAGAGGTTGCCTAAAAAGCAACCTCTTTCAATTTTGTATGCTGCTGGATCAGCGAACGAGGGTTCCTACTTTTTCGCCGCTTACCACTTTTAATAAATTGCCGGGCGTGTTCATATCGAACACTACGATGGGCAGGTTGTTTTCCATGCACAGCGTGAAAGCCGTCATGTCCATTACCTTCAGGTTCTTCTGTATGCATTCGCTGAAGGAGATGGTTTCAAATTTAGTGGCCGCCGGGTCTTTCTCGGGGTCGGCGGAATAAATGCCATCTACCCGCGTGCCTTTGAGGATCACATCCGCTTTGATTTCTATGGCCCGCAGCGAGCCTGCTGTATCTGTTGTAAAATAAGGATTGCCGGTACCGGCGCCAAAGATCACCACCCTTCCTTTTTCAAGGTGGCGGATGGCGCGCCTGCGGATGTACGGCTCGGCGATCTGTTCCATTTTTATGGCGCTTTGTAAACGGGTGTAGATGCCCGCTTTTTCCAGCCCGCTTTGTACAGCCATGCCGTTGATCACGGTGGCCAGCATGCCCATGTAGTCGCCCTGCGCTCTTTCAATACCGCTTTCGGCTTCGTTCATACCGCGGTAAATATTGCCGCCGCCGATCACGATCGCTACCTGAACACCGAGTTCCGTAATGCTTTTGATGTCCTGGGCATAACGGGCAATGACATCGCTGTCGAGGCCGAAGTTTTTGTCACCCATTAATGATTCACCGGAAAGTTTCAGCAGGATGCGTTTGTACTTAGGAAGCATTGGAAGCTAATTTTGATTTCGGCAGCGAAGATAGGTTTTATATTTTTTTAACCGCTTTTATTGCGTACATCATGGGTAATTTACCTTCCATGCCTTTGATGCGCCACATGCCATCGGCACCCTGTTCGAGGTTGTTGAAACAATTGTAAGGCGAGTAAGGATATTCTTCAAATAAGGTGATGGTCAATCCCTGGTTGATGAGTGACATGAGGATCTCGCTGAAGGGGTGGTTCCAACTGTATTCTTCGGTGCGGATCGGCGCTTCGCGATCGGTATAGCTGCCGGTGTTTTCTTCGGCGATCACGCTCGTATTGAAATAATCATACTTGATCGTGGAAAAACGGTCATCCATCATCCACAGCGCAGGATGAAAATCCGCGATATAAAACGTACCGCCGGGTTTTAAAAAATGATTCACAATTCCGGCCCATTTGTCGAGGTCGGGCAGCCAGCCGATGGTGCCGTAAGAAGTGAACACGATATCGAATTGCCCTTGCAAATTTTCTTTAAGGTCGTACACATTGCTGCAGATGAAGCGGGCATCGAGTTGCAGTTCATCGTTGATCTCGTTTGCCAGGGCGATGGCGGCATCGCTCAGGTCCACGCCCGTAACAGTGGCGCCTTCGCGGGCCCAGCTCAATGTATCCATTCCAAAATGGCATTGCAGGTGCAACAGCGATTTTCCTTTCACCGGGCCTACACCTTCCAGTTCAATTTTGTTCAAAGCTGTTTTGCCTGCTTTAAAAGCCGCCAGGTCATAAAAGGCGGAATCTTTATGAACGCCCGTGCGTTTGTTCCAGGCTTCTTTGTTGGCGGTAAAATAACCGGGGTAGTCTTTTTCCATAAAACAAAAATAAAGGTTTAGGAGTTTAAAACTGGCCCGCAGGTAATCACAGATTTTAACGCAGATAGAAGGAGATTTAAAATCCAGCGATAACCAGGGGATTCTACATCTGCGCCAATCAGCGGAAATTATTTTCACAGATAGGAGGTGATTTTTTCCGGGAAAACATAACCGCAACAACTCAGTCAATCCAATTGTTTGCATAGGTTTCATTCCACCCATGCTTCCAACGCCTGTGGCTCCATAACCACATTTCAGGATTAGCGCGAATCGCTTCTTCCATAAAACGGGCATAGCGTAAAGTGAGTTCTCCTTCTTTTAAACTGGCAGGATCTTCGGCTGCAATGGTTAAGGTAGCCTTATAATATCCACGTTTCGGCTTTACAATCGATGTAAACAAAACAGGCAAATTGCCTGCCCTGGCTGCCTTTTCCGGGCCGGATACAAAGGCGGTGGGCCGGCCGAAAAAATTAGTCCACCAGGCTGTTGTAAGGTTGCCGGGACTTTGATCGGCAACCAATCCCAGCAGGTACTGCGTGCCGGCCAGCGTTTCCCTGGCCTTACTCATATTATTGGCAGCGATGAATTTAGTACCATGCCGCACCCGCAGTTTGTACATTATTTTTTCCATTGCGGGGCTGCTCAACGGCATGTATACAACATTTACCTGGTAGGCTGTATGAGTACTCAATACATGGTGGCCCCATTCCCAGTTAAAGGTATGGCCTAGGTGCAGCTGGCAGCTTTTACCGCTTTTAAATAAGGGATCCAATACTTCCCAATTGGCGCTGATCCGCTTTTCGAGAAATGATTTGGAAGCCGTTACGAGTTTAATCGTTTCTATGAATGAGTCGATAAGGTTGTGGTAAAAGGCCTTCGCGATTTTGGTTCGTTCTGCCAATGATTTTCCAGGAAAAGCCATGGCCAGGTTTTCCATCACTACCTTTTTACGATAGCCGATGATATAATATACCAACCCATAAATGCCATCGGATAGAAAATACAGTACCCGCATGGGAAGGAGAGAGAGCAGGTAAAACAAGGCGTATGTAAAGTGGTACATTATGGGCGAAGATAAAAGAAGTTGAAATTGTATCGCAGATAAAGGTGATTAAATTCAATGATCATCAGCTACGGAGAATATTTACTGCAGATAGTCGCAGATTTTATCGCAGATAGGAGGAGATTGAATTCTGCGATGATCAGCGGTTTCTGCATCAGCGGCAATAAACGGGAAACCAACACAATCATCATTTCCCAAAATAAAAAAGCGAAGCATTTACTGCTTCGCTTTTGCTATAATATTTTTTAATGACCAAACCCTTATCCTAAAGCTACACGTTTGAATTCGGTCAGTTTAAGATCAGCATTTACTGATTTCAAATAATCTGCAACGCTTTTGCTGTTGTCCTTTACAAAAGGCTGTGCCAGCAGGGTATTGTCTTTTAAGAACTTGTTTACTTTACCAACGGCGATCTTTTCGGCCATTTCAGCAGGTTTGCCTTCGGCTTTGATCTGTTCGATGGCGATGTCTTTTTCGCGGGCGATGGTTTCAGCAGGAATAGCTGATTCATCTATGGCCAGCGGGTTCATGGCGGCGATCTGCATCGCTACATCTTTACCAGCTTCGGCAGCTTCCTGGTTCATACCTACGAGCACACCCATGCGGTTGGCACCGTGAATATAAGAAGCCACGAAATCCGCATCTACCCTTTCAAATTTTGAAACGGCGATTTTTTCCCCGATGGCAGCCAGTTTATCGTTGATGAGGTCGGCAACGGTTTGAGCGCCGATCTTCACTTCGTTCAATTCTTCAGCACTTTTTACATTGTTGCTGATGGCGGCATCGGCGATGCTTTGTGCAAAGGCAACGAAGTCGGCATTCTTGCTCACGAAATCGGTTTCGCAACTGATGCAAACGATGATGCCTGCTTTATTGTCGGCGGTTGTTTTAGCAATGATCACGCCTTCTTTGGCTTCGCGGTCGCTGCGCTTGGCGGCAACTTTCTGGCCTTGCTTGCGCAACCAGTCGATGGCAGCTTCAAAATCGCCATTGCTTTCTGTTAATGCTTTACGGCAATCCAGCATACCGGCGCCGGTCGTCTGGCGTAATTTATTGATGTCTGCTGCTGTTATTGTAACACTCATGGTAATTAAAAATTTGAAATTAGAAATTAGAAATGTTTACGAAGCTTTGAATACAGTAAAGTATTAAGGCTCACGCAAGTTTTCCCGTTTTCAGTTTATTGGTAACAACCGGTAATTATTTACCTGCGGGTTTCCTGCCACCTGCACCCGGACCTGGCACACGACGCTTAGGCTGAGCGGCTACGCCCCTTCCACCACCACGTTTGTTGCGGTCGTCGGTGCTGTCGCCTTTTTGTTCAAAGCGGGCTGCTTTTGCTTCGGCTGATTCTTCGGTATCGTTTCCTTCGTCGTCGCTGTCCTTATCAGCCTGGCGCTCCTGCAAACCTTCAGCGATGGCTGCGGTGAGGTAGTTAACGATGATGGCGATGGATTTGGTAGCATCGTCGTTTGACGGGATCGCGAAATCGATCTTGTTCGGATCGCCGTTCGTATCCACCATACCGAAAGTGCTGATGTTTAATTTTTTTGCTTCTGCAAGCGCGATGTGTTCGTGGCCTATATCCACCATGAACAGGGCTGCAGGTACGCGGCTGATCTGTGCGATACCACCGAGTACTTTTTCCATTTTATCCTTGTCGCGGGTAAGCGTCAGGCGTTCTTTCTTGGTTAAGCTTTCCGCGCTGCCGTCGGCCAGCATTTTTTCGATGCTCTGCATTTTCTTCACGCTCTTGCGAACGGTGTTGAAGTTGGTAAGCATACCACCCAGCCAGCGTTCGGTAACGTACGGCATGTTCACGCGTTTTGCGCATTCGCTCACGATCTCTTTCGCTTGTTTTTTTGTAGCAACGAACATGATCTTTTTACCGCTGCGGGCAATGGCTTTTAAAGCCGCTGCAGATTCCTGCAGGCCTTCCACGGTTTTATTAAGATCGATGATGTGGATACCTTTCTTTTCAGCAAAGATGTAAGGCAGCATCTTAGGGTTCCATTTCTTTTTCAGGTGACCAAAGTGTACGCCTGCTTCAAGAAGTTGCTGTTGTAAGGAAGTGTTATTTTCCATTGTTTATTATTAAAATAGTTATGTATTGAAAGTTGATGGTTAAAGGTTGAAAGTTGGTGACTCTTTTTGAACCATCAACCTTCAACTTTCCAACCTGTATATTAACGCTTGCTGAACTGGAAGCTCCTTCTTGCTTTTTTGCGGCCTGGTTTTTTACGTTCAACAGAACGTGGGTCGCGTTTAAGCAAACCTGCTGCTTTCAATGCGGGGCGATAGTCGGCGCTTACTTCAAGCAATGCACGGGCAATACCGAGCTTGGTTGCTTCGGCCTGTCCTTTAACACCACCACCGGTAGCGTTTACCACCACGTCAAATTTATCAGTTGATTCAACTGTTTTGAAGGGTGCTTCTACCTGGTTTTGTAAATAAACCAACGGGAAGTACACTTTATAGTCTTTACCGTTGACAGTGATTTTTCCGTCACCTTTTGAAAGGAAAACACGGGTTACCGCTTCTTTCCTACGGCCGACTGCATTTTTTTGCTTTTCCATTTATATTATTAATTAGGAATTTAAAATTTAGAATTTCAGTTCTTTTGGTTGTTGAGCACCATGTGGATGTTCGGCACCCTGGTACACGAATAATTTTTTGTACATCTGGCGACCGAGGCGGTTCTTAGGCAACATGCCTTTAACAGCCCTTTCGATCAGTACTTCGGGACGACGCGCCAGTAAGTTCTTGGCGGGCTCTTCCTTACGTCCACCCGGGTAGCCGCTGAAAGTATCGTAAACCTTGTCTTCCATTTTGTTACCGGTCAGCTTGACCTTTTCGCAATTGGTAACAATGATGTAATCGCCGCAATCAACGTGCGGGGTGTAATAGGCTTTGTTCTTGCCGCGCAAAATTGCCGCGATCCTGGCACACATACGACCAACGGTTTGATTAGTACCATCAACAACGTACCAGTTGTGCTTTACGGTAGCCTCGTTCGCATGTTTTGTTGTGAAATGTAATTTGCTCATTTTTGTTTTTTTAGTCCTGCCGGTGGCCGGACGGTTTTAAAATTCAGATCTGTTTACGCCATCCCGTAAACCGCCGTTGAACAAACCGGCATAAAAAATGCCCTCCTGTTTTTCGGACGGCAAAGGTAGGGCTGAATAAAGGTTTTTTCCAAAGAAAAAGGGAAGTATTTTGAAAGACACTTTTCTAACTCATTGATTTACAGTAAAAATTTTGTCTGATTTTTAAAGCGGCTGCCCAACCCTGTCTAAAAGATGGCGAATTATCAATATTTTTCTTTTGGCCGGAGCCATCCGCCTCATCCCAGGGGAGAAGGGCGCTGCAATATTGAAGACCTCACCCCCAACCTCCCGAAGTAATTCGGGACAGGCTCTCTCCCAAAGAGAGGGAACTGGCAGCATTTCGTTTACTGCTTAATGATCTTTTTCGTTTCCCTGTGACCTGGATATTGCAAGGTAAGAAAATAAATGCCTTTGGCCAGGTGCTTTACATCCATGGTCGTGGAGAGCAGGCTGCCGGTCATTTGAATGTTTTGCTGTTGTACAACAATGCCTTTGCTATCTGTAAGGGAGATGCCGGCGATTGACCGCGCAGCCGCCGGTATTTGCAGGTGCAGGCTGTTGGCCACGGGGTTGGGGAAAACAGTGATGGCCGTTGACCGGCTGTTGACTTTTAAAGCTACCACCTCGCTGTACCCGCTGTCGCCTTTATTGTCCATCATTTTAAGGCGGTAAAAATTAGTGCCGTAAAAAGGCTCGTTGTCGATCGCACTGTACAGGGTTTTACGGCTGCTGTTGCCGGCCGCATTTATTTTTTGCTGCTGCGCAAAGTGAATGCCGTCGATACTTTTCTCCACGATGAAATGCGCAGTGTTTTGTTCCTGCGCGGTTTCCCACTTCAGTTCCACATGGTTATTATTATTGTTCCCGTTGAAACTGGTTACCGAAAAAGGCAGGAGCCACAGGCTGTTGAGCGCAATGTTCTTCAGGGCAGGGCCGCCAGGCACACAGTAGCACGCGGCCGAAAAACCCCAATATACATTCGCACCGAGTTGTCCTACAAGGTCAACCACGTTGCTTTTGATGAGTACATTTTTATAATAGAATTCAAGCGTATTCGTGGCTTTGGTCCACTTTATTTCATAGGGTTCATAGCTGTAATAATTAATGGCGCCCAAAGCGGAATAAGTAGACGTATAATTCCCGAAGGTGCAGGCGGAATTGTTTCTCCAGTAAGCCACGTGGTTGATATCGGTGGTGGGTTCATAATTCACATTCTGCCCGGCGGTGCAAAAACTGCCGCGCATATCCAATTCTATTACAAAGTCGTTGGCGATACTGCCGGTTCCGAAGTTGTGTATGTTATCCGTACTGATCACCGTGGGCGGGTAGGTAGTGGTGGGCGCTGTTCCACCGGGAATGAATAAAAAGGCCATGCCGTTGTTGAAGGTATTGCCCATATATACATTGAACCGCAACTGGAAATTGGTGTTCAGGTTGAAGGGAACACTCCAGAATGCTCTGCCGGCATAAGGTGTAGCACTGGTGCCATTGAGGGATATGTTGTTGGTGGTTTTGCTGGCAATGCCCTGGGTAATGAACTGGGCCTGCGTTAAAAAAGGAAGAAAGAAAAGAACGGGAAAAAATTTTTTCATGTTTTGTAGTTTGACTTTTAAAAGAATGTTTGTCAAGGGGTACAAAACGGTAAGAATGCAAATGTAGAAGAGGAGGGTGAAGGGAAGGGGGGTGAAATCACGGTAAATGATGCAGCAGGCCCCTGTTCTTTTAAAAAGAGCAGCGGTTATTTCCTGCTTCTAAAACGATCAACAGGGCTGGCTGCTACCGCATGTCCGTCGGGAAGTGCCGGCGCGCCTGAAACCTACGTGATACCCGAAGCATTTGATGTAATTAATTTTGCATTGAATGTTGCCAATGTGCTTAGGTTTTATGGTAAATAAATGCATGGGCAAAAATGCCAAACGGGATAAAAGGGTGCAATCACGGGGGTTGAAAAGTTGTTGGTTAAGCCGGGAAAATAGTAATCGTTGTGCCTTCTCCCGGGACAGATTGAATGCTGGTTTTATATTTTACCTGGTTGCTGCGGTATTGCATGTTTTTCAACCCATATCCTTTTTTGACCGTAGCCTCGTTGAAGCCTTTGCCATTGTCGGTAATGCTGATCCTTATCTTTTTACCAGCGGAATTAATGTTGATGTCGATGCGTGAAGCCCCTGCATATTTAATGCTGTTGTTGATGGCTTCTTTACATACAAGAAATAAGTTGCGTTTTTCTTCCTTGGTTAATTGTTTGCTGTTGATGCCGGGCTCTGTTTTTATATCCACCTCTATGTTGCTGGCAGCAGCTACCGGTAAAGCAAATTGTTTTAACCTGGTGACCAGTTCATCCACCGTGTCGAGGGAGTCGTCAAGCACCCAGATCATGTCCCTTAGCCCGGTGGTGGCTTCTTTTAAATTGTCTTTTATCTGCTGCAGGCTTTCGTCCTGGTTCACACCGCTGATGGCAAGGTTGGTGAATACTTTTACACTGTTGAGCGTGCTGCCCAGGTCATCGTGCAGGTCGGTGGCGATGTTGCGCCGGATCTCGTGTTGCTTTTTAATTTGCCTTATGCGGTAGCGGTAGAGCGCGTACATCATTCCCGCGATGGCCAATACAACCAGTAACTTAAACCACCCCGCCTGGTACCATTTGGGCAGGAACACCAATACGAGTTCTTTGGGTTCGCTCCATACGCCGTCTTCGTTGGCGGCTTTTACCTGCAGGTGATAAGTGCCGGGGGCGAGGCCGATGAGGGTAACGAAATTTTGGGTGGAGAGGTTGATCCAGTCTTTGCTTCTTTCCCTGATCCGGTATGCATAGGTTGTGCGGGTAGGGTTGCTGTAATTGAGTGCCGAAAAGTAAATATTGGTTTGCAGGGTGTTATTGGGCACAGCAAATTTATGAAAGTCAAGATTTGCCGTATCGACCTTGGCCTTCTGCGTTTCCAGGATGATCCTGTTGAGGTAGAGTAACGGCGGGGAGGCATTGCCTGAAAGTAACCCGGGCTGTATAATCGTAAACCCTTTCAATCCTCCTGCGTAAATAACATCATCTTTCATCATCCCTGCGGCTTCTTCAAACCCGTTGGAATGAAGGCCATCGGACCAGTAATAATTTTGAAATGCTTTCGTAGCCAGATCGAATACCGACAGCCCGTAATTTGAAGTTATGATTAATTTCCCTTTATAAGGATATAGCTGGTACACGCCGTCATTGGTAAGCCCGTCGAGCGTTGTATAAATTTTTACGACGTTCATCTTTCTGTCCAG
>Ga0247806_10000292_pt1 | contig 34088 bp, 20 predicted proteins | sample UWRJL059202B1_FD_179935 | JGI IMG/M metagenome (GOLD analysis project Ga0247806, IMG submission 179935) | Plant litter microbial communities from Arlington Agricultural Research Station in Wisconsin, United States - UWRJ-L059-202B-1 | ecosystem: Environmental > Terrestrial > Plant litter >... | reverse complement strand
TGCAGGAAAGGATCGAGGTAAATTAAAACATTGCGGCATGTTATAAGATCCATTTTTGCAAACGGAGGGTCTTTAACAAAGTTGTGCACCGCAAATATGCACATATCGCGTATTTCTTTATTAATATGGTAGGCACCTTCAACCCTGGTAAAATATGTGGCCAGCCTTTTGTCGGAAACGTTTGTAAGCTCATGCTTACTGTAAATCCCTGTACGTGCTTTAGCAATTACATTTTCTGATATATCAGATGCAAATATCTGTACCTTAACGCCGCTTAGTTTATCTGCCAGGTATTCGTGCAGGCATATTGCTATAGAGTATGCCTCTTCTCCCGTAGAACACCCTGCTACCCAAATGCGTATACCATCATCCTGTATTTTTTTTGGGAGTATGGCAGAAAATACAGTTTCGCATAAGGTGTCAAAAATTTTAGAGTCCCTAAAAAAATAACTTACCGGAATTAAAATATCATTAAACAAGGCGTCCTGTTCCTGCCTGTTATTTCTTAAAAAAGTAAGATAGGCCGATGGTTCTTCACGTTTTGTTATTACCATTCTGCGTGATATCCTACGGCGAATGGTGGGCTGTTTATAATGCGAAAAATCATTACCGGTGCGTAGCCGCAATAATTTTATTATTTGCTTAAAAATATCCTCGTTTGTTTTCGCATACAAATGGTCATTTTCATTATAAGCATTACTTGTGGTATATGCTTGGTTTATATAGGTAAGGTTATCCGGTATTTCTTCAATTTCAAGAATAAAATCGGCCGCCCCTGTTTTAATAGCGTTTAGGGGCATACTATCATAATCGGCAGAGTCCGGGTTTTGTACAAAGGTAATCCCGCCATTTTCTTTAATAGTCTTTAATCCCTCGGTACCATCAAAGCCGCTACCTGTAAGTACAACCCCGCGGGCAAAACTTTTATGTACTTCGGCAAGCGAATTAAAAAATATATTTATTGGCATATTTCGCTTTCCTGCATCTCTGTCAGAAAGTTTTAGCACACCATCCATTGCGGTAAGTATTTTATTTTCGGGTATTATATATATAGAATCTGGCGCAATGTTAATGTCGTCTTCAATTTGATATACAGGCAAATTAGTTTCGGATGTCAGTATTTCAACCAACAGGCTATCGTGAGTGGGAGAGAGGTGTTGTACCAGTATATAAGCCATTCCCGAATTTGCCGGGATATGCCTTAGTAATATTTTAAAAGCATCCAATCCTCCCGCCGAAGCGCCAATACCAACTATTGGAAAATTTTGCACTGTATGGGCGGGCTGTATATTGTTTTCTGACATTTTGCTTTTGTTGGTACGTATTCAAAGATACTTAAAAATAATTTTTTGTAAAACAAAAAAAAATCTCCTTAAAGAGATTTTATATAGTTGTAAAAACATAATTGTTTGTTAGTAGATATTGCAGTTTGTAATAATTAAACAGGGAAATACAGGCTCATAACAGTACCTTGACCTACCGAGCTTGACGCACTAATATGGCCATTGTGGTTTTGCATTATTTTTTTGCATAATGCCAGCCCTACTCCCGATCCTCTGTAATCCGGAGACGAATGCAGCCTTGTAAATATGTTAAATATAGTTTCGGCATATTGCTGGTCAAATCCCATGCCGTTATCTGCCACATATATTACATTATATAAAGTACTGTCATTGGGTTTAAAATTAACAGGTACATGGTTAGGTGTAATTTTTATTACGGGTTTAGTATCGGGCGAAGAATACTTAATAGAATTTGCTATAAGGTTAGAGAACAGCTGTCTTAACAAAAAAGTCATACCTTTTATTTCAGGAAGGGCATCTACAATTATTTCTGCCGATTTTTCATTTATAGTTTCTGCCATATCAATCTTTACCTCACTTAAAATATGGTTAAGGTTTACAATTTCTACAACTTCGTCTGTATGTTTAAGGCGTGTATATTTTAAGATATCTATCAATAATGTTTGCATACGGCTGGCTGATGCCTTCATCCTTTGTATAGCATCCTGTGCATTTACAGATATTTGCTCGTCTTTACTTAATATTCTGGAAGCAATAAGCTGTATTTTGCGTAAAGGTTCCTGTAAGTCGTGCGTGCTTATCCAGTTAATGTTTTCAAGCTCAGAGTTTGTCTGGCTTAACAGTTCGCTTAGCTTACGGTATTTTTCTTCCTCCTGGGTAATTATAAGCAGGTTTATTTGGCGTTGCAGGTTGTAGGCACAGGCAGCAGCTGTATCCAGCTCAGGTTGCAGCCAGGGTTTGCTCATGCATTCTACAACTTCTTTCCATAATTTAAAAGAGTTCCTTGGGTAAAGCCCTTTAGCATCTTTAATGATAGACTTGGCGGGGTCACCTGCCCAGTTAACTTCTGTTATAGTTTCCGGCCTGTACCATATAATGCAATTGTTGCTGTCAATTTCGAGCGAATGGTATATTATGCCCGATGTGTTTTCGCACATGTTTTTCGCCTCAGGCAAAAAATCTATAAGCTTGTTGGTACTAAAGCTGCTGTGGTTGCTGTATACAGCCAGCCAGGATGCCAGCGTCCTAATTTCATCGTCGGCCGGGGTAAGGCCGCTTTTGTAAATGGTGCCGTTAAAAAGTACTGATACGCCTGATGCGTTGCAAAGCGCAAGCAAGTCTTCACTATTTACAAGGTTATTAAGTAAAGATATTTGGTTTAGAGTATAATTATTAACCCTGTCGAGAGCCAGGTTAATCTTTCGGGAAAGGTCATACTCTTCAGATGCCTGTCTTACATCTATTTGCGAAGTAATAAAATGGCCCTGCAACTGCGCGGCAAGCCTAACTTCCGGACTAAGATTTTTTGGCGAGTAGTGGTGGCATGCAATAAGCCCCCACAACTTCTTTTTGTATATAAGTGATATGGTAAGTGAAGCGCCTACCCCCATATTATGAAGGTATTGTACATGCATAGGCGATGTACTGCGCAGTATAGCAAGGCTTAGGTCGAGGTTTTTATGCTCTGCATCATCTATTGTATAGATGGGTACAGGAGTATAATCAATATCAGTTATAAGCCTTAATAAATTACTCATATACAAATCGCGCGCCTGTGGCGGTATATCTGTATGTGGGTAATGCAGACCTAAAAAAGGCTCAAGGTCTTCGCGGCGTGCTTCGGCAAAAACCTCGCCATTATAATCGCCGTCAAACCGATAGACCATAACCCTGTCATAGCCCGTTATTTCACGCGTTCCTGTTGCTACAAGCTGGCAAAGCTGTTTTAAGGTATGTGTGTCGTGCATGTAACCTAAAAACTGCGAAGTCTGATTATATACTTCATTAGCCGCTTTAACCTGCATTATTGCAGGTTCGGCTTCAATAATATATGTAGCATCACTTTTATGAACTGTACATAAAAAATCAACACCGGCAAGGGTAAGTGGCAGTAAAAACGAGGAGAGCATCTGGTTATTGTTTATATAATCCAGTAACAGCTGTTTAGGCTCATCGCCAAAAACAGTATCAAACCCTTTTCCAAGCAATTCAGTATGAAAAAGGGTTAGGTACTGTGCAGTATTTGCACTGCAATAGTCTATAAGCAGGGAGTCTTGTTTAAGGCCCAGCAAAAAGCCATGAGGCTGTATACTACCGGGTATGTGTATAGGTTCCTGCTCACAATTAGTGAGATTTACAATATCGCGATTTACAATATCTTTAATCTTCATATATATTATGCGTGTGCGTTTGCTGTTAAGTAAGCGCCTATAGCATCAAAACCATAGTTTGCACCTGCAATAATTTCGTCTTCGCAATTGTTAACATCTGCATATTGAATTAGCGCACCAAGAAAGGCTTTCCAGTGGCTACCGGTTTGAGCACCGTAACCGGAAAAATAAGTAGCACCACTTTCTGCATCATGGCCCAGGGCACCGTTAATATTTTTAAGAATAACACGGCCTCCCAAAGAAGATCCTTCTATAACATACATTACACCAAAAGCAAACGCGGGTGTAAGCTTTTCAGCATCAAGGTTTTGTGTTAATGGCTGTAAAGACTCTGTTTTAGTAACGCCAAGTGTTTTAAGGTCGGCTTCTATAAATTGAGCTTTAGGGTGTACATCAAGTCCTTCAACATTTTTATAAACAACATGAAAAATGTTCTCTTCGGCATCTTTTACAACATCGTGCATTAAACCAAGGTAAAGAGCATATTCTTTATCTGTTACAGCAGGGTTCATGATTGATGTAGATACCGGCAAAGCCTCAAGGCCTGTATGTGATTTGGTAGTTGCAGCGCGTAATTTTTCTAAAAATGTAGTGGCAGATAATGTAATGTCCATTAAAATTGTAATTAAGATGTGTAAACAAAAATTATTAATTGCCCATTTTATAGAGAGGGCATCTTCTTTAAATTTTTAGGTTGTCAAATAATTCATTTATACTCCGATAACCGGCAACTAAAGTATAGCTTTTTTCTATGATTTTGCTGCCGTTTCACACAGAAAACAATGCAATGCCCAACAAATTTTGTTTTGCTGCCACCTTACTTAAACCTGCCATATCTGCTCAATTTTTTCGGAAATCACTTTCTGCTAAAAGGACCAGATTACAATGTGTTTAATTTACAAAACTACTTAAAAAATCGTGTAATATATCTAAAGTGAATAATTTTTAACCCTTTTTTAGTAATCGTTTATTATTAAAAATAATTTGTAAGTAAGTTGGCATTATTGTGTTATATAACATTTAGTGTATAATGTTGTAATAATAAAATGGTTGTGTGTGTGTAATTTTGTAGTTCTTTAACAAGTAATTATGAAAACCGGTTTATTTATAACATCTATCGCAGCCTTTGTAGTGGCATTATATTTTTTAGTTTGCGACCTTTTAAGTAAATACTGTATTTCGCATTTTGTATATTTAATGCTGCTTGTAATTATCCTTTTAAATAGTATAGCAGGTATATTTATGACATGGCCGGATGTGTTAGCTAAAAAAAATAAATAAACCTCTTTGTTCCTTATATAATATACTAAAGTGTGCAACATTTTGTTCTTTGTAATGCTATTCAACCATTAATTATCGTTAATGGCTTCAGGTTTTACAGAAATTAGTATCTTCACGGCGTTTTTATAAAATGCAAATAGACCGTTTTTAATGAAAAATATCAGTAAGCTTTACCCGTATCTGCTGGCCATAATAGGCTTTGTAGTGGTTTCCCTTATTTACTTTTATCCTGTGTTGCAGGGCAAAAAAATATCTCAAAGCGACATCGCCCAGTACACCGGCATGGCAAAGGAGAGAGACGATTTTAGGAAACAAACAGGTGAAGAATCTTACTGGACAGACAGTGCCTTTGGCGGTATGCCTACCTATCAGCTTGGTGCGCATTACCCATACAATTTTATAAAGGCTGTAGATGGCGTTATTCGCTTTTTACCTCGCCCTGCCGATTATTTATTTCTTTACTTTTTTGGTTTCTTTGTGTTACTTAAAGCTCTAAGAATAAATACATTAATGGCATTTTTTGGGGCACTCGCCTTTGGGTTTTCCACTTATTTTATAATACTCCTTGGGGTAGGGCATAATGCTAAGGCCCATGCTATTGCATACATGCCTATGGTAATTGCAGGTGTAATACTCGTTTTTAGGAAGCGATATATTGTGGGCGGATTGCTTACACTCCTGGCTTCGGCATTAGAGATAAATGCTAACCACATACAAATGACGTATTACCTCTTTATACTACTTGTTATATTAGGGATATACTTTATTATAGATATCGTTAAAAATAAAGAATATAAGCATTTAGGGATATCGCTAGCCATATTTTTTGGTGCGGCATTGCTTGCCGTAGGTATGAATGCTACAAACCTTATGGCTACTGCCGAGTATGCAAAGTTTAGTACCCGTAGCGACAGTAACCTTTCTTTTAATCCTGATGGCAGCCCTAAAGAGGACAAAAATGCCATGAGCTATGAATATATTACAGAGTATAGCTATGGTATAGGCGAATCGTTCGACCTTATTGCACCGCGCCTTTATGGTGGGTCTTCTGGCCACGAAAAACTGGGTAAAGACAGCCATGTTGTAGAATATCTTCAAACATTACAGGTAGCAGAAGGTCAATACTTAAGCCCGGAGCAAGCTTTAGAATTTGCTCAGCAGGGAGTGGTTACTTACTGGGGCGACCAAACTATTGTTGCTGCACCTGCATACATAGGCGCAGTGGTTTTCTTCTTGTTTGTACTGGCTCTTTTTGCCGAAGATAATAAAATAAAGTATGCATTTTTAGCAGGTTCTATAATTGCATTGCTATTATCATGGGGTAAATATTTTGAGGTGCTTACTAAGTTTTTTATAGATTATGTACCCATGTATAACAAGTTTAGGGCGGTATCTTCTATACAGGTATTGCTGGAACTTTGTATACCTGCACTGGCTGTTATGGGGCTTTATGCTTTCTTTAAATCAGATAAAACAAAACAATGGAGTGTTTTATGGAAATCGGCTGCAGTGAGCGTTGGTGTCTTGGTGGTATTACTTTTATTTAAAGGTAGTTTTGATTTTAGCGGACCCCGCGATGCTAACTATACCCAGCAATTGGGTCAGGGCTTTATAGATGCTTTGAGGCAGGACAGGATGGATATGTACACGAACGATCTTTTGCGTTCGGGCTTTTTTATTCTTGCGGTGGCTCTTGTACTTTGGTTATATATTAAAGACAAGCTTGCACAAACTACGGCTATAATAGCAGCCGGTGTACTTATGGTAGCCGATCTTTATATTGTAGATAAAAACTATGTAAACAGCGAGAGTTTTGTTAGCGCCCGTGAAGCCGATGTGCCTTTTGAAGCTTCACAAGCCGACCAGCAAATAGCGCAGGACGATTCACACTATCGTGTGTTTGATATGGATAACCACATGAACGGTGCACAGGCATCTTACTTTCATAACTCTATTGGTGGGTACCATGCTGCCAAGCCCCAAAAAATGCAGCAGCTATTTGATTACCAGATAGCACAACGCCCTATGAACATTGGGGTGCTTGATATGCTTAATGTAAAATATGTATTGCAGCGCAACGAAGAGGGCCAGGTAATACCTATACCTAACAATACTGCTAACGGCAATGCATGGTTTGTAAGCCGCGTTAAAGCAGTACGCACTGCCGATGAAGAAATGAAGGCAATTAACAAGCTCGATACCAAGCATGAAGCAGTTATAAACAAAACAAAGTTTCCTGATGCTGCCACTAAAACTACGTATGTAGCAGACAGTACGGCAACTATTAAGCTTGATGAATACAGGCCTAACAAAATAACCTACACATCTAATAATAAGAGTGAGGGGCTGGCAATTTTCTCTGAAGTATATTACGCCAATGGCTGGAATGCTTATATAGATGGTAAGCTTGTTCTGCATTTTGAAGCTGATTATATGCTGCGTGGGTTAAAAATTCCTGCAGGCAAGCACACAATAATATTTACTTTTGAACCACAGGTGGTTAAAACGGGCAGTACTATTGCTCTGGTAAGTTTTATAGGCATGTTGCTATTGTTAGGTGCCGGAATTTATTATGAGACTAAAAAGAACAAACAGCCTGTAAAAGCATAGTCTTTTATTTTCAGTAAGCAGCCCATGTTATCACATAAGCGGAAAATCTGAAATTTAAAATCTGCAATGAAGAAAGTCCTTATCATAACCTATTACTGGCCGCCCGCGGGTGGGCCGGGTGTACAGCGGTGGCTTAAGTTTGTTAAGTACCTGCCGGGTTATGATATAGAGCCTGTTGTTTACATACCGGAGAATCCCACCTATCCACTTATAGATAGAGGATTACTGAGTGATGTTAGTGGTAGCACCACTATTATAAAACATAAAATTGTTGAGCCTTATGCCTGGGCGTCGGCATTCTCAAAAGGCAGTACTAAAAAAATAAGTTCCGGAATTATACCGGCGCAAAAAAAACAATCGCTGCTGCAAAAAGCAATGCTGTGGGTACGTGGTAATCTTTTTATTCCTGATGCTCGTGTGCTTTGGGTTAAACCCTCTGTAGCTTATTTATCTGCCTACATAAAAGAGAACGGAATAGATACCATAATTACTACCGGGCCACCACACAGCCTGCACCTTATTGGGTTGGGACTAAAAAAACAACTTGCTGTTAAATGGATCGCTGATTTTAGAGATCCGTGGACAACCATTGGCTATCATAAGCAATTAAAATTATCGGTTTCAGCAGCTAAAAAACATAAGAATTTAGAGCGTGAAGTTTTAAATACGGCCGATACCATACTTGTTACCAGCCCAACTACCAGAAAAGAATTTGAAGCACTTACTACAAAACCCATTGCAGTTATTACCAATGGTTACGATGTAGAGAAAGTAGTGAAACAACCGCTTGACGAAAAATTTACTATTGCACACATAGGTTCATTCCTGTCAGAACGGAACCCGAAAATATTATGGGAGGCTTTAGCCGAACTGATAACTGAAGACAGCAATTTTAAAGCTGATTTCGAACTGAAATTAATTGGCGCAATAAGCCGCGAGGTTTTAGATGCTATTGATGCGAAAGGACTATCGGGATATGTAAACAATCTGGGCTATGTAAGCCATGACGAAGCTATTGCTGCCCAACGCAAAAGCCAGGTATTATTACTTGTTGAAATTGACAGCGAAGAAACCAAATGTATTATTCCGGGTAAACTGTTTGAATACATGGTTTCCGAAAGGCCCATCATTGCAATAGGGCCACAGGGTGCTGATTTTTGCGGAATTATCCAATCTACCAATGCCGGTATATTTGTTACCTACACAGAGAAAGAAAGGCTAAAGCAGGCTATACTTAATTATTATAATCAGTATCGTAAGGGAGGCTTAAAATCGCATCCTGTAGGGTTACAGCAATATTCGCGCAAAGCACTTACCGGCCAGTTGGCAGAATTGCTAAAAAGCCTTTAATATCATTCTGCCTTCTCTGTTTCCTGTAACATGCTGCTTTTTTCAAACTCAGTAGGTGTCATCCCAAAATGCTTCTGGAAATTCCTGCCAAAACTGGTCTGCGATTTATAGCCCACCATTTCGGCAACCTCATAAATTTTCATATTAGTAGTTTTAATAAGGTGTGCTGCCTTTTTAAGTCTGCTAAGATTAATAAGTTCATTAGGAGATAACTGAGAGATTTCCTTAATGCTTCTGTATAGCGTAGAGCGGCTCATATTCATTAAGTCGGCTATTTTATCAACGCTAAGCTCATAATCTTTAAGGTTATCTTCTATTACTTTATCAAGTTTTGTGAGAAATGTTTTCTCGGTGCCCGATGTAGCAAGCGATTTTAAGTGGGCGAGGGGCGAACTGGAATAATGGCCTAATATTATCCTGCGATTTTGTATCAGGTTAGATATTTGTACTAACAAATAATCCATAGAAAAAGGTTTGGTAATGTAAGCATCTGCCCCCGATTCGAGACCTTCTATCCTTGCATTAAGGGCACTTTTTGCTGTTAATAATATTACAGGTATATGGCTTGTCTTATCGGTATCCTTTATTTCACGGCACAGCTCTATCCCTTTTTTTACAGGCATCATTACATCGCTTACCACAAGCTGTACCTCATGTTTATTAATCATTTTCCAGGCTTCGTCTCCATTCTTGGTAAGGATAACATTATACGTTTCAGATAGTTCAGAGAAAATAAAGTCGGCAAGTTCTTCATTATCTTCGGCAACTAAAATTACCGGTGCCTGCTTATTAAACTTAACAGTAACATTCTCGTTTATTTTAGTTGGTGCAACGTGAGATGCTTTAATGGCTACAAACTCCTCGCTTTGATGCACAGGAAGTTGTAAAACAAAACTGTTCATAGCAGTTTCGGCAGCATCAATGCGCAGTGTGCCATTGTGTAGCTCTATGAGAGAGTGAGCCAGAGAAAGGCCAATGCCGGTGCCTGTACTTTGTGCATCTGCCGGCAGTCTGAAAAATGGCTCGAATATCTTTTTCTGCAAATGCGACGGAATAATATCGCCATCATTTTTTACAACGATCCAAAAGTTTATATCATCGCATTGTATAATAACTTTAATATGCTTTTTGCCATACTTTAACGCATTGCTAAAAAGGTTGCTCAATACTTTTCTAAAAGCTTCTTCGTCTACAAAGGCAACAACATCTTTAGCCTCTTCAATAATTTCAAACTTTAATTCTTTATCCTGTATAAGCTGGCTAAAACTCTCATAAGTTTCATGTAAAACATCCGATACATTTACCTGTATAAAGCTCAATTTCAGGTTTTTCATTTCTGCTTTCCTAAAGTCGAGCAACTCATTAACAAGATTAAGCAGGCGGTTGGTGTTTTTCTCCATGATCCCTAAATTCTTAGGGATATCGGGGGTTTTATACTTTTGTTTCAGCAACTTTTCGAGCGGACTTTTTATAAGCGTTAAAGGTGTACGTATCTCGTGGGCAATATTGGTAAAAAACTCAATCTTTGCCTGGTATATTTCGCGTTCCTTATCGTTTTCCAGTTGCCTAATGCGTAGGTTATTTTTACCGCGGTTATAGCGATGGTAGTAGCGCAACGAGTAGTACCCTATTATTAGCAATATAATAAAGTATATCAGATAGGCTATTTTACTGGCATAAAACGGAGGTAAAACGGTAATGGTAACTACTCTGTTCTCTTTGCTCCATACACCATAGCTGTTTAGGGCTTTAACCTTAAAAATATATTTACCGGCAGGCAACTCTGTAAAATTTACTTCATGGTTTTTACCTAATGCCATCCAGTTGTCGTTTAACCCTTCTATTTTGTACCAATACTCAGTCATCTCCGCAGATGTAAAGCTAAGAGATGCAAATTCAAGCTTAAAAGTAGACTGGTGGTTGTTTAATGTGATATCATCTGAAAATAGTATCGATTTTTCGAGAGGTGAACCATCTTTGCCCACAGGCACATCTTCATTATTAATAAAAATATCGGTAATGTATAGGGGAGGGCTGTAGGTGTTTTGTGTAAACTCGCCCGGATTAAAGCTAATTAGCCCCTTCACGCTGCCGAAATACATTTCGCCATCACTATCCTGAAAAGCAGAACAGTAGTTAAACTGGTCGCTTAATAACCCGTTAGATTTTGAGAATATCTTTATATTTTTAGTTTCAGGATCAAACTTCACAAGACCATTAGAGCTACTTATCCAAAGCTTTTTCTGGCTGTCTTCCAACATGCCATACGTTACATTGCTGGGAAGTCCATCTGCTTTCATGTAGCTTTTAAAAGTATTTGTGGTACGGTTAAGAAGGTTAAGCCCATTCTCTGTAGTTATCCACAATCGGTGGCGACTGTCTTCAAATATACCGTTAATCTCATTGCAGCTTATGCTCGATGGTTTATCGCGCTCATAACGGTAAAAACCTTTCTTTCTCATCTTAGGGTTATAATAATACAATCCGTCCCAATAAGTTCCCGCCCACAACGTTCCGGCATGGTCTTCTATAAGGTAAGTGTAGTGGTACATTTCAGGAAAACCGTCCAATACTTTAAAAGAATCGGTTTCGGGCAGGTATTTGTGTATGCCAGATGATGTAAGCACATAAATATCGTGCGCTTTAGTTTCATAAATGTAAAAAACAAAATCGCTCCTTAAGCCTTTACCCTGCCCTGCAGCGTAATGCCTTATAATTTTTCCGGTCTTAATATCCATTATATCAAGCCCGTGTTCAAAGGTGCCTATCCATAACTCATTACCTCTTGCCAGTAACCCGTGAATGTTATAATGCGATAAATTACCATTGCCCGTACCCGGCCCATAACTGGTAAACCTGCCTGTTTGCAAATTAAGTTTGTTAAGGCCGGCATCTTCAGTACCTATCCAAAGGTTGCCAAAATTGTCTTTTTTTACTTCCCGCACGGCATTGCCACTTATAGAGTTTTCGCCAACCCTGGGAAAATACCTTTTAATAGGGGTAAAGGGCTTAGGATAATAATTAACTCCCCCAAAATAAGTGCCTACCCAAACGCCACCTTCTTTATCTAAAACCAGCGAGTAAATAGCATTGTCTGACAGGGAGTAGGGGTTGCCATAATTTTTTTTGAAATTTTGGTAGGTATGCTTCTTATAATTGTAAACAAAAATGCCCGACTCGCAACCTATCCACAATTCGTCTTTTCCCTTTTTTAAAAAATTACGTACAAATAACGGATTCTCATTTCCGGTAAAAATAGGCTGAAGAGACGTAGAAGATAGTTTATATATAAATGCTCCATGGCTTTTTGTACCTATCAAAACACCATCATTACCATCTGTTGCAATGGCAGTTATTATAACCTGTTTTCTGTCGCCAAAATTTAAATTTATTTTCTGGAAAGAATTATTATCGGGCACATATTTTAAAAATTCGTTACCCGATGCTACAAATACATCTCCCTTATTATTATGCGCAAGATAATTAGCATAAAACTGGTCGTATTTTTCGGGCCTTGCATCGGGTTTATTACCATCTAATTTATAAAGTGTTCCTGCCGCAATAAACCAAAGGCTGCCGTTTACATTACTTTTTACATCGAGTATAGGGAGGTTGCGCGAAACTTCTATTAGTGAAAACGATTCTGTTTTTTCGTCATAGCGAAAAAGCCCTGTATCGGTTCCTACCCACAGGTAATCATTAAATTCATACAGGCAGCGTATAAAATTGCTGCCTATACTGCTGTTATCTCCCGGTATGTGCTGAAAGATTTTAAAGTTGTAACCGTCGTACCTGTTAAGTCCATCCTTGGTACCAAACCACATAAAGCCCTTGCTGTCTTGCAGCATGCATATTACAGAGTTATGAGACAGCCCATCTTCTACCTGCAGGTGTTTAAAAGAGTAGTCCTGCCCTTTTAAAGACGTTGCGAACAGCAAAATTAGCAGATATAAACATACATTTTTCATAGGTACAAAATAAGCTTAGATAACGTTTTCGTGAGCATTCATTTCGTTTCTTTTTTCAACAAATCAGTTCACAATGATTTTTTTATTGGTAAAAATTTAACATTGACACATTTTGAACAAAGATTGGAACATTTCCATACATTACCCTCATGTTAAATTATTCTACTTTTGAAAACGATATAGTTGTGATATTTTATTGCTATAAGTTTGTAAAGTGTAAAAAACAACACTTATTATTGTTTAATTAGCAATGTGTATAATTTGTGACCGGTCGCAAAAAAGATCTAAAGCTACGAAAACAATGGGCAATTTCGTCAAATCGTATCAAACCAAACCTAACACTATCAAAAATTTCAAAACGAAATTCTATGAGAACAATTGTACAATTTATTTTTAACACGAAATGCCTGCTCTTCCTGGCTATGCTTACTGTACAGTATGGCTACTCCCAGGTAGAGGTATCGGGCACAGTTATGGGATCTAATGGCAGTCCCGCCGCTTTTGCCAGCATTATTGTAAAAGGTACTACTAATGGCGTATCTGCAGATCTTGACGGAAAATATACAATAGGTACCACAGCAGATGCTGTACTGGTGTTTTCCAGCGTAGGTTTTCAGAAGCAGGAAGTAGCTGTAAACGGGCAAACCACAATTAATGTAACATTAACTGCAGATGTATCTCAGCTTGAGGAGGTAATCGTGGTAGGTTACGGTACACAGAAAAAGAAGGACTTAACAAGTGCGATCTCTGTAGTTGATGCCGGCCAGATACAAAAAAGGCAAAGTACCACAGTTGCAGAGAGCTTACAGGGCCTTGCAACAGGTGTTAGCGTTCGCGGCGGCGGACAACCTGGCCAAGAGGCAAAAATTGAGATTAGGGGACTTAAAAACCTTCAAAACTCTAACCCTCTTTATGTAATTGATGGTCTTATTACCACTGCTAACCGTGATTTTAACCCTAATGATATAGAGTCTATCCAGATTCTTAAAGATGCGGCAGCGGCGGCTATATACGGCTCTCGTGCGGCAAACGGGGTAATTATTATTACAACAAAAAGAGGTAAAAAAGGACCGCTTAAAATAGAGGCAAGCTCTAAATTAAGTATAACCAATGTACCTACTTATGACCTTGCAAGCAGGGACGAGTTTATATCGCTTACCAATATGGCTTATGACAATGCGGGTAAAACAAGACAAAGTTTTAACCTTGGCGTAAATACCGACTGGCAAAAAGAAACTTTCCGCACGGGGATGATACAGGACCAGAATGTAAGCTTTTCAGGAGGTGGTGATAACTCTACTTTTTTTATGTCTGCCAACTACTTTGGTAATGAGGGAACCGTAATTGATACTGATTTTGACAGGGTTTCGTTCCGTGTAAATGCAAGTGGTAAAAAAGGAATCTTTAGCATAGGTGAAAACCTTGCACTATCTAACTCTAAGGCTAATGAAACCGGTGGCCCGGAAGCTATGAGGGGTAACCCTTTTATAGATGTTATAAGGATGTACCCAACAATTCCGGTAAGAGATTCTCGTAACCCGGGCGGTTATGGCTATGGCGAAGAAGGTGTTGCTACTACATTTGCAGCAAACCCGGTAGCTATTGCAAACCTTATCGACCAAAAAATAGAGAACTTTAGGGTAAGGGGTAACCTTTGGGCAGAACTGCAGCCGTGGGAGTTTTTAAAGTACCGCTTTAACTTTGGTTATGAAACAAGTTTTGACCACTTTGTTTACTTAAGAAAAGTAGGAAACTGGACACTTAACCAACCGGCAGACCCTTCGCTTACCAACCAGAACAGGGCACAGTCTCAAAATACGTTATTTGAGCATACGCTTACATTCAATAAAAATTTTGGCAAGCACAGTATTACGGCACTTGTGGGTACTACCTATCAAAAGCTAACCTATGAGCAGCAAAACGGACAAAAAAGAAACCTGCTCATAAACCCTAATACAGGTAATTATTTTGACGTGTTAGACACGGGAGATAACGGTATTGTGGGTGGTTATAAAAATGAATCGGCATTATTGTCTTACCTGGGCAGGCTGGAATACAACTATGATAACCGTTATTTATTAAATGCAGTTATACGCAGGGACGGATCATCAAAATTTAGCGATGCGAACAAATGGTCAAGTTTTCCATCGGTTTCTGCCGGATGGAGAATTAATAATGAGTCATTTTTTAAAGTTAAAGAAATTAATGAGCTTAAGCTGCGTGTTAGTTATGGTGAGCTTGGCAGCGGTAATATTGGCGAGTACGAATACCGTAGCTTTATTAATACATTTGGTGGTACTGTGTTTGGCAACGGACAAACAGTGCAGCCTTCTGCAACGCAGATAAAACTGTCTAACCCTAACCTTAAATGGGAGACACTTAAGCAAACTAACTTTGGTTTCGACCTGGGTATGTATGACAACAGGCTTAGCGTAACGGCCGATTACTTTATTGCAAAAACAGAAGATGTACTATTTGGCTTCCCAATTCTTTTAAGTACCGGTAATGATGGCGGCAACCCAATATCTAACGCGGCAACGATACAAAACAAAGGTTTTGAGATTAATGTAGCTTACAATGATAAAATAGGCGACGATTTTAGCTATAACGCCAGCATAAACTTTACATCGTTAAGAAATAAACTGGTAAGCCTGGGTAATGGCCTTAACGAAAGCTACTCCGGTAATACTGTTACACAGGCAGGACAGCCGGTGGGTATGTGGTATGTACTGCAAACAGATGGTATTTTTCAGAACCAAGCCGAAATTAACAGCCATGTAAATGCAGCAGGCCAGGTTATACAGCCGGATGCAGCACCGGGGGATATACGTTACAAAGATGTAAACGGCGATGGACAGATTACCAACGATGATAAAATTGTAGACGGCAGCCCGTGGCCAAAATTTGAAATGGGCTTTAACGCAGGTGCATCTTACAAAAATTTTGACTTCTCGATGAACTGGATAGGCTCTTTTGACGCTACAGTTTATAATGGTTACAGTAGTATTGTAGATGTTATAAACGGCGACCATAACTACCTTGCCGGCGTGCGCCCGTGGACTCCCGAAAATCCTAATACAAATACTCCAAGAGCAAATAATAATACAAGCCTTAGTAACCGTGGCGATACAGACCGTTTTCTTGAAGATGGAAGCTTTGCAAGGTTAAAATACATTGGCCTGGGTTACACAATTCCTAAAGATGTAATATCTAAAATTGGTTTTGACAGGGCACGTATAAGTGTTTCGGCACAAAATGTAATTACGATTACAAAATACAATGGCCTTGACCCTGAGTTTGTAAACAACAACATTTTTGAGAGAGGTGTAGATTTTGGTTCTTTCCCTAATGTGCGCACATATTCTGTAGGAGTAGAACTTGGTTTTTAATTAAAAAACAATTGCAACAATGAAAAAAATATTATTATACAGTACATTATTGGGTTCGCTCCTGTTTTTTAGCTCGTGCAACGAGGAAGAGCTTAACCTAAATAGCCCTAATGCCCTTACTACCGATCAGTTTTGGGGTAACGCTAATGATGCAGAGCTTGGCGTTAATTCTATCTATGCCATGTTCTATAAAGATGGCCTGTGGTCAAGGTGGATGTTTTTCCGTTTAGACCTTACATCTGATGAAGGGTTTAGCAGGAGTCCATGGACAGAACTGGCTGACTGGACACGTTTTAACTATGTAAACTACAACTTTTGGGAAGGTAATGCAGTAACTTACAGAGATACTTACAAAGCCATTTTTCGTTGTAACCAGGTACTTGCAAACGTACCCGGCATAACTTTTACAGACGAGACAAGAAAAGAATCGATACTGGCAGAAGCAAAATTTTTAAGGGCCCTGCATTACTTTTATGCAGCAGAGCTATGGGAAAATATTCCGCTTGTATTAGAGCCTTCTCAGCCAAACGACCGCCCTGAGCAAAAAACCAAAACAGAAATATTTGCACAGGTAGAAACAGACCTTAATGAAGCTTTTGAAAAGTTGCCAACCTCATGGAACGGCGATAACGTAGGCAGGCCCACTAAAGGTGCCGCTAAAGCAATGCTTGCAAAATTATATATGCAGCAGCGCAAATGGAGCGAAGCCAAATTAGCAATGGATTATCTTATAAGCGGGCAGGGGGTAAGCTACAGCCTCGTACCTAACTTTAAAGACAATTTTACCGATGTTCGCGAAAACAACGCAGAATCTGTATTCGAAATTCAGTTTGGCAGTCAGCGTCTTGGCGGTACAGATGAATCGGCTAACGCGGCAGTATCTAATACAAGGGCACAGTTCTTTGCACCACGAAGCATAGGCTGGTCAGATGGTCAGGCACGCCACTGGTTAGTAGGATTATTTAAAGAAGAGCGTAATGCAACAGGCGGCCTTGATGAGCGCCTGCGCCATACCCTGTTTTACCCGGAACTTCAGGCAGATTTTGGCGATCTTACTTACGGCAGGACATGGCAGTGGGATGCAGATGAAGCATGGTTTCGCAAAGGGCAAAGAGATTACTACCGTAATAACGAAGACTATTATAACCAGGTTAACTACAGGCTTATACGCTATGCAGATGTATTGCTTATGTATGCAGAAGCACTTAACGAACTTGGGCAAACAGCAGATGCCTACCAGTATGTAAATACAGTAAGGGCAAGGGCTAACATGGCTCCGCTTGCTACAGCTCACCCGGAGATAGGAACTAACCGTGACCTGTTCCTTGCACGCCTTAAAAAAGAACGTGTATTAGAACTTTGCGGCGAGAGCGTGCGCTGGTTAGACCTTAAACGTTGGGGCGATCTTGAAACGCAAGCCGGTGTAGATGCCGTGGCACAAAGAGACCCTGATTTTAACAACTTTATTGTAGGCAAAACTATACGCCTGCCTTTACCACAAAGCGAAGTGCAAAACAACCCTAATGTACAGCAAAATACTGGTTATTAATTAATTTACCCCAAAGCGGTTTTCTTTAAAAAGACCGCTTTGGGTTTTTATACAACATACTATGAATGCATTAAAAATTTTTAAAAGAACGCCATACCTAATTTTATTACTAACAGCCACAACCATATTTTCATGCAAAAACAATGAGAAAAAAGAAACTACAGATGCTGATGTTGCAGTAACAAAACAAGCAGAAAGGGCAATATGGACTAAAGAGCAGGCTAACAAATGGTATGTTGAGCAGCCGTGGTTAGTGGGTGCTAATTTCACCCCGGCTACAGCAATAAACCAGTTCGAGATGTGGCAGGCCGATACCTTTAACCCCAAAACTATTGATAAAGAATTAGGATGGGCCGAAGCTATAGGCATGAACGTTATGCGTGTGTACCTGCAGGACCAGCTTTATAAAGAAGACCCACAGGGAACGTTAAAACGTATGGATGAGTACTTAACTATTGCCGATAAGCACCATATAAAAACCTTATTTGTTTTGTTCGATTCGTGCTGGGACCCGTTTCCTGTTACAGGAAAACAACGCGCCCCTAAACCGCATGTACACAATTCAGGATGGGTACAAAGCCCCGGGCAGAAGACTTTAAAGGATTCTACACAATATCCGCGTTTAGAAAAATATGTAAAAGAAACGATAGGCCATTTTAAAGATGATAAAAGGATTTTGGGTTGGGACGTTTGGAACGAACCCGATAACATGACGGGAGACTCGTATAAGGCAGTTGAAACTCCGGATAAAAAAGAACTGGTATATAAGCTTTTAATTAAAGCATTTGTATGGGCAAGAGCGGCAAATCCGTCGCAGCCGCTAACATCGGGTGTGTGGGAAGGCGACTGGAGTTCTCACGAAAAGCTGGCAGCCATGCTTAAGCTGCAATTGGAACAGTCAGATATTATATCGTTTCATAATTACAGCACACCGAAAGAATTTGAAACTAAGATTAAAGAACTGCAGCGTTACGGCAAACCAATGATATGTACAGAATATATGGCAAGGCCAAACGGAAGTACATTTGAAGGTTTTTTACCAATTGCTAAAAAATATAATGTGGGCATGATAAACTGGGGACTTGTAGATGGCAAGACACAAACAAAATACCCTTGGAACAGCTGGACAAAAACGTATACTGCAGAGCCGCCTGTATGGTTTCATGAAGTGTTTCATACCGATGGTACACCATACCGCACGGCAGAAACTGATTTCATTAAAAAAATTACATCTGAAGTAAATTCAAAGTAATAAAAAGCAGCATGAAAAAATATATTTATGTATCATTGTTGTTTTGCAGTAGCTTGTTTGCCCAACAGCCCAATCCTCCCGGGCAGGTTAAGGCAAATGAAAAGGCTGTAAACCAGGCGTACCTTTTTGCGCACATGACGCATCAGGACTATGGCAAGCTGTATTACTCTGTAAGTACCGATGGTTTACACTGGTACCCGCTTAATAATAAAAAGCGCGTTTTTGAAGACTATCACGGCCACCCCGATATTGCAAAGGGACCGGATGGTAACTACTATATGGCAGGCAATAACAGCGATGACGACCCTAATATTACTATCTGGGTATCTACAGATCTTATAGCATGGAAAAAGCACAGTACTTATACACCAAACCTTAAATCAACCCCCGGTTATGCCGAGGCTATGCAGCGCATTGGGGCACCCAAGCTATATTATGACGAATCGTCGGGCAAATTTATAATGACCTGGCATACGCCGCATCTTGAAGGCACAAAAGACGATGGCGAACGTTACTGGGCAAGCCAGCGCACACTTTATGTGCTGAGCAAAGACCTTAAAACATTTGAAGGAACACCTAAAAAGTTATTCGACTGGAGTTTTGGAACTATCGATGTGAGCATAAGAAAAGTAAACGACAGTTATTATGCTATTTTAAAAGACGAATCATATCCTACATTATACTGGACTACCGGTAAAACGGTAAGAATAGCTAAAGCAGCTTCACTTACCGGGCCCTACTCCTTACCGGCCGAGCCTATAAGCCCCAACTTTAGGGAAGCTCCAACACTGATACCTTCGCCCGATAATAAGGCGTGGTACATGTATTATGAGCAATATCCGGGAGTTTCTTATGGCTTATCTATGGCAGATAACCTTAACGGGCCTTGGTATCAGGCATCCGGTTATACTTTTTACAGCAACTGGGATAAGTACAGCCTGCCTAAAGATGTTAGGCACGGTTGCATGATAACCCTATCTCAAAGTGAATATGACGCGTTAGTTAAAAAATTCGGAATCGAAAAATAATGACAATGAAAAGAAAGTTACTGCTGGCGGCACTATTTATAAGTGCTGCAATGTTTGCACAAAAAAAGACATTTAATAACCCGTTACTACCGGCAGGTGCCGACCCCTACAGCACCTACCATAACGGCTATTACTATTATACCCATACACTGGGTAACAAGCTAATGCTTTGGAAAACAAAAAACCTGGCTGACCTTAAGAATGCCGAAAGTAAACTGGTATGGACACCACCTGTCGGAACAGCATGGTCTAAAGAAATATGGGCACCGGAATTCCATTTTATAAATAACAAGTGGTATGCCTATTTTGCTGCCGATGATGGCGAAAATAAAAACCACCGCATGTACGTACTCGAAAATACATTGGCAGACCCTTTTAAAGGCACGTGGGAACTTAAGGGTAAAATTGCTACAGATATAGACCGCTGGGCTATAGACGGAGATGTGTTTACCTATAAAAACCAACTGTACATGATATGGGCAGGATGGGAAGGCGATGTAAACGTTCAGCAAAATATTTACATCGCTAAAATGTCTAATCCCTGGACGATAGAGGGTGGGCGTGTAATGATATCTGAACCTACGTACAACTGGGAAAGGCAGGGCGACCTCAACGACCCGTCTAACCCGCCACACGTTAGCGTTAACGAAGGGCCACAGTTCCTGAAACATGGCGACGATATTTTTATAGTATTCTCATCAAGCGGCTGCTGGACCGATTTTTATAACCTTGGGTTATTACGCCTTAAAGGTACCGATGTTATGAACCCGCAATCGTGGGTTAAAAACCCTGAGCCGGTATTTACAAAGAGCGAAAAGAATGGTGTTTACGCACCGGGGCATAACTCCTTTTTTAAATCGGCAGACGGCAAAGAAGACTGGATACTTTTTCATGCTAATGATAATCCGGGAGAAGGCTGTGGCAATAAACGATCGCCGCGTATGCAAAAAATAAAATGGAATGCAGACGGTACACCAAATTTTGGAATACCCGTATCTAACAAAGAAATATTACAAATACCATCAGAATAAACCTATTACCTATGAAAAGAATTTTTGTTCTTCTTGCATTCGCTGCAAGTTTAACCCTGGCTGCCCAGGGCCAGAAATGGACCAAAGAAAAAGCCGACAAATGGTATGCCGACCATAAATGGATGAGCGGTGCCAATTTTATACCAAGCAATGCCATAAACCAGCTCGAAATGTGGCAGGAAGCTACTTTTAGCCCCGATGTTTTAGATAAAGAATTAGGTTATGCACAGGATATTGGTTTTAATACCATGCGTGTATTTTTACATAGCCTTGCCTATAAAGCCGACCCGAAAGGTTTTAAAAAACGTGTGGATAAATATCTTGAAATTGCCGATAAACACGGCATAAGCACCATGTTTGTATTTTTTGACGACTGCTGGAACCCTACAGCAATTATAGGCAAACAACCGGAGCCTAAAGTGGGCGTTCATAATTCAGGATGGTTACAGGACCCGGGGTTTCCGGCATCGGTAGACAGGGCTAACGACAAAGAACTGGAGGCTTATGTAAAAGATATCCTTACCACTTTTAGCAAAGACAAAAGGATTTTGCTTTGGGATCTTTACAACGAGCCCGGTAACAGCGGCAAAGGTATTAAAAGTGCAGAGCTTTTAAAAAATGTGTTTAAATGGGCCCGCGAGGCAAACCCGTCTCAGCCCATTTCAGCAGGGTTATGGAACTGGGGTTTTAACGAGCATAATACGTTTCAGGCACAAAACTCAGATATTATTACCTACCATTTTTACGAAGACCTTGATGGCCACCAGCGTGTTATAAACCTGCTTAAAACCCACGACAGGCCTATGATTTGTACAGAGTATATGGCACGTACAAAAAATAACAGCTTTTACAACCACATGTCACTTCTTAAAAAAGAAAACATAGGTGCTATAAACTGGGGGTTCGTTGCCGGTAAAACCAATACCATTTTTGCTTGGGATACCCCGATACCTACAGGTGGCGAACCGGATATTTGGTTTCATGATATATTCAGGAAAGACGGTACGCCATACCGCCAGGATGAGGTAAATGTTATAAAAAAACTAAACGGCGTAAAATAATATGAAGAATTATAAAATAGTTGCAGCGTCATTATTATTCACCGCCTTTTTAACATCGTGCGAAAACACTAAAAAACAGGAAAAGGAAGTAGCCGAAACCGAAACCACTACTGCAAAGGAAATTAATACGCATCTTAAAAAGGAAGATTTTAATGCCACGGTAGATGGTAAAAAAGTAGAGCTTTACTATATAAAATCGGATAAAATTACGGTTGCCTTTACAAACTACGGAGCCCGTATTGTAGGGCTTTGGGTTCCTGACAAAAACGGAAACATGACCGATGTTGTTGTGGGGCTTAACAGCACCAAAGCCTATCAAAATTCGACAGAGGTTTATTTTGGCGCCACTATAGGCCGTGTGGGTAACCGCATTGCTAAAGGTACTTTTACCCTTAATAACAAAGAATACCATATACCGCTTAACAACGATAAGAACAGTTTACACGGGGGTAAAAAAGGGTTTCAGGGTATAGTATGGAATGTAGAGCAGCCTAATGATAAAACTCTTGTATTTACGTACACATCGCCAGATGGCGAAGAGGGCTTCCCCGGAAACCTGAACGTAAAAGTTACTTATAGTGTAGATGATAACCAGAACCTTAAAATGGATTATGAAGCTACAACCGACCAGAACACTCCGGTTAATTTAACCAATCATGCCTTTTTTAACCTTAACGGTGAAGGCAGTGGCACGGTATTAAACCACAAGGTAATGATAAATGCAGATGCTTACACTCCGGTTGATGATGGATTGATACCATTAGGGAAACAGGAAAAAGTAGCCGGCACACCATTTGATTTTACATTATACCATACCATAGGCGAGCGAATTGAAACTAATGACCGGCAACTTAAAAACGGTAAAGGCTATGACCATAATTTTGCGCTTAAAAATGCAACCAGTACAATGCATGATGCTGCTACGGTGGTAGGCGACAAAACCGGTATTATTATGAAGGTTACCACCCAGGAGCCCGGATTACAGTTTTACAGCGGAAACTTTATGCAGGGTAAAAACAAGTTTAAAAGCGGGGCTAAAGACAATTTCAGGACGGCTTTTGCTATGGAAACACAGCACTTTCCGGATGCTATAAACCAGCCTACTTTTGCATCGATAGTATTAGAGCCGGGTAAAAAGTACCATACAGTATCTAATTATCAATTTAGCGTAAAACAATAATGAGTACAAAAATGTATATCTACCTGTGTTGGCTTTTGGCTTTTGCCGGTATGAACGCACAGGATAAAAACCCTTTACTGGCCGATCCTACCATTTTTAAGTATAAGGGAACCTACTACTTATATGGTACCAAAGGCGATCCTGAAATTAAAGGAGAAGGCTTTTTAGTGTACACCTCTACCGACCTTAAAAACTGGAAACGCCCTGTCGGTGCTACTAACGGATTTGCCCTTAAAAAAGGCGATGCTTATGGCGATAAAGGTTTTTGGGCACCGCAGGTGTTTGAACGCAATGGTAAGTTTTACATGGCATATACGGCTAACGAGCAAATTGCCATTGCTACAGCCGATAGCCCTGTGGGACCGTTTAAAAATGATGGAAAACCTTTGGCATCTGACGTTAGGCAAATAGACCCTTTTATATTTTTTGATAACGGAAAGATTTATATGTACCATGTAAGATTAGACAAAGGCAACCGCATTTTTGTAGCCGAAATGGAAAATGATCTTAGCGCCATAAAACCTGCCACACTTAAAGAGTGTGTCCACGCTACACAGCATTGGGAAGATACTGAAAAAGTGGAGTGGACCGTTACCGAAGGGCCAACAGTCCTTAAAAAAGATAACCTGTATTATCTTATATATTCGGCAAACGATTTTAGGAATAAAGACTATGCCGTGGGGTATGCCACAAGTAAAACGCCTTATGGACCGTGGGAGAAAGGTGCTGATAGCCCGTTTATTTCGACGAAGATTTTAAAGTATCCGGGACCGGGTCATGGCGATGTGTTTTATGATAAAAAAGGGAACATGTATTATGTGTTTCATACACATTTTTCTGAAACTGAAGTTGCTCCAAGAAAAAGTGCGATAGTACCTGTAAGTTTAAAGAACGGAAAGTTACAAATACAAAAAGGAAAGTCTATGTTTTGGTTAGTTACAAATTAGACTGGGTTAGTTTATTTTAAATTTTGCGCCGAACAGCCACCCACGAGCGGGTGGCTGTTCTATTTACTATTGGTGATGGTAGGGCTCATTACGCAGTATGGTAAATGCCCTGTAAAGTTGCTCTATAAAAAACAGCCGTACCATTTGGTGGGAGAACGTCATTGCCGAAAGCGATATTTTTCCCTGTGCTTTGCTGTATACTTCCTGGCTAAAGCCATACGGCCCGCCAATAACAAATACCAGCGTTTTAATACCGGAATTCATCTTTTTTTGTAATTCCTCGCTAAAGCCCACGCTACTAAAGTTTTTGCCGTTTTCATCGAGCAGGATAAGCTGGTCTGTAGGGGAGAGTTTGGCTAAAATAAGTTCACCTTCCTTTTCCTTTTGCTGTGCTTCGCTCAGGTTTTTTACGTTCTTAATATCCGGAATAATCTCAAGGTCAAACTTTATGTAAAACGATAACCGCTTTTGGTAATCGTCTATAAGTGTTTGTAATGCTTTATTATCGGTTTTGCCTATGGCTATAAGTTTGATGTTCATGCGATGTTTCAGTTTGGCAGTATAAGTATACTTTTAAAATAGTCTTCTTCAAGAATAGCGTATTCATAATTATCGCTCCAGCCACTTTTAAGCGGAAGTAGTTTTCTGGTATGGGCTTCGCGAAGCATCCCGGCTTTTTCTAATACTTTATACGATGCAATATTTGCCGTGGCACAGCCAGCTCCTATGCGGTGTAATTTTAGATCTTCGAACCCAAATTTAATAATGGTATTTAACGCTTCGGTAGCATATCCTTTACCCCAAAAACCGGGACATAATTTATACCAAACATCGGCATTTTGATATTTTATTTTAATAATTCCAATGCTTATTAAACCAATAAACTGCTTATCAATTGTTTCTATATAAAAAGTATATCTAAGTCGAGGTTCTTCAATATTTTCATTTTGCCAGGCGGCGATCATAGATTTTGTTACCGTCTTATTCTTGGGAGCATCACTTACGTTATATATATTGCTTTTGGGTTCTGTTAGTAAATTATGTACAGATTCTAAATCATCCATATTAAAATTACGTAAAACAAGCCTGGCAGATATTAACTGAATTACTTTCATGCTGCAAAGTTAGTTTAAAGTGCTATTATGAAATTAAACTTATGAATTAGCTATTTTTTTTTATTCTTTAATTTCTTATCCTTTTCTATAATAGCTTTTGTATCAGGATCATTTGTATAATCATCGTCAGTAAGTAATGTTTCTCCTCTGTAATAGCCATTTTTATCTTTTGCAATACACTTCTCATTATCAATTATCTTGAAAGTTTTAGCGTCTGCATCCGTTATAATTCCAAAGCGAAAATCATATACATGGTTTTTGTCAATAGCATAGCAATCGTTTAAATTTTTGAATGTCCGGTAATCTGCATCCACAATTTTAAACCCGCCACCATCAGATGTACCCCAATAATTATAAATATGCTTTTTATCTTTAAAATAGCCTCCCCAGCCATAGCCTCCTGCAACAAGTACAAAACTTTTAGGATCTATTACATCTTTATAAGGTGTATGCAAACTGTCTGAAAAAGTGTACATATAATACTCAACAAATACGTCAGGTTCTCTAAAAAAGGCAGTCCGTATACCAATATCCCCATTTTTGTTTTTCCATAACAGGCTGTCTTTTGTGGCAGGAACCCAGTTCATTTCGTTATTGATACGTTGCTGTTTTGTTACGACACTGTCATTATTTGTTTTTTTGTCTTGTCCAAATGTAACATTACAAATCATAACAATTACAACGCAAATTAGTAAAATAGAGTTTCGTTTAAACATGTTACAAGTTTATCATATCTATAAACTCATCTTCACTAACAATCTTAACACCAAGCTGGTTTGCTTTTTCAAGTTTTGCGGGGCCCATGTTATCTCCGGCAACCACATAATGGGTTTTAGAAGAGATAGAGCTGCCCACTTTACCGCCGTTATCTTCAATAGCTTTTTTAAGTTCGTCGCGCGAAAATTTTTCAAACACCCCCGACACTACAAATATCTTTCCGGCAAGTTTATTGCTCACGGTAGTATCGGCAATAGCAACGGCTTCAAGCTGAACGCCATAACCCTTAAGGCGTTCTACAATTTTCCTGTTTTCCTGGTTGTAGAAATAGTCCATCACGCTTTGTGCAATACGTTCACCAATTTCGTCTACCAGTATCAAATCTAATAATGTAGCATTGGCAAGGTTGTCGATATTTTTATAGTGGCGCGCCAGTTTCTTAGCCACGGTCTCTCCCACATAGCGTATGCCTAAAGCATACAGTACGCGCTCGAACGGAATTTCTTTAGATTTCTCGATACCGCTTATAAGGTTCTCAGCCGATTTATCTGCCATACGCTCTAACGGAATTACCTGCTCTTTTTTAAGTTCGTACAGGTCGGCATAATTATGCACTAAATCAGAGTTGTAAAGTAGTGTAACTGTTTCTCCGCCAAGGCCTTCTATATCCATAGCCTTGCGCGAAATATAATGCTGTATGCGCCCGATTATCTGGGGTGGGCAACCGTAAAAGTTAGGACAATAGTGTTGCGCCTCGCCCTCTTTACGCTCTAAATCGGTAAGGCATTCAGGGCATTTTGTTATATATACTGTTTTTTCAGAATCTGCAGGGCGCATAGTAAAATCTACCGCAATAATCTTAGGGATTATCTCGCCGCCTTTTTCAACAAATACCTCGTCGCCCTCGCGCACGTCCAGTTTTGCAATTTGGTCGGCGTTATGCAGCGAGGCACGTTTTACGGTAGTACCGCCAAGTTGCACAGGCTCTAAATTGGCAACCGGCGTAATGGCACCCGTACGGCCCACTTGGTAAGTTATGCTTTTAAGGCGGGTTGCAACACGTTCGGCTTTAAATTTATAAGCAATTGCCCAACGGGGAGATTTTGCCGTATATCCCAATTCTTCCTGTTGGTGCAGGTCGTTAACTTTAATAACAACACCATCAGTTTCATAAGGCATATCATGGCGGTGGGTATCCCAATGGTCTATAAATGCCATGACCTCTTCCATGCTGTTTGCCAACGCTGATTGTTTGGGTACTTTAAAACCCCATTGGCGTGCTTTTTCCAAGCCTGCAAACTGTGTTTTAAAAGGCAGGTTATTACCGATAATAGAATAAAGCAAACAGTCAAGCGGACGCTTAGCCACCTCACCGCTATCTTGTAATTTCAGGCTGCCCGATGCTGTATTACGCGGGTTCGCATAGGGTGTTTCGCCTATCTCAATCAGTTCGCGGTTCATTTTAGCAAACCCTTCAGTAGGCAGGATGATCTCCCCACGAATATCAAACTTGGGAGGATAATCGCCTTTTAATTTTATAGGTACAGCACGAATTGTTTTTATGTTTGTGGTAACCTCGTCTCCCTGAAAGCCATCGCCACGGGTCACCGCTTTGGTAAGTTTGCCATCTTCATAGGTTATGCTTATAGAGGCACCATCATATTTAAGTTCGCAGGTATATTGTATATCAGTGGTACCAAGGCCTTTTTGCACGCGGTTTTCCCATTCCAGCAATTCCTCTTTAGAATAGGAATTGTCCAGCGAATACATGCGTGTTTCGTGCGCAATGGTATTAAAATTCTTGGTAATGCCTCCACCCACACGCTGTGTAGGGGAGTCCTCATCAAAATATTCAGGATGTTTATCTTCAAGAGCCTTTAATTCTTTAAGTTTCAGGTCAAACTCAAGGTCGGTTATTGTGGCGTTATCAAGAACGTAATAGTTGTAATTGTGTTGGTTAAGTTCTTGGCGAAGCGCCTGTATGGTTTGGAGGGTGTCCATTTAATAGCTATTTGTTTGCCCTGCTAATTTAACCAACTTTTAAAAATTGGGAAATGTTTTCACAGTATTTTTCATTTTCACACAACATCAGCATAATACTATGCTTACAATAAAAAAGTGCCCGTAAGCACTTTAATTATTGTTTGTAAAATTTATAATTTTCGGTTCCTTTATCAGTTGTAGCTTTTACCACATATAAACCTTCTGCAAAATTAGCAGGGATATATTCGTGTACTTTATTGGTTTCAAAAATAAGCTGGCCCCTGAGGTCAAATATTTTAACGTTGCTGATAGCTGAAGCGTTGCTGAAATAGAGTTTGTTATTTACAGGATTAGGATAAACAAAATTAGTTTTTTGCGTAACAGTAGGTTTAGAAGTATTCAGAATTTCTTCACCAAAATATTTGGCATATAAACCGATGGTGCTATAAGAAACAACAGGCACATTATCAGATCTAAATGCTAATCTTGGAGCTATAAATGTGATTAAGCCGGAAACTGAAATTTGTGGCATGCCTAAAAAGTTCCATGATGTACCATCAAATTTATAAACATCAACTTTACCATCGCCAGCTCCTTCGTAATATACGATATAAGGAATATCATTATTATCAATATAAACTGATGCTAGATTGGTATCGGTAGGTGTAAACCCCGGAGTACCTAAAATTTCCCAGTCAGTGCCGTTAAATTTTTGCACAGTAGCTTTAGAGTATCCTTCCACACTTGCATCTCCATAGCAAATATAGGGCTGATTTAAACTATTGATGCCAATATGTGGACTAATTGCCCTGTCGTGCGATATAGCTCCCCTTCCAACTGTAGTCCAGTTACCAGTAGCACTATCAAGCTTTTTAACGATTGCTTTTCCTTCTAAATCCATTTGACTGTATACAATATATGGAAGGTTGTCATTTCCTACAGCAATATGTGGCGCATAAAATATTGAATAATCTGTACTATTTACATCGTTTATAATTCCAACATTATTCCAGGTGGTTCCTGAATATTTCCAAATTTTTATTGCAGCATATTCATGGCCGGCAGTTATAGATACACAACTAACATATATGCTACCATCGGGACCTATAGCTATATCAGCATTATTACCTACGGCAAAATAAGGTAAACCTACAATTTCCCATGAGGTACCATTATATTTTTTTACTGTGAGGCCACTTGTTAGTACTGAATTCTGAGTTCTGCTATATAGCACAAAAGGTACACTATCATAGTTTGCTGTTATCTTAATATTCCATATACTACTTCCGTAGCCATTTACCTCATCGGTTTCATCAGTTATGGTAGGTAAATATTCCCATGCGTTACCGTTCCATTTCGTAACATCTAATTTGTTACCGGAATCATTCATATGAGTAAAGTAGTAGTTATCATCTTTTGTAACAGTCATTTCTCCAACTTCATTACCGGAAACCCTATATGCTATACCATGACTTCCCACTTCTTCCCATTGCGATTGTGTAAGTTTAGACATTCCAGCCCTGAAATCTGAATATGAAACGTAAATATTGTCTTCATTATCAAATAATATACCTGCGTTCATGCCTGATTGTGCCACTCCTGTAATTTCCCACCCACTACCATTGTAAGATCGTACGATGTAATTATGCGGATAATCACTAAATTCGGTGTATACAGCCGTGGGCATGTTATTGCTGCTAAAAGCAAGTTTAATCCCTTGTGTTTCTGCTGACCCTACCGAATCTTGAAAGTTTAATGATTCCCAATTGCTACCGTTAAATTTTTCAACCCATACAGTTGGTAGGGCTGCTAAGGTACTAATAGAATAAGCAACATAAGGAACATCATTATTGTCCAAATATATTTCGGAATATGCTGTAGAATCATCTGTAAATAGCGCGTCGCCAACAGTTTCCCACTCAGATCCGTTTAATTTTTTTACAGTAAGCTTTTCATGGCCCCAAAGTGAAGTGTCTTTATAAGAAACATAGGGAATATTACCTGTTGTTAAGGCAATAGATGGCTCTTCTCCATGGTTTGCCGTAACATTTCCGCCAACAGCTATCCATGAATTGCTATCAAATTTTTTAACCTGAATTTTACCGTTGTCATAAATCATAACAAGGTACGGGTTTCCATTAGAATCTATAATTATTTTTGAGGCATATGTATAGGGTAAAGCTTCGCCAACGTCAACCCAGTTTATACCGTTAAATTTCTTAACTATCGTTTGACCCATAGAAGCCGAATAAGACACATATGGAACATTATCAGCATCTATAGCTATAGATACGGTGGCAGCATAATCATCACTAAGCGGCCGTGGCCCTACATTTTCCCACTTCCCATTCACAAACCTCCTTACAACGGGTTTAAGTACTGAAAAGTTGCCGACTGTAAAACCTTCACGAAATATTACATAAGGAATGTTATTGCCATCAATTGCCATAGCCTGGTCTGTAGGATAACAGGGAGTATAAGAAACCTGGTTGTTATCGTCAGGGCCAATAGCGTGCCATTGTTCCTGCGCAACAACTATAGAAGCCCATAATAGTAAAGCTATAAGTAATTTTAATTTCATAAAATAGTTATTTGTATAATTTAACGCAAAGTTAGTAAATTGGCTAATAATAATGATTTAGTTGACCTCAAAATTGTAAATTGCTTAGATGATATTATATTTTATCTTTGTAGTACGAAATATACTATATGCCTTATTTTATAGAAGTTGTATTGCCGCTGTCGTTACCCCGCCCTTTTACTTATTCCGTTAACGAGGCAGAGTATGCCTTTTTGCAGCCGGGTATGCGCGTTGCAGTACCTTTTGGAAAAAATAAGCTTTATACCGGGCTGGTTATCTCACTACATCAAACACCACCACAGTTGTATGAAGCAAAGGATATTCATCAGATACTGGATGACGAGCCCCTTGTAACCGAAACCCAGCTGAAACACTGGAACTGGATTGCCGAATACTATATGTGTAGTGTGGGTGAAGTATACAAATCGGCTCTGCCAAATGGTTTCCTTTTAGAGAGTGAAACAATTATTACATCTCAAAAAGACTTCGATCCTGTTGCTGCCAACCTTACCGATGATGAATATCTTGTATATGAAGCTTTGCAGGTACAAAGTGCCCTTAAAGTGGGCGAGGTGGTTTCTATACTTAATAAAAAAACAATACTGCCGGTGCTAAACAGGCTTATTGCTAAGAATGCAGTGTCGCTGCAGGAAGAAATATCTGAGAAATACAAGCCCAAAACAATTCGCTATGTGCGCCTGCAGGAAGAATTTTTAAAGGAAGAACAGCTTAGTGAATTGCTGCAGCTGCTTAGCAATGCAAAAAAACAACGCGAGGCTGTGCTGCATTACTTTCAGTTGCAGGCAAAGGAAAAGAAACCCATTACAGTAAAAAAACTTACTGAGGCCGGTACTACGGCTGCCGTTATAAAATCGCTGACAGATAAGAATATTTTTGAAGAATATTCGCTTGAAGAAGACCGTGTGCAATTTAGCAGTTCGGCGAATGCCGGGTTTGAGTTAAGCGAAAAACAGCAGGAAGCTTTTAATGGCATAAAACTAAGTTTTGAAAAAAATACCGTAACATTACTGCACGGTATAACATCGAGCGGTAAGACAGAGATTTACATTAAACTTATAGAAGAGTGTATTGCCACCGGTAAACAGGCACTGTTATTATTGCCCGAAATTGCCCTTACCACACAGCTTATCGGGAGGTTCTCGGCATATTTTGGTAATAAAGTAGCTGCTTTTCATTCTAAATATAATAATAATGAGCGGGTAGAAACCTGGAACCAGGTACTGCAGGCGTCAGATAAAGCGCAGGTAATAATTGGGGCACGGTCGGCATTGTTTTTACCGTTGCAAAACCTTGGGTTAATAATTATAGACGAGGAGCACGAACAAAACTATAAGCAACAGGACCCTGCGCCGCGTTACCATGCCCGTGATGCCGCTATTGTACTCGCTGCAGACATGGATGCCAAAGTTTTATTAGGATCTGCTACGCCAAGCCTGGAGAGTTATATGAATGTAACATCTGGCAAGTATGGTTATGTAGAGCTTAAAGAGCGTTTTGGTAAGGTGTTACCGCCGGAAATTGTTTTAACAGACCTTAAAGATAAATACAAACGTAAGCAAATGACCGGGCATTTTAGCGATACCATGACCGAAGAAATTGCAGAAACGCTTGCTAATGGTAAACAGGTTATACTGTTCCAGAACCGCCGTGGGTTTTCGCCGTGGGTAGAGTGTATGACGTGTGGCCACGTGCCGCAGTGCCCGCAGTGCGATGTTAGCCTTACCTATTATAAGTATAAAAACCAGTTGCGATGCCATTATTGCAGTTACCATATTGCAAACCCTACGCATTGCCATAAATGCCATAGCACCGATATATCGTCTAAAGGGTTTGGTACGGAGCAAATTGAGCAGGAGTTAAAGGTGTTGTTCCCCGAAAAGAATTCCTGGCGTATGGACCAGGACACCACACGGGGCAAGCATGGTTATGAAAAGATAATAGACTCTTTTAAAAATAAGGAGATAGATATATTAGTAGGTACACAGATGCTTGCCAAGGGCCTGCATTTTGATAATGTGGGTCTTGTAGGCATACTTAATGCCGATAATATGCTGTTTCAGCCCGATTTCAGGGCGTTTGAGCGTGCTTACCAAATGATGGTTCAGGTGGCGGGGCGTGCCGGCAGGCGCGACGAGCGTGGCAAGGTGCTTATACAAACCTATAACCCGCTTCACAATATTATCAGGCAGGTTACAGAGGGCGATTACATAGGTATGTTTAAAGAGCAGTTGTATGAAAGGCATAACTTTAAATACCCGCCCTACTTTAGAATGGTACGCATAACATTAAAGCATAAAGATTATGAGAAGCTTAAGGATGGTGCTATGTGGCTGTACAACGTATTAGTGCAACACCTTAATATACCTGTACTGGGGCCCGAAGAGCCTGCCGTGAGCCGTATTCGTAATGAATACATACGCACCATTATGATTAAAATACCACTTGGCGCAGCATTAGGAACTACTAAACAAAGCATCAGGAAAATACTGGACAGCCTTGATGCGGTACCACAATACCGCTCGCTAAAGGTTACTGTAAATGTAGACCCTTATTAAAGAGTGTTTTTTATGAAAGTGGGGGAGGGAAGCAAGGGTAAAAATATTCGCCCCGATTCCCTCCTGATAAAAAGAGGGAATTGTAACGGGTAATTTTTAAGATGCTCTGTTACTGCGGCCTGTTAAGTGCCACGGCGAGATCTTCTTTTTTGTTTCTGCTTAACGGAATTTTTGTGTTGCCAATTTCGGCAAACTTGCTGTTAAAGCGGTCTACTTTATCAATATTGATAATGTAGGATTTGTGAACCCTTAAAAATCTCTCAGCAGGCAACTCGCCCTCAAAAGATTTCATGGTAGAGAGCACAAGGTGGGTTTCTTCGTCGGTATTAATTTTAATATAATCGCCAAAAGCCTCTACCCATTTAATTTTAGATATAAATATCTTGAAGTTTTTAAGGTTACTTTTTACAAAAATAAACTCGCCCTCTTCTTCAGGGCCGTCTTTTTTAAGCTGGTGCATTTCAAAAGCTTTTTGCACAGCTTTGTTAAACCTGTCTTTAGTAACGGGTTTATGCAGGTAATCTACGGCAGCATAATCAAAGGCTTTTAGTGCATAATCTGATTTAGACGAAACAAAGATGATCTGTGGGCGCGTTTTAAGGCCGTCCAGCAGGTCGAAACCGCTTTGTACGGGCATTTCTATGTCCAGGAACAATAAGTCTACATTTTTGTGTAATATGCAGTTTCGCGTTTCTGATGCATTGGAAAAATCGCCAACGAGCGTAAGGTCAGGATGTTCGTTAACCAGTTTAGCAATTGTAATCCTTTGTATTGTG